>ERZ1292633.3041-Hain-H41-02um-R1-3041-length-16632-cov-5_pt1 | contig 16632 bp, 15 predicted proteins | sample MGYA00564406_ERZ1292633 | MGnify/ENA primary metagenome ERZ1292633 (study PRJEB36523, sample SAMEA6512639) | groundwater metagenome | collected 2019-01-08 | study: AquaDiva: Metagenomics assemblies of 32 groundwater samples | reverse complement strand
TCGTGCCGACGTCGAGCGGCTCCAGGCCGGAATTCCGCGGCCGACCCTCGGACATCTGCAGCGCATCTTCGAGCGTTACCGCGGCGAAGTGCTTTCGGTTCTTCGCCGCGTCGAGCGGCCGGGCGGGGGACCTCCGATCTGGCACTGCTCGAGCTGCAACTATCAGATCCGGCCGCAAGTCGCCGTCGAGATCCGCGGCAAGGGCGCGATCGTGCAGTGCGAGGGATGCAAGCGCTTCCTGCGGCCCGAAGAGCCGGCCTGAATCGGCTCGCGGGGGCCTTCCGAAGCCGCGCCGTGAGCGTCGCCCATCGAATCGCCGGCATCGAGGAAAGTCTCGCGGCCGCCTGCCGACGCGCCGGCCGCGAACCGAGCAGCGTGCGCCTCATCGGCGCGAGCAAGATGCAACCCCCGGCGAGCCTTCAGGAGGCCTATGACGCCGGACTCCGGCGATTCGGCGAGAATCGGGTACAGGAGGGAGTCGCCAAGGCCAGCGCGCTCCCGCCCGGCGTCGAGTGGCACCTGCTCGGTCCGCTGCAGTCGAACAAGGTCCGGCCCGCCGTTCGCCTCTTCGACCTTTTTCACGCCATCGATCGCCCCGCCATCGCCGTCGAGCTCGACCGCGAAGCAACGCTTCAGGGCCGGCGGATCGGCGGGCTGATCGAAGTCAACGTGGGCGGCGAGCCCTCGAAGCATGGTTTCGCTCCGCAGGGGATCGCCGAGGCGGTGGCGCCGCTCGCCACGCTCGAGCGCTGCGCGATCCGCGGCCTGATGGCGATCCCACCGCCCGCCGCGACCGCCGAAGGCGCACGGCCCTGGTTTCGCAGCTTGCGCGAGCTCGCCCGCGAGCTCAACGCGCGCCTCGAATGGGGCGGCCGCCTGGTCGAGCTCTCGATGGGAATGAGCGATGACTTCGAGGTCGCGATCGAAGAGGGGGCGACCTACATCCGCGTCGGCAGCGCCCTCTTCGGGCCGCGCCCGACCTGAACCCGGGCCGCCGCCGGCCGGGCTTAAGCTCACACACGCCGGCGAATCGGCCGTGTTACCCTGCGCCGGATGGACTTCGCCCAGGGGTTCGGCTGGAGCCTGCTCGAGATCGTCCTCGGCCTGATGAGCCTCTATACCTGGGTGATCATCATTCGGGCGCTCCTCTCGTGGGTGAGCCCCGACCCCTACAACCCGCTCGTTCGCCTGCTCGTCACCATCACGGAGCCGGTCTTGAAGCCACTGCGTCGACTCCTGCCGCCGCGCCGGACGGGCGGTCTGGATCTGTCGCCGATGGTCGCGATTCTCCTCCTGCAACTGGTGAAGAACGGCCTGCTCTACTCGCTCGGCCTTCGTGTCCGCGGGCTGCTCTAGGAGCTGTCTCAAGAAAAGGAGCTCGTCATGCCCCTGCAACCGCTCGAAATCCAGAAGACACGCTTCGCCCAGAAACTCCGCGGCTACGATCCGACCGAAGTCGAGAACTTCCTGGCGCTCGTCGCCGAAGATCTCACCCAACGGCTCGCCGAGATCGAACGCCTAGAGCGCGAGACCCGCTCGCTCCGCGAGCGGATCGCCACCACCGAGGGACGGGAGCAGCAGCTCCACGACGCCATCCTGCGCGGCAAGAAGGTCTCCGACGAAATGATCGTGACTTCGCAACGCGAGGCGCAGCTGCTGGTGAAGGAGGCCGAGATCATCTCCGAGCGCATGGTGGGGCAGGCGGCGGAGCGCGCCGCCGAGGTCGAGTCCCGGATCCACGAGCTCCGCACCCGCCGCAAGGAGATGCAGCTCAAGCTCAAGGGCACCATCGAGCTCTTCCAGCAGATCCTCGAAGCGGAGATGGAGGACGAGCGCACCAACGCCACCGTCCATACGCTCGCACGGAGTCGCAAGAGCGGCGCTTGAGGCTCGGATCGACGCCGGAGCTTCGCGCCTCTCGCAATCCCCGCAGGTCATCGGTCCGAGAGAGAATCGCGCTGTCGATGTCCGAGCTGCTGATCGAGAACCTCGCCGAGCTCGCGACCCCGCTCGGTCGCGAGCCGCGCCGGGGAAAGGCACAGGGCGACATCCGGCGCGTCGCCGACGCCGAGATTCTCTGTCGCGACGGCCAGATCGCTTTCGCCGGAGCGCGCGCCGATCGCGAGCGCCTCTTCGGCGAGCTTCCGGAGACTCCGCGTCTGGACGGCGATCGCGGCACGGCCGTTCCCGGCTTCGTTGACGCGCACACCCATCTGCCGTGGGCCGGGACGCGTGAAGAGGAGCTTCTCGAGAGACTTCAGGGCAAGAGCTACCAGCAGATCGCCGCCGAAGGCGGCGGGATCCTCTCCACGGTGCGCGCGACCCGCGCCGCGTCGGCCGAGGCGCTCGCCGACCTGATGCTGCGACGGCTGCGCTGGATGCTCGCCAGCGGCACCACCACCGCGGAGGCGAAGAGCGGCTACGGGCTCACGGTCGATGATGAGTTGAAGCAGCTCTCGGCGATCCGCGCCGCATCGCGAGCGCAGCCGGTGGAGCTCGTGCCAACGCTCCTCGCGGCGCATGAGATCCCGAGCGAACACCGTCCTCCCGGCGGCGATCGTCGGCGCTATCTCGACCTGGTCTGCGAGGAGATCGTGCCGGCGGTGGCGGAACGCGGCCTGGCGAAATTCTGCGACGTCTTCTGCGAGCAGGGGGTCTTCTCGGCCGAGGAGTCGAGACGGGTGCTCGAGGCGGGACTCCGCCATGGCCTGCAGCCGCGCCTCCATGCCGACGAGTTCGCCGACTCCGGCGGCGCCGCCCTGGCGGCGGAGGTCGGCGCCTTCTCGGCGGACCACCTCATGGCGATTTCCGATCGCGGCATCGCGGCGCTCGCCGGATCGAACGTCATCGCGCTCCTGCTGCCCGGCACCAGCTTCTTTCTCGCCAAGCGGATCTACGCGCCGGCGCGACGGCTGATCGTGGCGGGCGTTCCGGTCGCCCTGGCGACCGATTGCAATCCGGGATCCTCCTACACGGAATCGTTGCCGACCATCGCGCAGCTCGCGGTCTTCGAGCTTGGCATGACGATCGAGGAGACGCTCACCGCGCTGACGCTTCACCCGGCCTGCTCGCTGGGCCTGGGCGCCAGCGTCGGCTCGCTCGAAATCGGCAAGCAGGCCGACGTCGTCCTGTTGGATGCACCGAATCTGCGCCACTTTGCCTATCATTACGGGGTGAATCCGGTGCGCTCCGTCGTCAAACGCGGCCGCGAGGTCTACCGCGCCGGCAACCTCGTCAGAGCATGACAATCACGATCTTCGGCCGCTCCGGCGTCAAATCCGAAAAGCGCAAGCGACCCGGCACGTTGGCTCCCGGGCGGACCCACCGCCACGGCCGGCGTGGGAACGAGGGCGCTTCCGCCGCGCTCGAGCCGACGGCCGCCCTGGGCTTGCGTCTCATGTCGCTCAACATCGCGCACGCGCGCCGCAAGGCGCAGCACCAGAGCCTGCTGCGCGAAACCACCATCCGGCGCAACCTCGCGCTCATCGCCGGCGTCATCGAGCGCGAGGAGCCGCAGATCGTGGCGCTGCAGGAGGCTGATGGACCGTCCTCGTGGAGCGGCAAGATCGACCATGTCGAGACCCTGGGAGCGCTCGCCGGCTACCCGCACGCCTTCCGCGGCGAGCACAACTCGCCCACCCTCACCAGGCTCGACGTTTCGTACGGCACGGCGCTGCTCTCGCGCTTGCCGCTTGCCGGGCCGCGCTCGCTCGCCTTCCAGCAGAACTGGCGCGACACGAAGGGGTTCGTCGCGGCGACGATCGCACCCGAAGAGCTGGGCGGAGAGAGCGTCGACGTGGTCTCGATCCATCTCGACTTTCTCGCCGACCGGGTGCGCCGTGGCCAGGTCGAACAGCTCGTCGAGACGTTTCGCGGTCATGCGCGCCATCTGATCGTCATGGGCGATTTCAACTGCGCCTGGAGCGAGCGCCGTCGGAGCCTCGATCTGTTGCACCGCGAGCTCAAGCTGCGCCCTTTTCGCGAGCTCGCTGCGCCGACCTATCCCGCCTGGCGTCCCCTGGTGCGGCTGGACTGGATTCTGATCTCCGAGGGCCTCGACTTCGCCGGTTACGGCACGCTTGAAGATCGCGTCTCCGATCACCTCGGCATCACCGCCACGGTCCGGCGACGCGACTCGAATCCAAAGGCCGCGAGATGCAGGGAGGGAGCCGCGACCGAGGCTCAACCGAGCCGCTTGCCCAGCGTGTCGCTCGCGTAGAGCACCAGCGCGCAGCCGGCCGGGAAGATCAGCTCGTTCGCGACGCGGGCGGCGATCGCCGGTACCGCCATCTGCGGGGCGGCCTGCACCGCGAGCACCACGAGTGGCAGTCCAAAGAGGACGCCGATCGCGAATCCCACGGCGGCGTGCACGCCGACGCCGCCCCAGCTCTTGCGAGCGACCCACCCGATCGCGAGACCGAGCACCGCGTATTGCACGCCCTTGACGCTCGCGATCAGAACCGGCGAGGGCGCCGACACCGCGACCGTCGCGAGCCCCATCGCCTGCGTCGCCCCCTTGTGAAGTCCGCGGGCGATCGCGAAGCCGGCCGGAGCGGCGAGCAGCCCGGCGATTCCCATGAGCGGACCGGAAGCGGACGCCGCGGTCCGCGCCACGGCCAGGGCCACGCAGACGATCAGCGACCAGGAGACCTTCTGCACCAGATCGGCGGTCGCCGGCTTGGCGGCGAGGGCGCCCCCGGCGAGGGCGATCGAGGCGAGCACGACGCCCTCGATCGCGAGCCCGAGAGCGATCGCCAGCCAGGCGCTCCGCAGCAGTGAGTGCTGCGGCGGCAGGATCGGATTGCCGGTCGAACTGGGAACGTCCCGGCGCACGGGACCTCGCGACGAAACGGGTTCGACGGTCATGAGAGCGACGGGCGGACTCTATCCGCTACAGGGCACTAGTTCACCTTGCGGCCGCCGGCCGGATCGGGGGCCACGGGGATGGGGCCGAACGCCTCTTCGTAGCGCGCCAGGTTGGTCGCCAGCGCCTGCACGATCCGTTTGAGGTGGCCCGGGCTGGTGACGATGCGCGACGTCACGATGCCCTGCGGCGGCACCAGGTTGATGAAGTCGAGGATGAACTCCTCACGCGTGTGGGTGATGCGCAGGAGATTCGAGTAGCGGCCTTTCAGCTCTTCGTCGCCGATCTTGACGTTCAGATTCTGCTGCGCGGCTTCCGGTTCAGACATGCGAGGGCGCCTCCTGGGGCCTATTGAATCTCAGTAGCTGTCGGCGCGGCGCAGGCGGGCGCCGCCGAAGAAGCTCCAGCGGTGCTCGGGAAGGTAGACGCCGACGCCGCCCGCGGCGCTGGTGACGGTGAACGAGAGGAGCTTCCTGCGGTAGTCGTAGGGCGCGCCGTCGCCGGCGTGGAGGGCGACGTCGACGAGATACTCGCCCGGCGCGAGGCGGAGCGAAGGGCAGGCCAAGCGCGCCGTGCCGGAACCGAAGCAGGGGGCGCTCGCGAAGCCGTCGAGGTCGGTGTTGGTGCCCCAGACTTCGACGCCGCGCGGCGAGAAGAGTCCGACGCCGAAGACGAGGTCGTCGAGCTGGGAGGCGATCCGACAGTCGATCTCGAAGGTGACGCTCTCTCCCGACTCGAAGTGATAGCGCTCTTCGCCCGCCGAGCCGAGCATCCTCACCGCCTGAATCTCCGCCGCGCCTGAGCCCCAGCGCAGCACCGCGCCTCCCGCCTCGGGAAGCTCTGCGGAAGGCATGGCCGGAGCTTCCGCGCGCTCGCGCTGCTCCTTGGCGTCGCGGTGCTCGGCGCTCTCTTCGACCGCGACCTGCTGGCGGTAAGCGTCGACCACGCGGCGCGGCTCGCCGACCAGCCGGACTCTGCCGTCATCCAGCCAGAGCGCGCGATCGCACAGCTCCTCGACCAGCCCCAGGGAGTGCGAGACGAAGACCACCGTCTTTCCCGCGGCGAGGAACTCCTCGATCCGGCGCAGGCAGCGATGGGCGAACGCCTCGTCGCCCACAGCCAGCACTTCGTCGACCAGCAGGATCTCCGGGTCGGTGTGGATCGCGACCGCGAATCCCAGGCGCACGTACATGCCGGACGAGTAGTTCTTGACCGGCTCCTCGAGAAAGTCGCCGAGCCCCGAGAACTCGACGATGCGCTCGTAACGCTCCTCGATCTCGCGGCGCGAGAGGCCCAGGACGGCGCCGTTGATGAAGACGTTCTCGCGGCCGGAGATCTCGGGATGGAATCCCGCGCCGAGCTCGATCAGCGCCGCCACCCGCCCCGTGGTGGAGATCGCTCCCGAGGTCGGCTTGAGGATGCCGGCGATGAGCTTCAAGAGCGTCGACTTGCCCGAGCCGTTGCCACCCACGATGCCGAACGCTTCACCGTGCCCGATCTCGAACGACACGCCCTCGAGCGCGGCGAGCGTCGGCTCGTCGCCGAATGCCGTGCGACCGCGCCGTCCGAGGAGCGCGCTCTTCAAAGTGCGCATCTGGAAACCCGGAGAGGCGCGACGATAAACCTTGGAGAGCGCGCGGGCCTCGACCGCCATTTCCGCCGATGCCAGCGGGCGACCCGCCCCGGCGCCGTTCCTCACAGCGCCTCCACGAGCGTCTCGCGCAGGCGTTCGAAGAGCGTCGTGCCGACGCACCAGAAGACCAACGCCACCACCGCCATCTCGAGCCAGAGGCGCGGTTCCGGGAATCGCCCGGCGAACAGCGCCTGCTGGTAGGCGAGCGTGAACGGTGTGGCGGGGTTCAAGCGCACCAGCCTGGCGAGCGCCGGAATCGAGATCGCGGCGATCGGGTAGAGGACGGGGGTGAGGAAGAAGCCGAGGGTCAGGAGGCTCGCCAGGAGATCCTTGACGTCCTTGAAATGGGCGTGGAGCGCCGCGAGCGCGAGCGCCAGGCCGGCGATCGCCGGCAGCTGGAGCGCCACGATCGCCGGGAAGGCGAACGCCCCGAGGCCGCCGACCGGATCGCCTTGCGCCCGCGCCAGCGCGATACCGAGCGCCACCACCGGCAGCGCGAACAGCAGATGCACGAGGTTGGCGAGCACCGGAATGACGGGCAGAAGCTCGGCCGGAAAGACCGCCCGCCGAATGAGGCCGGCCGAGGCCACCAGCGAGGTGGTGCCCTCGGTGAGCGCGGTCGCCAGCCAGATCCAGGGAAAGAGACCGCAGACCAGGAAGAGCGCGTACGGCTCGGCGCCCGGCGCGCGTGGCTGGAAGACCAGGCTGAAGACGAAGGTGTAGACGCCCAGGAGGAGGAGCGGCTGCGCGAGCGACCAGAGGAAGCCCAGAAGCGAGCCGCGATAGCGCGCCTTGAGCTCGCGCTCCGTCAACGCCCGCAGCAGCCCGCGGTGGCGGACGAGCGAGCGCGCGATGTCGAACGGCGGCAAAGACAAGTAGGATTCCCTCGCGATCGAGCGATGACGACCACCCGGAAGCTTACCGTGCGCTGCCCGGACTGTCAGTCCGAGCTCGTCGTCGACGCCGCGACCGGCGCCATCCTCTCGCATCGCAGACCCAAGGAGCCGCTGGCGGGCGGCAAAGACTTCGATTCTCTGTTCGCCGAGCTCGACGCCGGCAAGGCGCGCGCCGAAGAGCTCTTCGAGCGCGAGAAGGCGGCGTTCGCCGACAAGGACCGCATCCTCGAGGAGAAGTTCCGCGAGGCCTTGAAGCGCGCCGAGGAAGAGCCCGACACCCCGCCCCGCCGCCCCTTCGACCTCGACTGAGCGATAGATGGATCGCTAAAGCGGAAAGTTCAGGTTGTAGGCGTAGCGGCCGCGCTGGACGACGAGCAGGACGCCGCCGCGGTCGAAGCCGCGCAACACCTCTCGTCCCAGCGCTTCGGGGTCGGCGACGTCGTGGCCGTTCGCCTGCAGCACGATGTCGCCCGGCTCAAGCCCGCGCCGTTCGGCGGCCGAGCCGCGCGCGACCGCGGTCATCAGGAGCCGACCGCGCTCGAACGCCACTTGAATCCCGACCGAACGCTCGAGGAGCTTCAAGCCCATGCCCGGCGGCGGGCGGATCGCCGCCACCGCGAACTTCACCGTCGCCTTGCCGCGCCGGATCTCGAGCAGACGCGGCGTTCCAGGTATCACCGAGTAGTAGGCCGTCGAGACGTCCTCGCGCGCCGCCACCGCACGATCCTCGATCGCCACCAGGAGATCTCCCGCCAGGACGCCGGCCCGCGCCGCCGGCGAGCCGTCATCGACACGATCGATCAGCACTCCCTTGGTGGCCGGCAGCCCTTCGCGCGCCGCGGTCTCGGGATCGACCGCCAACAGGCGCATCCCGAGCCAGAGCGGCTGGAGCTCGCCGAAACGAAGCAGGTCGTCGACCACGCGCTGGGCGCGCTCCGCCGGAATGGCGAAGCCGATCCCCTCGGCGCCGCGCGCGATCGCGGTGTTGATGCCGATCACCTGGCCGTCGAGATTGACCAGCGGGCCGCCGGAGTTGCCCGGGTTGATCGACGCGTCGGTCTGCAGGAAGTCGGTGAACGAGACGCGACCGTCGCCGCCGCCGACGGCGCGGCCGCGCGCCGAGAGCACGCCGGTCGTCACCGTGTTGGCGAGGCCGAACGGGTTGCCGATCGCGATCACCGTCTCGCCCATCATCAGGTCGCTCGTGCGGCCGAGCGGGGTCGCGGGGAGGCCCCTGCCGGCGACCTTCAACACCGCGAGGTCCGAATCGCGATCGGAGCCGAGCACCTGCGCCTCGAGCTCTCGCCCGTCGCGCATCGTGACCAGGATCCGCGAGGCCCCTTCGATGACGTGATCGTTGGTCACCACGAGACCCGAGCCGTCGATGATCAGTCCCGAACCCAGCGACTGGCTCTTGCGCTCCCGGCCGCCGAATCGGCCGCCGAAGAACGGATCGAGCTCGCGCACCATCGACTCAGCCGAGATGTTCACGACCGCGGGCGAGATCCGCTCGACCGCCACCACGACCGGCGTCCGGCGCGCCGAGCCGCTCTGGGCGGCGAGCGGAACGGAGGCGATCGTGGCTGGCAACAGGAGGGCGGCGAAGCCGGCGAGGAACCGCATCGCTCGAATGCTACCGAAACTTCGCGCGGCGCATCCGGCCCGGTTCAGGCCGGCGGCGAGAACGCGAGGTAGCACAGCGACCCGGTGATCCGCAGCGGACCGGGCCCGGGGACGCGCTCGCCGCCGTCGCGCTCGACGAGGCGCGCGAGCGGCCGCGGCGGGGTCCAGTCGACCGGCCCGCCGGGGGCCCAGACCGCCAGGAGCTCGGCGCCACCGCGCCGGAAGGCGAGCGCGCGCAAGCCCGGCGCGAGCTCCACGGGCCCGCGGCACTCTGCTCCGGCGAGCTCGCGACGCAGGGTCGCGAAAGCACGAAAGCTCGGGCGGCGGCGCAGCTGGCCGTCGCTCCCCGGGTCGATCAGGCCGTAGCCGCGGGCGACGAGCTGCCACCAGTCGATCCGCTCGACGCGCCCTTCGCCCGCGGCCAGCAGGTAGTAGCGGGGCAAGTAGTCGGCCTGGGACTCCTCGTCGACCGAGACCGACTTGCCGGCGGGCGAATGCGGACCCTCCCGGAGCGGCCAGTTGACTTCGGAGAGCCACTGCCGGCCGGAAGAGACCAGCCGTCCGGTGCCCGCGATCGCCGCGAGCCAGCGCACTTTGTCGGCGGTATCGCAGCCGAGCTGGCGGTTCTCCGGCGCGCCGCGGCGATCGACATAGAGCAGGCTCGCGAGGCCATCGAGGCGAAGCGTCGGGTGGCGGCGGTTGACGATCGCCGCGGTCACATGGGCTTCGAAGTCGATCACCGCCGGACCGAAGAGCTCGACCGGGGCGACGCCCGGGCGCGGCCGGCGCAGGATCTCGGCCGCGTCGGCGGCGAGCGCCAGGTAGTCGTCATGGCTCCACAGACCCCACTTGCTGCGGTTCACCGCCTGACCGATCTGGAAGCGACTGCCCAGGGGCGCGAAGCGCTCGGCGAGCTCCGCGACCGCGGCGCGCCAGCGCGCGCGATCCTTCACCAGCTCGCGGCTTTGCGGCAATGTGAAGGCGATCTCGACACCGCGCGCCGCGAGCTCGCGCGCGAGCCTCTCTTCGGCGTCGTGTTTGTCCTGCCAAGGATGAAGGCGGAGCAGCGCGCGCCGCGCGCCGAGCTCGTCGAAGGCGGCGAGCAACGGCGCCGGATCCGCGGACCAGGGACGCACCGCCACCCCGGGCTCGGGCCACGGGAACGGGACAACGGCGCCGCGTCCCAGTTCACTCCCCAGCTCGCGATACCGCCGGCGGATCCGCGGCACAGCGCCGGCGAGCGCCAAGAGCGAGCGCAGGTGGGACGGGGCGTCGGTGAACCGCACGCGGGCGCGCTCGAGACGCGAGGCGTGCGAGTGCGGCTGATCCGAGAGCGCGTCCCAGACGATCTTGTCGCGCGGCGAGGCCCCCTCCTGGGGCGGTGGAATGTGCGCGTGCGTGCCGCGCGGCACCAGCCACGCCTTCGCCCTCAGCGCGGCGCCGCGCGCCCCGGCCTTTAAGCGGTTCCTGCCGAGAAAGGCGCGGCGTGCGAGCTCGTAGCGCAGCCGGTCCGGCGCCGCCACCTTCTCGGCGCCGCCGAAATAGCCCGCCAGGAGTCGGGCGCGATCCTCGGCGCGATCGAGCGGTAGCCGGCACAGATCGCGCAGACGCGCCACCAGCGGCACTACCGCGAGCCGGCGGCAACGGTTGAGGTCGACGACGGAGATCTCGGGCGGCGAGCCGCCTGCGGCCGCGGGGGCGACGAGCAGGTTGCCGATGGAGAAGTCGCGATGCCAGAAACCGGCATCGTGCATGCGCCGCGCCAGCGCCGCGACGCCGTCGATCAGCGCACCGCAGTCGAGCGCCGGAAACTGTTCGTGCTCGAGGCCGGCGTTGCGCGCTCGCAACAGGTACCGCAGCTCGATGCGATCGCCGAGAGCCCGACAGACGAAGACAGCGGTGCCTCCCGCGCGCTGCACGGACCCTTCGGGAGCGGTCTCGGCCACGACCTCGGCGAAGAAGAACGGCTCCGGCGTGGGAAGCCCGGCGGCCGCGAATTCGCGTGCCATGCGAAAGCTCTTCGCCGCCTTGCGCGCGGCGTGCCCCCCGCCCCGGGAGTCCCGGAATTGCTTCACCGCGACCGCGGGCGATCCTGGATCGGCGGTCAAAGTAGCGCGGTAGATGTAGTTGCGACCCCAGTGGAGCGTCGCCAGAGCGACGCCGGGGTCGAGCAGGCGCCGGGCGAGCGCCGGCAGGTCCTCGCCCGCGAGCCTCTCCGTCGCTTCGCCACGAACCCCGCGCGCAGCGAAGGGGATCGCGGTCACAGTTCGAGGATATCGAAGCTCGAGTGGTGGAGCTTGGCGTCGGCCTGCACGATCACCGACACGGCAAGCGTCCGCTCCACTTCGTCGAGAATGCCGCGCTCGTCCTGTTGCAGCGCCCGGGCGACTTCCGGGTGGACGCGCACCAGGAGCTCCTTCGAGGCGACCGTGCCGCGCAGCTTCAGCAGAGCGCGCCGGAGCGAGAGGCTGATAGTCGCCACCGACTTGATGCGTCCGCTGCCCTCGCAGTATGGACAGCTCTGCGTCAGCTGGCGCTCGAGGTTGGCGCGGCTGCGCTTGCGCGTGATCTCGACCAGCCCGAATTCGGAGATGGTCAGAACCTTGTTCTTCGAGCGATCCTTCTTGAGCTCCGCCTCGAGCGCCGCGAAGACGAGGGAGCGATTGGCCGGCTCCATCATGTCGATCAAGTCGAGCACGATGATCCCGCCGAGGTCGCGCACGCGGATCTGCCGCACCACCTCCGCGACCGCTTCGAGATTGGTCGCGAGCGCCGTCTCCTCGAGGTTGTGCTTGCCGACGAACCGCCCGGTGTTGACGTCGATGGCGACCAGCGCCTCGGTCGGATTGATCACCAGATAACCGCCTGACTTGAGCCAGACCTTGGGTTTCAAGGCCGCTTCGATCTCGCGTTCGATGCCGAAGCGGTCGAAGAGCCCGCGCTCGCCGGAGGGAAACGTGTCGAGCTTGACCCGCGGCGCCAGCTGCGGCTGCACCTGGCCCAGGAACTCGACGATCCGCGTGTAGGTCTCCTCGCCGTCAACCCAGAGGACGGTGAACTCGGAAGAGATGAGATCGCGCACGACTCGCAACGCGAGATCGAAGTCCTGGTGCACCAGGGCCGGCACGCCGGCAGTCTCGGCGCGCCTCGCGAGCCTCTGCCAGAGAGCGGCCAGATAGTCGAGATCGGCGGCGAGCTCCTCGGCGTCGCGGTTCTCGCCGGCGGTGCGCACGATGACGCCGCCGCTCCTCGCCGCGCTCCCGGAGGCGCTGGCGGCGAGAACCGTCTCGAGGAGCCCGCGCAAGCGGGTGCGCTCCTCTTCGCTCTCGATCTTGCGCGACACGCCGACGTGCGACACGGTGGGCAGGTAGACGATGAAGCGGCCCGGAAGGGTGATCTGGGTGGTGACCCGCGCCCCCTTGTTGGGCAGCGGATCCTTGGTGACCTGAACCAGGAGCTCCTGCCCGACCTTGAGCAGGGAGTCGATCGACGGGGCGCCGGGCGAAGACACGCCCTCTGACTCGTCGTCGCCGTTCGGACTCGAGAGCTCCGCCTCGTCGTCCGTCGCCAGGCCCTCGCCGAGGTCGGCGACGTAGACGTCCGCGACGTAAAGGAAGGCGTCACGCTCGAGCCCGATATCGACGAAGGCGGCCTGCATCCCCGGCAGCACCCGCGACACCCGCCCCTTGTAGACGTTCCCCACCACGCCGCGGTGGTGGCGCCGCTCGAGGAAGAGCTCGGTCAACCGATCCTCCTCCAAAACCGCGATCCGCGTCTCGTACGGATCGCTCTCGATCAGCATCTTGTGCGCCATTCCCGCCAGGCCCTCGGGTCCGATCTTACCGGGACGCAACCCTCTTGCCGCGCCCACGTTTGAGGAGGGAGACGCTAGAATCGTCAGACCGCGCCGAAGAACCTCGGGCGGAACCACCCAGATCGATCCTCGAATGGAGAATTCCGACATGCCGCAGCCCCTGCTTGCGCAACTTGGCGTGGTTTCGATCACCACCATGCTCGCCATCTCGCCGGCCCTTGCCGTGACCCCCTCGCCCTCTGCTTCCGAGAACCCGATGCTCAAGTCCTGGACCGGTCCGTACGGTGGCGTGCCGCCGTTCGACCGGGTGAGGGTGGACGAGCTCATCCCGGCCTTCGAAGCCGCCATGGCCGAGCAGCTCGCCGAAGTCGAGGCGATCGCCGCCAATCCGGCGCCGCCGACGTTCGCGAACACCATCGCCGCCCTCGAGCGCACCGGGCGCACCCTCGACCGCGTGCAGACCCTGTTCGGCGTCCATGCGAGCACTCTCAGCACTCCCGAAGTGCAGGCCGTCGAGCGCGAGATCTCTCCAAAGCTCGCGGCGTTCGGCGACAGGATCACCCAGAACGCGCCGCTCTTCGCGCGCCTTGCGGCGGTCTACGAAACCCGCGAGACGAGCGGACTTGACGCCGAGCAGCAGCGCCTCGTCTGGCTCGACTACACCAACTTCGTGCGCGCCGGCGCTCGGCTCGACGCCTCCGCCAAGGCACGGCTCTCGGTGATCAACCAGCGCCTCGCGACACTCTTCACCCAGTTCTCGCAGAACGTCCTCGCCGACGAGACCGACGACTTCCTGGTGCTCGAGAGCACCGCCGACCTCGCCGGACTTTCCGAGTCGCTGCGTGCCGGCGCCGCCGCGGCGGCCGCGGCCAAGGGGCAGGCGGGCAAGTGGCTGATCCTGAACACGCGCTCGAGCACCGATCCGTTCCTCACCTTCTCGTCGCGTCGCGACCTGCGCGAAAAGGTCTGGCGCACCTTCGTGTCGCGCGGCGACAAGGGCGGCAAGACCGACAACAACGCGAACATCACCGAGATCCTGGAGCTGCGCTTCGAGCGCGCCCGCCTGCTGGGTTACGAGAGCCATGCGCACTGGCGACTCGAGAACGCCATGGCGAAAAACCCGCTGCGCGCCATGGAGCTTCTGGAGGCGGTCTGGACTCCGGCGGTCGCGCGCGTTCACGAAGAGGTCGCCGACATGCAGCGAATAGCCGATTCGCAAGCCGCTTCCGGCAATGGCCAGAAGCTCGCCATCGAGCCGTGGGACTACCGCTACTACGCCGAGCAGGTGCGCAAGGCCCGCTACGACCTCGACACCGACGCGGTGAAGCCGTACTTGCAGCTCGACAAGCTCCGCGACGGCATGTTCTACGTCGCCGAGCGACTCTTCGACTTTCAGTTCAGCCCGCTTCCGGTGGGCAGGGTGCCCGTCGCCCATCCCGACGTTCGCGTCTGGGAGGTGACCGACAAGCCGAGCGGCCGGCACATCGGTCTCTGGTACTTCGATCCCTACGCGCGATCCGGCAAGCGCTCCGGCGCCTGGATGAACGCCTATCGCACGCAGGAGCGTTTCGACGGCGAAATCACCACGATCGTCTCCAACAACTCGAACTTCGTCCAGGGCAAGCCGGGCGAGCCGGTGCTGATCTCGTGGGACGACGCCGAGACGCTGTTCCACGAATTCGGCCACGCGCTCCACGGCCTGTCGTCGAGCGTCGACTACCCGACTCTCGCCGGCACGGCGGTGGCGCGCGACTACGTCGAGTTTCCGTCGCAGCTCCTCGAGCACTGGCTCTCGACCCCCGAGGTGCTCGACCGCTTCGCGCGGCACGTGACCTCCGATCAGCCGATTCCGCGCGACCTGGTGGCGAAGATCGAGCGCGCTTCGACCTTCAATCAAGGTTTCGCCACGGTCGAGTTCCTGGCGAGCGCGCTGGTCGACCTGAAGCTCCACCTCGCCGGCGGCGGCAAGATCGATCCCGACCGCTTCGAGAAGGAGACGCTGGGCGCGCTCGGCATGCCCAAGGAGCTGGTGATGCGGCACCGCACGCCGCAGTTCAACCACGTCTTTTCGAGCGACGGCTACTCGGCGGCCTACTACAGCTACCTGTGGGCCGACACGCTCACCGCCGACGCCTGGCAGGCGTTCGTCGAGGGTGCCGGCGCCTGGGATGAAGCGGTGGCGAAGCGGCTGCGCGATCACGTCTTCCGGGTCGGCAACACGATCGATCCGGCCGACGGCTACCGCGCCTTCCGCGGCCGCGACGCGCGTATCGACGCCCTGATGCGCGATCGCGGATTCCCGGTGCCGGCCAAGGGCACCGCGCCCAACGCCCCCGCCAAGCCCTAGATACCGTCGCGCTTCACGACGGAGCGAGCCGCAAAGCTCGCGACCGCGGAGGGGTGAAGCCGCCGGACTTGCTCCGGCGGCTGAGGGGAGGGCGCGTGCCCTCCCCTTTGAGGATCAACCGAGGGCGCGCGCCCTCCCCTTATCGATTGACGAAGCGGCGGAAGTCGACGCCGAGGATGAGGCCGAGCGAGACGTAGTTGATGAGCGTGAAGCTGCCGCCGTAGGAGAGGAAGGGCAGCGGGATGCCGGTGACCGGGACGAGCCCGATCACCATCGCCGAGTTGTAGAGGACGTGAAAAGCGACGACGCTTCCCAAGCCCACGACGAGCAGGATCCCGGCGCGATCGCGAGCCCGCATGGCGACCGCCGCCACGTTCCAAAGATAAGTCGCATAGAGCGCCAGCACGAGGGCGACGCCCAGGAAACCCCACTCCTCGGCGAGCACCGCGAGGATGAAGTCGGTGTGCCGCGCCGGCAGGAAGCGCAACTGGCTCTGCGTCCCCTGGCCATAGCCTTTGCCCGTGACCTCGCCCGAGCCGACCGCGATCTTCGACTGGCGCACCTGATAACCGGCGCCGAGCGGATCGGTGTCGGGGGCCAGAAAAGTCAACACCCGCTGGCGCTGATAGGTCTGCATGCCGACGTTCCAGACCAGGAGGCCGACGATCAGGCCGGCGAGAACGCTCAAGAGCAGCACGCGCGGCTTGACGCCGGCCACGAGCAGCATGCCGGCCGCCATCGGCACGAACATCGCGGCACCCCCCAAGTCGGGCTCGAGGACGATGAGCAGCATCGGAACAGCCACGATCGCCATTGCCGCCAGGATCTGTCGCGTCGGGAGCTCACGCCCCGAGGGCGCCGCGAGATAGCGCGTGAGATAAAGCGCGGTCACCAACTTCGCGAACTCCGACGGCTGGATGCCGACCGAGCCGACGCGGAACCAGCCCTGAGCGCCGCCCGCTTCGTAACCGAGCACCAGCACCAGCGCGAGCGCCGCCAAGCTCGCGAGATAGAGCGGCAGCGAGAACGAGAGCAGCGTCTGGTAGTTGAAGCTGAAGGCGACCACCATCGCCACGAGTCCGATGCCGACCCAGACGAGTTGCCGCTGCAGGAAGTCGTCGCCGGTCTCCGCCGTGGCGCTGCGCACCGTGGCGAGGCCCAAAAGCGTCAGCGCGAGCGCCGCGGCAAGGAGACCCCAGCGCACGCCGCCCAGATGAGCGAGACGCGGCCGTTCGTCAGGAAGCGGCAGCGGGGCCGAGATCTGGCCCGAGGAACTTCTCATAGAGAGCCTTGGCAACCGGCGCGGCGGCACGCGAACCCTGGCCGCCATGTTCGATGAAAACGACGATGACGAGGGTCGGATCGGAGAACGGAGCGTACGAGGCGAACCAGGCGTGATTGCGCCTGGTACCCGGGCGAGACGATCTCGGTGGCGATCGGCCAGGGGGCGTTGCT
>ERZ1292633.3038-Hain-H41-02um-R1-3038-length-16644-cov-5_pt1 | contig 16644 bp, 12 predicted proteins | sample MGYA00564406_ERZ1292633 | MGnify/ENA primary metagenome ERZ1292633 (study PRJEB36523, sample SAMEA6512639) | groundwater metagenome | collected 2019-01-08 | study: AquaDiva: Metagenomics assemblies of 32 groundwater samples | reverse complement strand
GATGCTTGGTTCGGATGACCCGCGCCAGAGCTGGTCGCTCAGTTGGAGAGTCGGATCCGCCGCCCGTGGCGATCGAGGTGGAGGGGGCGCGGACCCACAATCTCAAGAACGTCTCGTGCCGGATTCCGCATGGCCGGCTGACCGTGGTCACCGGCCCATCGGGGGCCGGGAAGTCGTCGCTCGTTTTCGACACGATCTTCGCCGAGGGGCAGCGGCGCTTCATCGAATCGATGTCGACCTACGCCCGCCAGTATCTCGACCAGATGGAGCGGCCGCCGGTGGAGGACATGCGCAATGTCCTGCCGGCCGTGGCGCTCGAAGCGAAGAACGCGGTCAAGAATGCCCGTTCGACGGTGGGCACGATCACCGAGATCCACGATGTGCTGCGCCTGCTCTACGCGCACCTCGGCGAGATCCGCTGCCCGAACGGACATGGGCCGACGCGCCGTTGGAGCGCCGCCGAGATCGCCGAGGCGCTTGCGGCCGGCCAAGCGGGAGGGAGCTTCCTCCTCCTCGCGCGCCTGCCGCGCCCCAGGCAGGGCGCGCCGGCGGCACTCGGCGAGCTGGTTCGCCAGGGCTTCAGCCGGCGTCTCGAGGGGGAGGAGATCGTCGCGATCGCCGCCGCCGACGGTTGGCCGGCCGCGCTCGATCCGCTGCCGCTGGTGCTCGGACGGTTTCGCGCCAACCCGGAATCGAGCGCCCGGCTCGCGGCGACGATCGAGGACGCCTGGAAGCTCGATCTGCGCCGCGTCGAGGCGCTCGGCGAGCGCGACGCGGCCGGCATGCGTCCGGCCCGCCACTACGGCCTCGACCTCGCCTGCGAGCTCTGCGGCGCCGCGGTGCGCTCGCCGACCCCGCCGCTCTTCTCCTTCAACTCGCCGCTCGGCGCCTGTTCGACCTGCGAGGGGTTCGGGCGGGTGATCGGCATCGACCCCGACCGCGTCGTGCCGGACGGCCGGAAGTGCCTTGCCGAGCATCCGATCGCGCCCTGGAACACTCCGGCTTACGAGGAGCTCTACGGGCCGCTCCTCGCCGCCGCGAAGCGCCGCGGCGTGGCGCTCGATCTCCCCTGGAGCGAACTCTCCGCCGAGGACCGGGAGTGGGTCTGGCGCGGCGGAGGCGGCCTTGGCGGCGCGCGGTTCACGAACCTGGCCGGCTTCTTCCGCTGGCTCGAAGGCAAGACCTACAAGGTGCACGTGCGCGTCCTCCTGGCGCGCTACCGCTCCTACAACCGCTGCCCGGACTGCGGCGGGGGGCGCCTCAACCGGGATGCGCTGGCGGTCCTCTTCGAGGGGCGCACGCTGCCGGATCTGGCGGCGATGTCGGTCGAAGCCTTGCGCGCCTGGTTCACCGCCAGGCGTTTCACCGCGCGTCAGCTGGAGGTCGGTGGGCATCTCCTCGAAGAGCTCGCGGCGCGCCTCTCGGTGCTCGAACGGGTCGGGCTCGATTACCTGACGCTCGACCGCCAGGCGCGCACGCTGTCGGGCGGCGAGGCGCAGCGCATCCATCTCGCCGCGGCGCTCGGCTCGGGCCTTTCGTCGACGCTCTACGTGCTCGACGAGCCGACCATCGGCCTCCACCCGCAGGACAGCGAGCGCCTCCTCGCGCTGTTGCGCGACCTCGCGAGCCACGGCAACAGCGTGCTCGTGGTCGAGCACGACCGCACGATCATCCTGGGCGCCGATCACCTGATCGACCTCGGGCCGGCCGCCGGCGAACAGGGCGGCGAGATCGTGGCGGAAGGAACGGTGGCCGAGGTGCTCGCGCATCCGACGTCGCTCACCGCGCATTACCTGCGCGAGCGCTCGCCGACCGCGGCGCGCCAGCACGTGGCGCGCTTCCGGCGCGAGCGCGGGCGACGGAGCGTCGAAGACGAGCTGCGCGACCGCGAGGCGCTGCACATCCGCGGCGCGCGCGCCAACAACCTCGCCAGTCTCGATGTCGACCTGCCGCTCGACGCGCTGGTCGCCGTCACCGGCGTCTCCGGCTCCGGGAAGTCGACGCTGGTCGAGAACGTGCTGTACGGCAACTACCGCCGCTCGCGCGGCATTTCGGACGTCGAGCCGGGACGCTGCGACGAGATCCGCGGTTTCGAACAGCTCGCCGAGATGACGCTCGTCGACCAGAGCCCGATCGGCCGCTCGACGCGCTCGAACCCGGTGACCTACATCCGCGCCTACGACGACCTGCGCAAGATCTTCGCCGGCGCGGAGGCGGCGCGCCGGCGCGGCATCACGGCGGCGCACTTCTCCTTCAACGTCGAAGCGGGACGCTGTCCCGACTGCGAGGGCACCGGCATCGAAGAAGTCGACATGCAGTTCATGGCGCCGGTGGTGGTGCGCTGCGACCGCTGCCAAGGGCGGCGCTTCCGCCCGGAGGTGCTGGCCGTGCGCCACCTCGGACGCGACATCGCCGAGACGCTCGACCTCACCGTGGACGAAGCGTTGGACTTGTTCGCGCGCGAGAAGCCGCTGTCGCGAAGGCTCCAGCCACTCGCCGAGGTGGGCCTGGGCTACCTTCGGCTTGGACAGGCGACCTCGACCCTTTCCGGGGGCGAAGCGCAGCGGCTCAAGCTCGCGAGCTTTCTCTCCCGGCCCGCTGGTGCCGGGCGCCACCTCTTCCTTTTCGACGAGCCGACGACCGGGCTTCACCTGTCCGATGTCGATCAGCTCTACCGGACGCTGCGCAAGCTCGTGCAGCGCGGCGACGGCGTCGTGGTGGTGGAACACAACCTCGAGCTTCTGGCCCATGCGGACTGGATCGTCGACCTGGGTCCGGGCGGCGGCAGCCGCGGAGGGCAATTACTCTACTGTGGCCCGTTCGCGACCTTTCTCGATGAAGCGGAGAGCCCGACGGCGCGGCTCCTGCGCGACCACGTGGGCTGGCGAAGGTCGCGCGCCGCTTCGAGTAGAATGCGCCCGCTTCCCGAGTCGAATCGGAGAGAAGTCAAGAGGGCCTGGTGAACGCGAACGGCTGGCAGATTTTCGTCGAGGTTCCCGGAAAAGCGCCGATCGAGCTCGAGACCGGCGAGGCGGTCATCGGCCGGAGCCGCGCTTGCGCCGTGCAGATCGCCGAGACCACGGTGAGCCGGCAGCACGCCGTTTTCGTGGTGGAGCTCGGGAGCGTGCGTCTGCGCGACCTCGGATCCAGCAACGGCACCTACGTCAACGGCAAACGGGTCGACGGCAGCCAGGCGCTTTCCGACGGTGACCGCGTCGTGGTCGGCGAGGCGGAGCTCATCGTGCGCATCCTGGCGCCGCTCGGTCCCGCCGAGCCGACGCAGAGGTTGGTCATTCCGCCACTGGCCGCGCCAGCCACGCCGGCCGCTTTCGCCGCGGAGGCGAAGCCCGCCGAGCCAGCGCCGAGCTTCCGGCGCACGCCAGCTCCAGTCGAGGCTCCTCCTCCTTCCCCGGCTCCCATGGCTCCGCTGGCCACGCTGCCTCCGATGCTTCCGATGCCTCCGCTGTCTCCGGTGATTCCGCTGGCCTCGTTCGGCGGCCCCCCACCGCTGCCGGCCGAGCGGTCGCCGGCGCCCGCCCTCGGAGCGGGTGCGAATCCGGAGAAGGTCGCCGAACCGGCCAGGAAGTGCGAGCTCTTGCCCTCGATTCAGGAGATCGAGCTCGCCCCGATGCCGCCGCCGCTGGCGCGCCGGGCGCCGGCGGCCAGCGCGACCACCCCCGCCGGATTCTGGATCCGCGTCGCCGCGTCGTTGCTCGACATGATCCCGCTGCTGCTCCTGGCACTCGTCGGTCTGGCGCTCGCCTTCTTCGTCTCGCCCCAGTGGGCGCTTCTGCTCACCGTCCTTGAGGTCGGCTACGTGGTCTATCTCGCGGTCGTGATGCCGGCGCTAAAGGGGACGACACCGGGCAAGAAGTTCCTCAAGCTCGCGATCGTCTCGGAGGCGACCGGCCCCGGTCAGGGCCTGGGGTGGAGCACCGCGCTGCTGCGTCTCGTCGGGCACCTGGTCTGCTCGCTCACTTTCAGCCTGGGTTATCTGCTCGTCGCCTTCACGGAGCAGAAGCAGGGCCTGCACGACCTGATCGCCAAGACGCGCGTCGTCCGCCGCCGCTAGGCCGCTCTGTCCCGGGACCGGTTCACCGTATTCTTGGCCCGCCGGATGCAGGGCTGCTAGATTTCTTGAGATGTCGGTGAGCGCACTCGCCCGGGAAACAGTCCAGACTCCGCGATTTCGATGGCTGCCGGTTCTCGGTTGGCTGGGCGGCGCGGTGCTCGGCGGGGTGCTGCTGTTTGCGGCTTACGGAAAGGCTCTCGACCCCGGCGCGTTCGCGGAGCAGATCACCGCGGAAGGCCTCGCCCTGCTGTTCCCGGCCCGCGCCTGGGCCGTGGCACTGATCGCCGTCGAGGTCGGGCTCGGCCTGGCGCTAGTCATCAATCTGCGCCATCGTCCCGTGCTCATCGCGGCGACCGCGCTGGTGCTGCTCTTCGTCTTTCTGACCGGGCGCACTTACTGGCGCGCGGCTCATGGCATCGCGCCGCCGAGCGCCAGTTGCGGCTGTTTCGGAAACCTCGTGGAGCGCTCCCCGGCGCAGGCCTTCTGGCAGGATCTCCTGCTGCTGGTGCCGCCGCTCGTCCTTGCCTGGTTCGCGCGTCCGCGACCGAAACGTCTCGGCGTCAAGCTTGGGGCGACCGGAATGGCGACGGGTGCCGCGGCGCTTTTCGCGACGCTCTCGCCCGGGTTGCCGCTCGATGATCTGGCGACGCGTCTGAAACCGGGCGCGCGGCTTTCGGAGCTCTGCGTCGGGGCGGACGAAGCCCGCGTCTGCCTCGCCGGCGCCGTCCCCGAGATCGCCGCCGGGCGTCACTGGGTCGTGCTCGTCGACCCCGACGCGACCGACTTTCCCGCCCTCGTCGACCGCCTGAATGTCCACGCCCTGGCGCGGCGGGAGCCGCCGGCGAGCGCCCTCGCCGACATCACGCCGGAGCGTCAGACCGAGCTGTTCTGGCGCTACGCTCCGGCATTCGACTTGCACGAGACTCCGGCGGCTCTATTGCGGCCGCTGTATCGCGCCTTGCCGCGCTCCTTCCTCGTGGAAGAGGGGCGGGTAGTACAAACTTGGCGCGGATTGGCCCCCGAGCTGGACAGGCCCGCGCCGAAACCGAACTAGAGGATCACCTCCGCTCATGAACCGATCTCGCCGGCCGTCTCTGAGCAACGCACTCCATTCCGCGGCCTTGCTGTCGTGGATGTTCGCCGCGCCCTTCGAGGCCACCGCGCAGGGAGTTCCAGCCGACGCGGTGTTCCGCGGCTTCGAGCCCAACGGCGACTTCGTGCTGATCGTCAACGGCAAGGAGTCGCCGAAGGCCGAGATCTTCTACTCCGAGAGCGCGCGCTCCTATCTCATTCTGGCTTCGGAGCTGGCGTCGCCGGTGCTGGTGAACGCTCCGGCGTCGACCGTCGAGACGATCGACCTGATGAAGGTCGCGCGGCAGGTCGACGGCACGATCGACCTGCTGGCCGACGCGACCCTGTCCCCTTCCGGCAAGTACCAGATCCGCGAAGCGGACATCGTCTTCGAGGTCGGCGGGAAGACGCTGCAGCTCAAGCCGCGCCCCTACATGCTGGGCAGCCTCACCGGCGCCGAGCTCCTGGCTTCCAGCCTGAGCTACCAGAAGACTGCCAAGAACTACGCCCCTGACGCCGGCATCCTGAAGCGCCTCAAGGGGCAGCGGGAGAAGGTGAGGGTGCTGACCTTCTTCGGCTCCTGGTGCCCGCACTGCAAGCGGCATCTGCCACTCCTGCTCAAGGTGGAGCAGGGGCTCGCCGGGAGCAACTTCGCGTTCGAGTACTACGGACTGCCGCGGCCTTTCGACGGCGAGCCCGAGGCCGAGAAGCACAAGATCAGCGGCGTCCCGACCGCCATCCTGTTTCTGGGGGAGAAGGAGATCGGCCGCATCCCCGCGACCCAATGGTCGAACCCCGAGGTCGCGCTCGACCTGCAGTTGAACGGCCCGGGCCGATCCAACGCGCGTTAGACTTCGTAGAGTCAGGTCAGCGAGCTTCAACTCTTTGCCCTCGGAGGTCGGAATGACGGGTCGGGGTCGAAAGGCGTTCGTCGCGGCGGGAATCCTTGGCATGGGTCTTGGGCTAGGCGGTTCGGGGTCGGCTCGCGCCCAGCCCCCCGTCGCGGAGCCGGTGGTTGCGGAGGAAGCGCGCGAGCTCGACCTGGACTTCGGAATCGAGGCCAAGGCCCACTACCGGGACAGCGAGCTCTTTCGCATCGCTTCGCCGTACCCGTTTCCATCCTTCTTTCTGCCGCCCGGCCAGACGCAGGCCTTCCTCGAAACCGTGAACGACGGCGAGCATTTCGAGCTCTCGACGTTCACGCTGCTGGTGGACGCGGCCTGGGGCGAGAACCTCGCGGCGCACGCCAAGGTGGACTTCATCGATCTTTACGACCGCAATCCGACGTCGAGCGACAAGGAGATCGATGTCGATGAGCTCTGGATCCGCTTCGGCAGCGATCCGCGCGTGATGGCGGAGAAGTTCGGCCTCTACGCCAAGATCGGCAAGTTCGAGCATTTCGAGCGCCAGAACGATCGCCACCTCGAGAGCTACGGCCTCGTATCGACCGCATTCAACCGCTTCGAGGATCAGGGCGTCGAGCTTGGGCTGGACTTCGGCAAGCACCTCTACCTTCGCGGTTCGCTCACCCAGGGCAATCCGCTTTTTTTCCGCGATCCGAACGCCCTCGCGGGCGACAACGGCACACCCGAGAAGAATCCGGTCGCGAACCCGAACCCGATCCCGGAGCTCGAGACCGGCTTCCCGATCCTCTACGACGCCGAGGTGGAGGACCTCGATGTCGACGGCGACCTCGAGAGCGGTGTGGGGCTCGGAGTGCGATTCGGGGATCGCGACGCCGGGCGGGCGCTGGATTTCCTCGCCTGGGCCTACGAACGAACGCTCGCCGACACCGTTCGCCTCAACGGCACCTATTACGGCGGCGATCTCGACCTGCTGCGCGGGCCGTTTTCCACGCCGACCGCGGCACCCTTCTCGCTGCCCATCTCGGGCGACGACAAACAGGAGGTGGGCGCCAATCTCTGGGTCTACTTCGACGGCTTCACCGCCTTCGGTCAGTACGTCGACCAGGAGATCGCCGGGATGGACCGCAAAGGCTACGAGGGGGAGCTCGCCTGGCGGTTCGAGCTGCCGCTCGCCTGGGCGGTCGGGGGGCGCCAGCTGTTCCCCTTCGTCCAGCCGGCGGTGCGTTACAGCTATCTCAAGCCCGAGTTCGCCGGCGGTTCGCCGAAGTACCCGGCTTCGTCGGTGCGCTGGGAGTGGACGAAGCTCGACTACGGCGTGCGGCTCGGCATCATCCAGGGTGTGGATCTGACGATCGAATTCGCCGACAACGAGATGACCCTCGCCAACGGGCGCCAGGTCTCGAACGACGAGCTGCTCTCGACGCTGCGTTGGCGAATGTAGCCGGACCTCAGGCGAAGAGCGCCATCGGATCCAGGCCGCCGTTGTGCCAGCCGGCGTCGACGGCCTGAAGCTCGCCGGCAGCGGCGAGGCGCGAAACTCCGCACGCCTCGAGTTCCGGAGCCAGCGCCCAGGCCTCGTCACCGGCGAGGGCGCTCCCCTGGATGCGTCCTTTCCACGGCTCGAGGGCCGCGAGGGCCTGGCGCAGCTCGCCGAGCGGATGCACGCACACGGTCCGCAACCCGGGGCTCGGCGTGAAGCGTGGCTCGGGCTCGATCAGCACGGTCCCGGCCGCGATCGGAAGCTCGGGGAGACGGCGGGCACGAAGCGCCGCCGCGCCGCGAAGCTGTTGCACGAGGGCTGCCGTCGAGGGGGGAATCGGCCCCGGCGGCAGGCGGCGATGCTCGATCGCGAGCGCCCACTCGAGCGCATCGGCGAGCTCCCCGGCCGGGTAAGTCGTGTAGACCGCCTGCACCGAGAGGCAGCCGCGCTGATCGAAGAGCGCGATGTCGCGCGCCAGCTTCCTCGCCACCAGCACCGCATCGATCCCGGTTCCGACGAGCGCGACGCTCGCCTTGGGGCCGCAGGCGACGAGGCGATTTCCGAAGCGAGCTGTCAGGCTCGAGATCGCGTCGCCGCCGCCGTAGGCGAGCAGGCGATCGGTGGAGGCGAAGGCGCTCGCGACGAGATCCGGCTTCCCACCGTCGAACATGACGGCGGCGAACCCCTGTCCGAGCCCGGGCTCGCGGGCCGCGAGCGCCGCGAGCAGCGCCGGCGCGAAGAGCGGCTCGGCCGAGGCGGACTTGAGAAGCAGAGGTCGGCCAAGCAAGAGCGCGGGGAGCACGCTCTGCACCGCGAGACCGGGGATGTTGCCCGCGAGGACGACGCCGGCGAGGCCGCGCCGGCGAGGCGGAGGCAGTGTCGCCGCGAGCGCCCGCGCGGGTCTTTCCGCCGCGCCTTCGAGAACGATCTCGAGGCCTTCGCAAAGCCCTTCCGCCGAGAGGCCGCTGGTCTCGAGCAGGCCGGGGAAGAGCGCGCGTCGCTCCGCGCTCTCTGGATCGAGGAACACGGCGATGGTCTGCGACCAGACTTCGAGTCGACGGTCGAGCGAAACATCCGCAAGCGCTTCGGTGCCGCGCCGCGCGAGCGCGGCCGCGAGGCGCTCGAGCTCGACGGCTCCCCACGCCTCGGACTGCGGCTCGAAGCCCGCCGGCACCGCAAATCGAACCGGCAAGTGGAGCTCACCTCCCCGCGAGCTCTTCGGCGAGGAGGGAGCAGCCGCGAAGGGCGGCCTCAGGGGCGCGGCCGGCGAGGCGGAAACCGCCGGGCTCGGTCGAGCCCAGGTCTTCGGTGAGCAGGTGGAGCGCCGAGCCGACGTTGGCGAGGTCGAAGAAGGCGAGGAGCCCGACCGTACCGTTCGGCAGCTCGGCGAGCGTCAACGGATCGAGCGCGCGCACCTTCATCCAGGGCGGCGGCACGAAGAGGTCCGGATCGCCGTCGAACAGCGTGCGCGTGTACGCCTGGCTGGTGAGCTCGGTCATGCCGTACTCGGCGACGACCGCGTCGGCGCCGATGCCAAGCCGGGTCGTCAGCCGTTCGCGAATCTCGTTCCGCGAGATCTCCTTCGTCCGCCCTTTGAAGCCGCCGGTCTCCATCACCACCGAGCCGGCGGGGAGGCGGAACTTGAGATCGATCCGGCCGATGAAGTCGAGGAGATCGGCGAGGGCGTACGAGGTCGTGAGAATCGCCACCGGTCGCCCTTCGCGCTGGCTCGCATTCAGCCACGAGCGCGCCTTGCCCCCTTCGACGCCGCGCGCGCCGCAGGCGTACAGACTCTCCGGCCCGCCGTAATGCGACATCACGTGGTCCACCATGAAGCCGAGGCTGGAGTCGGACACCACCGCGCGTGGCGGCACCAGCGACAGCAGCGGTCGCTGATCGCCCGCCGGGAGGACATGGCGCGGAAACGTCGCGTCGATCACCGCCCGGTAGAGCTCGGGAAACGGATGCCGATGCACGCTCTGCTCGTTCGTCGCCCCGGCGAGCGTTCCGCTCGAACGAAAAACCTCCTTCGCCTCCGCCGTCACGAGCTCCATCGAAGCGAACGCCGTCGCCGGAATCATCGGCACTTCGCGCCACGACTCGACGGTGCCCGGCGTCCTTGAAGCGCGCTCGCACATCGCCCGATACGGCGCGATCCGCGCGAACTGATAGGCAAAAGCGTCGAGCGCCAGCGCCCGGAAATCCGCCTCGGCGGGCGCGCCTACGAAGCGATGAATCCGCTCGACAATCACCGCGCAATTCTGTCACGCACCTCGCGCTGGAGAATTCCGAGGACAGGCCGAGCGGCGTCGCTCTGCTATGCTGAAAAACGAGATTCCGCCATGCGCCGACCCCGTCGCGGCTGCGCGACGCTCTTCGCGGCCGCCCTCCAGGCCGTACTTCTCGCAGCCCCGGCCCCCGCCGCGGCAGCCGCCGAGAAGCCCATCGCCAGCACAGGAGAAGAGCCCGCGCTGCCCGTCCCGGCCGCGACCTATCGCGTGCACGGAGTGGTTCAGCTGCTGGAGAAGGGAAAACCGTCGAGCGATCCGACGCTGCAGCCCCGGAAAACGGTAGTTGTTTTCGAGCCCGCCCTGAAACCGCGTGCTCCCAGAGCGCTCACGGCCGAGATGTCGACGGCGAAGAAGGAGTTCGCGCCTCGCCTCCTCGTGGTGCCGGTCGGCTCGACCGTGCGCTTTCCGAACCTCGATCCGATCCTGCACAACGTCTTCTCGATTTCGGGCAGGAATAGCTTCGATCTCGGGCTGCTCGGCAAGGGCCCGGGCAAGGTCGCCACTTTCCGCGAGCCCGGAATCGTGCGCGTTTTCTGCAACGTGCACCACGGCATGTTTGCCTACGTTTATGTCGTCGCGACGCCGCACTGGGCGACCGCCGGCGAGGCCGGGAAGTTCGAGCTGCAGGGGCTCCCCGCCGGACCCGGCCGGCTCACGATCTGGAACGAGCGCAGCGCCCCGACCACGGTCGACCTGACTCTGCCGGCGCGCTCGCCGGTGACCATCGGAGTCGAGATCACGATGCCGCGCATTCCGCCGCACAAGAACAAGCTCGGAAAGTCCTACACGGGGGGAAACTATGGCTGAGCGTCGCCGGGGTTTGTCGCTTGGAACGCGCATTTTCCTGGTCAGCGGCCTGCTGCTCGCCGTGGCCTTGGGCGTCGCCATCGCGGTGACTTCGATCCTCGGCAACCAGATCGGCGAGGCGGCGGCGAAGGAGCGGATCCTCGCCGGAAACTCGGTGCAGGCGGCCTCGCAGCAGCAGCGTTACCAGCAGCTGCAGCTCCAGACGCGGATCCTGACCGCCGATCCGGAGCTCAAGGCGTACCTGCTGCGCGCCATCGATGAGCTCGACCGGCTGTCGATCCTCGACCAGCTCGACGAGCGACAGAACGACCTGGGCTACGATTTCGCGCTGCTCGTCGATCCGCAGGGACGCCTCCTGGTGCGCACCGACCAGCCCGACGCGCCACCGATCGATCTCGCGAAGCGGCCGCTCATCCAGAAGGTGCTCGAGGAGTACGAAGCGTCCGGCATCTGGCAGGAGGGCGACAAGATCTACGAGGCGGTCGCGGTGCCGCTGACGCTCAATCAGAACGTCTTTTCCTTCCTCGTCGTCGGCTTCGCGATCAACGACGTGCGCGCCCTCGAGGTCAAGCGTGTCACCGGTACCGAGGTGGCCTACCTGACCGGCACCTCCGCGGGCGCCTCGGTGGTCGCCTCGACTCTCGCTCCGGGCCAGCAGGACCGGCTGGTCGCGGCGCTTCGGCGGCAGGGCAATCTCCTCGCCAGCGTGACCGAACAGGGCAGGGCGGTCGACTCGGTCGAGCTCGAGCTCGACGGCGGCCGCTGGCTGGCTCTCCTGGCGCCGCTCAAGGACGCCACGGGCAAGGCCGCCGGCGCATCGATCGCGCTCGCTTCGCTCGACCGCGAGCTCGCCGGATACAAGCGGATTCGCGACCTGCTGGTCGCCCTCGGACTGGTCTCGCTCGTCGCGGCGCTGGCGATCTCGTACTTTCTCTCGCGCCGGGTCTTCGCGCCGGTGCGCCAGCTGGTCACCGCGGCGAACGCGGCGCGCGGCGGCAACTACGATGTGCCGATGCCCGCCGGCGGTCCGGGCGAGGTCGCCGAGCTGTCGAGTGCTTTCGACACGCTGCTTGCCGACCTCCGCGAACGGCGCGACATGGCGGCGTACGTCACAGCGCTGTCGCGCAACCTGCCCGAGCCGGCGAGCCGCGGCGAAGTTCCCGCGCGGCCGGAGATGCAGCGGCTCGCCGTGGTCGGGGTCGAGCTCCGCCGCTACGCGAGCCCCCGCCAGTCGGCCGACCCGGAGGCTACCCTGGTGCGGCTGTCGCGCGATCTCAAGCGGATCCTGAACGCCGTGGAGGCGCACGGCGGGCATCTCGAAGCGGTGTTCGGGCACCGGGCGCTGGCGAGTTTCACCGGACCGGCGAGCTCGGACCGGGCGATCGCGACCGCGGCCGAGATCGTCTCGACCGTCTCCGGTCGCGAGAGCGCCTTCGACGAGCCGCAGCCGCCGGCGATCGCCGTCGCCTCCGGTGAGGCGATGACCGGCGCCGTGAACTACTCCGACGGCGCCGAGCGCACGCTCATCGGCCTGCCGCTGCAACAGGTCGAAGGGCTGCTGCGCGAAGCGTCGCCAGGCGACATCCTGCTCTCTCCGGGAGTGCACGCCGACGTCGCGACCGGGCTCGCCCAGTCGGGAGTCGAGCTCGCGCCGCAGCGCGGCCTGCTCTCCACCCAGGCGATCTACCTCCTGTCCAGCGAAGACGCCGCCAGGCTCTCGGGCCGCGGCACCTCGCCGGCGCCGACCGCGGTCGCGCCGGCCGGGCTCGGTGAGGGCGGGGGATTCGACACGCTCACCGACATCGGGCCGGGCTCGCTCCTCGGCTCGCGTTTCGAAATCCTGTCGACTCTGGGCGCTGGCGGCATGGGCGTCGTTTTCAAGGCGCGCGATCGCGAGCTCGACGACCTGGTGGCGCTCAAGATGTTGAAGCGCGACGTGGCCGGCGATCGGCAGCTGGTCGAGCGCCTGAAGAGCGAGCTCAAGCTGGCGCGCAAGATCACCCATCCCAATGTCTTGCGCACTTTCGACTTCGGAGAGGTCGACGGCAATCCGTTCATCTCGATGGAGTACGTGCGCGGCCTGACCTTGCGCTCCATGCTCGAGCAGTCCGGTCGACTGCCCTACTCCGCGGGCCTGCGGCTGGCGCGGCAAGTGGCATCCGGACTCGCCGCGGCGCACGCGCAGTCGATCCTGCACCGCGATATCAAGCCGGAGAACATCATTCTCGACTCGCTCGGCAACGCCAAGCTGATGGACTTCGGCCTGGCGCGGCCGGTGCATCGTCTGACTCCCGGTCAGACCCAAGCGGGTTTCATCGTCGGGACTCCGCACTACCTCGCCCCCGAGCAGCTCGAGGGTAAGGACGCCGACCCCCGGGCCGATGTCTACGCCTGCGGCGTCGTGATGTTCGAGGTGTTCACGGGCAAGCTCCCGTTCGGCGGCAACAACGTCATGGAGATCATCCTCAAGCACCTCAAGGAGCCGCCGGCTTCGCCGCGCGACTATTGGACGGAGATCCCGGCCGATCTCGAAAAACTCCTGCTCCGCTGTCTCGAGAAGTCGCCGGAAGACCGCTACCCGGACGCGGCGGCCCTGGTGCGGGCCCTAGAGCGGCTCTCCGCCTGAGCGCGGGCGCAGGAACGACGACGTTCGCGGGTTTCGGACTGACGAGTGGTGGTGAACGGCCCCGCGGCGGGGAGCCCCGATGTCGACTGGCAGCTCCTCGCGGCGACCGCGAACGGAGCGGGCGATGCGTTCGCGCCGCTCGTCGAGCGCCACCAGGATCGCCTGATCCGCCTCTGCGAACGGCTGCTCGGCGACCGCGAGGAGGCGCGCGACGCGGCGCAGGAGATCTTCCTCAAGGTCTTTCGGCACGCCGGCGATGCGGAGCCACGCGGGCGTTTCTCGACCTGGCTCCATCGCATCGCGCTCAATCATTGCTTCAACCGGCTGCGGCGAAGGAAAATCGTGCGCTTCTTTTCGTTCGAGAGGATGGGCGCCGCCGGGGGGGAGGAGCGGCCGCCGTTCGAGCCGCCGGACGGGCGGCCCGATGCCGAGGCGGAGCTCCTGACGCGCGAGCGCTGGCGACGAACCCGTCAGGCGATCGACGGTTTGCCGGAGAATCAGCGCGCGGTGCTGTTGCTCTCCCGGTTCGAAGGGCTTTCGCAGCGGGAGATCGCGGAGACGCTCGGCATCACCGAGGGGGCCGTCGAGAGCCGGCTGGTGCGCGCGATGCGGCGTCTGAACCGGCTGGAAGCGCAGGAAACCAGCCACGGACTCGTTTCAAGGGGAGAGGAATGAGCGAGAGGGTGCGTGACGACGAGGCGCTGACCTGGCGCTACCTGGTCGGCGAAGGGACCGGCGAGGAGCGCGCTGCCTTCGCGCGCCGGCTCGCGACCGAACCGACGCTCGCCCGGCGGTTGGATGCGGCGCGCCGGACCTGGACTGGGCTCGAGCTCCCGCCGGTCGCCCCGGCACCGCCGGATTTCGCCTTCCGAGTGGCCGCGCGGGCTCGCTCCCTGGCTGGCGGAACCGGGGCGCGGCCGATGGGCCGGCTGCCCGCCAGGCTCGCCGCGGTCGCCGCGCTGCTGGTCGGCATCGCCCTGGGCTCGGCGCTGTCGTGGCGAGTCGCCGCCACGGACGAGGACGAGATCGCCGCCACGACGATCGCGGCGCGCTATCTGGCCGCCGCCGATGAGACCAGCGACGGCATTCCCTCCGACGCCGCAGGCGCCGCCGACGCCACCGACGCCACCGACGCCACCGACGCCGGCGTCGCCGCGGAGCCCGCCGCGGAGGAGTCGATCCGGTGAGGCGTTCCTGGCTCGTTTTCGCGTTGCTCCTGTCGTTGGGCATCAACGTCGGTCTGGTCGGTGTCGCCTGGCTGCGACTCCGCGCCCAGGCGACGCGAGCCGAGGCGCCGCGATACTTTGATCGCGACCCCGGAGCCCGGCTCGCCGACCACCTCGGGCTCCAGGGGGAAACGCGCAGCCGCTTCCTCTCCTTGCAGCGCGAGCTCGGCGGCCGGGTGAGCGAGATTCGCCCGCTCCTTTCGCGCCTCGAGCGCGAGCTGCGCCGCGAGCTCGTCTCCCCTCACCCCGACGCGGCGCGCGTCGAGGCGCTGCAGCGGGAGATCGCGGAGGCGACGCTGGCGCTCGACCGCGCCTTCGCGGCGAGCGTCATCGCGTCGCGCGAGATCCTCGACGACAGAGCGAAGCATGCCTACCTGCGCTTTGTTGAACGATTCCCGCTGCGCCCGGGCCTCGATCGCGAGCGCGATCCGCGGCGGCCACCGGGTCCGCGGCCCGCGCGGCCCACGGGTGGGGCGCCGCCCGAAGCTGACGAGCGCCGGCCACCGCCGAACTCTCCCTGACCGCCCGCTCACCGTGATAATTTCGCGGCCATGCCGCGGGTTCTCGTTTTTCAGCGCGATGGTTCGGTCGCGGTCGGCGGCGAGGAGCTGCTGGAGCAGGCCTGCGATCCGTCGATCGCCGGTTGGATCGACTTCGAAGGCGAGCGCGAGGCGGCGGAGAAACTTCTCGGGGATCTCAAGTTCCATCCCCTCGCCATCGAAGACACTTTCACGCAGCTTCATCAACCGCGCGTCGAGGAGTATGACGGCGATCTGTTCGTCATCGTTCGCGGCATCGACTTCAACGATGCCGATCCCGCCGCGCACCTCGAGACGCTGAAGCTCGCGGCTTTCCTGCGCCAGAACCTCCTGGTGACGATGCATCGAGCGCCACTGCGCAGCGTCCAGATGGTGCGCCAGCGCATCGAGGAGAGCCGACGCGCCCTTTCGGGCGGCGTCGTGCAAATACTGTGGAGCGTCTGCGACGAGATGATCGGGCTCTACCTGCCGGTCGTCGACACGATCGGCGCCGAGATCGAGAAGCTCGAAGCGGAGGTGCTGGACGCGACGGGGCGGGTACAGCTCGAGAAAATCCTCAGTCTGCGCCGCCGGCTGGGAACGCTGCGGCGCATCATGCTTCCCCATCGCGCGGTTTTCAGTCATCTGGCGAATTCGCGGGACGATCTTTTCGACGCGACTGCCTCGCTCAACTTCCGCGACACGCTCGACAACGTCCTCCGCTTGACCGACGCGATCGACCAGCTGCGCGACCAGCTCGCCAACGTCAAGGACACCTACCTTTCGGTGGTCTCCCAGCGCACCAACGAGATCATGAAGGTGCTGACCCTCTTCTCGGCGATCATGCTGCCGCTGACCTTCATCGCCGGCGTCTACGGCATGAACTTCGAGCACATGCCCGAGCTGCCGACCCGATACGGCTACTTCGCCGTCCTCGGCGTCATGACCGCAGTCGGCGTCGGCATGGTCCTCTGGTTCCGCAGACGCGGCTGGTTCTGACTCTCTGAAAAAAGGGCCCCGCCACGGGCGGGGCCTTCAAGGAGGGGGTGAGGAAGGAGTTGTCTCGCGTGCGTCCTTCTTCAATCCACTCTTACGAGGGAGAGTCGCTGTCCGTCTAGGCCCTCTTCGTCCTCTTGAAGTCCTCCTCCCGGGCCGAAGAAGGGACTCTCCGGGGTGAACGGCGGATTCCGCAGCGGGAGCGGCGCGGGCGTCCGCGCCGTTCAAATAGCCGAAGCGGGAAAAAGCCGGGGCGAGAGGCGCTTCTCGAGGGACGAACCGTGCTCGCCCCGGTTCGAGCGGCGAGCGCCACTCTCGCCGGATCACTGTCCGCTTCAACCGTCCGGTGACGGGCCCGCGCGACCTCTCGCGACGGCGAGCCTCCAGGTTCCGCAACTGTCGCTCTTCATTGCACTTCTACTCGGCACGTCGAGCTCGGCGAAGTCGTGGCACTGGCGATGCTCCATGAGCAGTCTGTGAAGGCCCGGATTCTCCGGAGTCCTTCGTGAGAAGAGGAGTTTCGCGATGCGCAGAACGTTGAAGTTCCTGCTGGCGTGCGCCATCCTTTGGGGAGCGCCTCAGCCGGCAAGCGCCCAGGAGCAGGTGGGCGCGATCACGGGCAGCGTCACCGACACCTCGGGCGCCGTGCTTCCGGGCACCACGGTCGAGGCGGTGAGCGCCGGCGGAGCTC
>ERZ1292633.3037-Hain-H41-02um-R1-3037-length-16648-cov-5_pt1 | contig 16648 bp, 10 predicted proteins | sample MGYA00564406_ERZ1292633 | MGnify/ENA primary metagenome ERZ1292633 (study PRJEB36523, sample SAMEA6512639) | groundwater metagenome | collected 2019-01-08 | study: AquaDiva: Metagenomics assemblies of 32 groundwater samples | reverse complement strand
AATCGGCCGGGACATCGTCGTCGCCGCGTAGCGCGACGAGCGATTCGATCGGCAAGACGCGAACCTCCCGCAGGGCCCGTGCCTCGGCGCGATTCGAATGCGGAATCCAGACGGGGCCGCGCCCCTCCCGCCGCGCCGCGGCCAGCACTGCGAGAAGCCCGCGGACCGGACGCACGCCGCCGTCGAGGGCGAGTTCCCCCGTCAAGACGCCCTCCTCCAGCGACGACCCTCGCGGTATCTGACCCGAGGCGAGGAGAATCGCCGCCGCGATGGGGAGATCGAAGCGCGCCCCTTCCTTTCGCACGTGTGCCGGCGCGAGATTGATGGTGATGCGGCGCGCCGGGAACTCGAATCCGCAATTTCGGATGGCCGCCAGAACCCGCTCGCGGCTCTCGCGCACGGCGGCGTCGGGAAGGCCGACGATGGAGAACGTGGGGAGTCCGACGCCCAGGTCGGCCTCCACGCGCACAAAGACGCCGTCGATGCCGACGGTGGTGCAAGACCAGACGCGCGCCAGCATGGCGTCGCCTCCGCGGGGAGGGCGGAACTTGGAACGGCGCGGGGGGCGCCGGGCCGGCGGTGCCGGCGGGTGCAGATCGCGGCGCTAGGGCGCCGCGTCGAGAAGCGGCATCATCGCCGCGCGAAGAAGCGTATGAGAGGAAACGGACGCCCTCGGGACGATGGCGTCCCGATGCGCCGGATCGCCGGGATTCGAGATCTGCGTGAAGTGGACGGAGTAGAGCCCCAGCCGGTTCGCGCCGCCGACGTCGTGGTAGAGAGAATCCCCCACCATGGCGATCTCCTCCGGTCGAAGCGTCCACGAGTCGAGCACGGCGCGAAACGCTTCCGGGCGCGGTTTGCGAACACCGATGTCGGAAGAAACGACGCAAGGGTCGAAGAAGGAGCGCATTCCGAGCCGGACCGCCACGCGCTCCACGTAGCGGCCATCGGTGGCGTTGGAGAGAAGTGCGATCCGAATCCCCGCGGCTCGAAGCGCCTGGAGCGTTTCCACCGCCCCCTCGAGGGCCACGATCCGCTCCTCCTCCACGGAGAAGTAGACCGCGATCGCATCGCGGAGCGCCGGGGAGCTTGCCGACGTGCCACCCGCTTCGCGTAGTGCCTCGTCCAACGACGCTTCGGCCGTGATCTCCTCCCCCTCCACCTCGGCCGCGATTCGATTTTTCTCGCGGCATGCCAGGAATCGGTCGATGAATCGCTCCCGTTTCGGAGTCGGCCCCAGGAGCCCTTGCTCGGCGAGATGCGTGGCAAGCCGCTCCGCGCCGGGGCGCGCCACGACGTCCGCGTAGTCGGGGCGCGACGAAGGGGTCGCCGGATCAATGCCGATGAGGGTGTTGCCGTAGTCGAAGATGACCGCTCGAAGCACGGGCTCTCTCGTTCGGGGTATCATCGCTCGCGGGGGCGGCGGAGGCGCCACGGGCCGCACACTAGGCGTCTCGCGATTCGCGGTCAAGCGCGGAGGACCAGGTGGAGCGACGGGAGCGGGAGCGGGATGTCGGAATCGTTGGCGCCGGGGCGCTCGGGACGCTCTTGGCCTCGTGCCTGACTCGTGCCGGGTTCCGCGTACGGATCTTGATCCGCTCCGCCGAGCGCGCCGAGTCGCTCCGGCAGGAGGCGCCGCTCGCCACGCCAACGTACGATCCGGCGTCGCTCGTTCCCGCCGCCTTCACCGTTCTCTGCGTGAAGTCGTATCAGACCGAGGAGGCCGCGCGACGGCTCGCGCCCGCCCTCCTGGCCCTCCCCACGCCCGTCATCTCGCTTCAGAACGGATGGGGAAATCTCGATCTGTTGGAGGTCGCCCTTCCCGGCATTCCCCTCATCGCCGGCACAACCACGCTTGGCGCCTATTGGAACGAAGCCGGCCGGTTCCTGACGTCAACCGGCGGCATCACTCGATTCGCCCCCTGGAGGGCGGGCGCCGGCAAGGCGGCGGAGAGGGCCGCCCAACTCTTCACCGACGCTGGACTCCACGCGGAAATCGCGCCGAACGCGCGCGAGATGCTCTGGAGAAAGTTGGTCCTTAACGTCGCGGTCAACCCCTTGACGGCGATCCACGGAGTCTTGAATGGCGCCTTGCGCGAGACTCCCGCGCTTCATGCGCTCGCCTGCGCCGCGGCCCGCGAAGCGGTGGAGGTCGGCGTGGCGCGCGGATTCCTGGCGTCGTCCTACGACCCGGAACCGTCGATCGACTCTCTCCTCCGCGACACGGCCGGGAACCGCTCCTCCATGGCCGAGGATGTCGCGCGACGCCGGCGACCCGAAAGCGACGCCATTCTCGGCGCCGTCCAGAGGGAGGGCGTCACCGCCGGCGTGGCGACGCCCCTCGCCGCTATGCTCTTCGAGCGCCTCGCGACGCTCGAAGCGGAGCGCTCCGCTCGCTTCGAGCCATAAGCGAGAGCGGGGCGGCCGTACTGCGCCGCCCCGCCTCTGATCCCCCTCGACGGAGGATTTTCCTCTGTTCCGATTCCTCTTCGGTTACTTGAGAACCGTTGCCGCCTTCACGATTCGGCCGTCGGGCGTGTCGAGACGGAAGTAGTAGACCCCGCTCGCCACCTTGGCGCCGCCGTGGTTCGTGCCGTTCCAGGTCAGGTCCTGATATCCGGCGCCGCGCGTGTCGTCGAGCAGCGTCTTCACCAGGCGTCCGTTCAGATCGAAGATCTTCACGGTCACGCGTCCCGGCGTGCGGAGCTGGAAGGAGAGCGTCGTCTCCGGGTTGAGCGGGTTCGGCGAGACCGTCGCCGCGAGCGCCGCACCGGTCGACTTCACCGTGTGAATCAGCGTTCCGCGGAACTTGCCGCCGGTCGTGAGATCTCCCTCGAGGGCGACGGTGACCGTGTTCCGGCCCGCCGGCAATCCGCTGAAGAGAAGCCGGAGATCGGCCTTGGTGAAGCAGGCGCGGATCTCGCTCACACCGTTCGAGTTCTTGTCTCCGTCCACGGTCGTCTTGCCCGTGTCGGCGGAAATTTCAGCCACCGAGCCGGTGCCGACCGAGATCATCTTGATCGTCGTGAGATCGACATCGGAGATGGTGAACGAGCCGCCGACCGGCTCGATCTGAACGCACGTCGTCGGCTTGCCCGCTCCGAGGCTCGTCGTGTTGTTGCCGCCCGTCGTGAACGCGGCAGCCGGGAACTCCGCCACGATCGACGCGGTCGTCGTCGCCGTATCGCTGCAGGTGCCGTCGTCCGCCGTGAGGGTCACGGTGTAGGTTCCCGCCGTGGCGTAGGTGTGCTGCGGCGAGGCGCCGTTTCCGAGCGATCCGCCGTCACCGAAGTCCCACGAATAGGTCAGGGCGTCTCCGTCGGCGTCGGAAGAGGCGGTGCCGCTGAAGTTCACCGCGAAGCCGATGACGCCTGTGTACGGACCGCCCGCGTTGGCAACCGGGCAGCGGTTGACGTTCTGAACCGTGATCGAGAACGACTTCGTGTCGTTCGCGGTACCGTCCGAAACGCGGGCGGTTCCGGTGAAGCTGCCCGCATCGGTGAAGCCGGGCGCGAGCGTCACGAGGCCGGCGGCCGAGACCGACATGAAGAATGGAGTCGTTCCGACCTTGGAGTACGTGAGCGGATCGCTGTCCGGGTCGTTCCCGACGAGCTGCTGCGTGGCCGTGGCGCCTTCGTTCACCGTCATGTCGGCCGGCTGATCGAGAATCGGCGCGCTGTTGAAGTTCCCGATCGTGAGGGCCGTGGTTGCCGTCGCGGTGCCCGTCGTGGCGTCCGCCGCGCTCCAGTTGACCGTGTACGAACCGGCGTCGCTGAGGCCCGGGGTGCCCGAAAGGGAGATGCCCGGATTCAAGGCAGGGCCGGCCGAAGCCGCGCCCGTGAGGAACGCCGCGTTGTTCGTCTGCGACAGCGTCACGTCGTCGCCGTCCGGATCGGAGGCCGAACCGGTGATGAAGACCGTCAACCCTTCCGTCCCGCTGGTCGTCGCCGGAGCCGTGATGGCCGGGTTCCGGTTGACGTTGGAAATCGTGAGGGCGGTGCTGGCCGTCGCGGTCCCCGTCGTGGCGTCCGCCGCGCTCCAGTTGACCGTGTAGCTACCGGCCTGGCTGAAGTTCGGAGTTCCGGCAAGCGTGATGCTCGGAGCCGCCGAAGGTCCATCGGAAGCCGGACCCGCCAGGAATGCCGCGTCGTTCGTCTGCGTGAGCGTCACGTTCTCCGCGTCGGGATCCGACGCCGAACCAACGATCGACACCGCCGAGTTCTCGCTGCCGCTGGCCGTCGCCGGAGCGGTGATTGCCGTGTTCCGGTTCACGTCTGCGATGGTGAGCGCCGTCGTGGCCGTCGCCGTGCCTGCCGCCGCGTCGACCGCACTCCAGTTGATCGTGTAGGAACCGGCCTGGCTGAAGCTCGGGGTGCCGGCGAGCGGGATGCTCGGGTTCGCCGAAGGACCTGCCGAAGCCGGACCCGCCAGGAACGCCGCGTTGTTCGTCTGCGATAGCGTCACGTTCTCCGCGTCGGGATCGGACGCCGAACCGATGATCGATGTCGCCGCGTTTTCCGTTCCCGCGACCGTCGCCGGCGCCGTGATGACCGGGATCTGATTGAATTCGCCGATCGTCAGCGCGGTAGTGGCCGACGCCGTGCCGGTCGTCGCGTCCGCCGCGCTCCAGTTGATCGTGTACGAGCCGGCCTGGGTGAGGTCCGGCGTGCCCGCGAGCGTGATGCTCGGATTCGCCGAGGGACCGGCCGAGGCCGCGCCCGCGAGGAACGCCGCGTTGTTCGTCTGGGACAGCGTCACGTTGTCGGCATCCGGGTCGCTGGCCGAGCCAACGATCGATACCGGCACGTTCTCCGAACCGCCGGCGGTGGCGGGGGCCGTGATGGCCGGATTCCGGTTCACGTTCGTGATCGTGAGGGCCGTGGTGGCCGTGGCCGTACCCGCCGAGATGTCCACGACACTCCAGTTGACCGTGTAGCTACCGGCTTGGCTGAAGTTCGGAGTGCCCGTCAGGGTGATGCTCGGCGCCGTCGAAGGACCAGCCGAGGCCGGGCCCGTCAGGAACGCCGCGTTGTTCGTCTGCGAGAGCGTCATGTTCTCCGCGTCAGGATCGGAAGCCGAGGCCGTGATCGACGCGGCCGCATTCTCCGTCCCGCCGACCGTCGCCGGCGCCGTGATGGACGGGTTTTGGTTCGTGTTCGCGATCATGAGCGTGGTGGTCGCCGTGGAGGTCAGCGGCGGCGTGCCGTTGTCCAGCGCGCTCCAGTTGATCGTGTAGGTGCCTACCTCGGTGAAGCTCGGAGTGCCCGAAACGGTAAGACTCGGGTTCAACACCGGGCCAACCGATGCCGGCCCCGCCAGGAACGCGGCGTCGTTCGTCTGCGAGAGCGCGACCAGATTCGCATCGGGATCGGACGCGGCGCCCGTGATCGAGACCGCCGAGTTCTCCGCTCCGCTCTCCGTCGCCGGGGCCGTGATGACCGGCGACAGGTTGCCCGTGGTGATCGTAAGCGCCGTCGTGGCCGTCGCGGTTCCGCCGGCGCCGTCGTTCGCGGCCCAGTTGATCGTGAAGCTTCCGGCCTGCGCCACAGTCGGCGTGCCGGATAGCGTGATGCTCGGGGTCGCCGACGGACCGTTGGAGCTGGAGGCCGTGAAGAACGGCGCGTTGTTCGTCTGGGAAAGGGTCACGTCCTGCGCGTCTGGATCCGAAGCCGAGCCCGTGGCGGAGACCACCGCACCCGTGGCGCCGCTGACCGTCGCCGGAGCCGTGATCGCCGGATTCCGATTCGTGTTTGCGATCGTGAGGGCCGTGCCGGCCGTCGCCGTTCCGCCGGCGCCGTCGTTCGCGCCCCAGTTGACCGTGTAGGAACCGGCCTGCGTGAAGTCCGGGGTGCCCGTCAGGGTGATGCTCGGGTTCGCGGAGGGGCCGGAGGAAGCCGGGCCGGCAAGGAATGCCGCGTTGTTCGTCTGCGACAGCGTCACGTTATTCGCGTCCGGATCGGAAGCCGAGCCGACGATCGAGACCGCGGAGTTCTCGCTGCCGCTGGCCGTCACCGGAGCCGTGATGGCCGGGTTCTGGTTGACGTTCGAGATCGTGATCGCCGTGCCGGCCGTCGAGGTCCCGGCCGAGGCGTCCACCGCGCTCCAGTCGACCGTGTAGGAACCGGCCTGGCTGAAGTCCGGGGTGCCGACGAGCGAGAGGCTCGGGTTCGCCACGGGACCAACCGAAGCCGGACCCGTAAGGAACGGCGCGTTGTTCGTCTGCGAGAGTGTGATCGTCTGTCCATCGGCGTCCGATGCCGATGCGGTGGCCGAAAGCGTGTCGCCTTCCGCGTGGCTGATCGTGGCCGGCGCCGTGATGGCGGGAAGCCGGTTGACGTTGGCGATCGTGATCGCCGTGGCCGCCGTAGCCGAGCCGCCGGCGCCCGCGCTGGCGTTCCAGTTTACTGTGTAGCTGCCCGACTGAGCGAAGGTCGGCGTGCCCGAAAGCGTGATGCTCGGGTTCGCCGAGGGACCAGCCGTGGCCGGGCCCGCCAGGAACGTCGCGTTGTTGGTCTGCGAGAGCCCCACGTTCTCGGCGTCCGGATCGGACGACGATGCCGTGACCGAGACGGCGCTGTTTTCGCTTCCGCTGACCGTCGCCGGCACCGTGATCACCGGGTTCCGGTTCAGGTTCGCGATCGTGATGGCCGTGGAGGCCGTGGCGGCGCCGGTGGTGGCGTCCGCCGCGCTCCAGTTGACGGTGTAGCTTCCCGCCTGAGTGAAGTCAGGAGTGCCCGTGAGCGTGATGCTGGGGGTCGTTGAAGGACCTGCCGAGGCCGGGCCCGTCAGGAACGCCGCGTTGTTCGTCTGGGAGAGGGTGACGTTCGCCGCTTCGGGATCGCTCGCCGAGGCCGTGACGGAGAAAGCGCTGTTCTCGGTACCTGAGGCGGTCGCCGGTGCGGTGATCGTCGGATCCAGATTCCCGCCGGGCGCGGCGCCAAGGCCGTCCACGTCGGTGAAGTCGCCGGTGCCGGTATTGGTTCCGATGAGCTTGTAGGTGTTGTCGAAATCGTTACCGGAGCAGGCCGTTCCGAATTGCGTGGTGCCCGACCCGGTCGACAGGGGGCTATCGGCGATGATGTTGATCGACGGAGCCCCGGCGGTCCCGGTGATCGTCCCCGTCATGAGTAGGTACTTGCCAGGGGGGTTGATCGTGCCACCACCGAATCCGGCCGTAAGGTCGGTCGTGTTCGAGGTGATAGCCTGAAGCACCGTGGCCATTCCCGCCTGAGCGTTTGCCCAACCGGTGAAGGTGACCGTGCCGCCAGTCGCCTGAATCGAAATGCCGTAGGAGTTGATCGTGAGCTCGCCGTCGGCCGTGTTGCAGGTCGCGGTACCGCCGTCGCGGTTCTTGTCGGTGATGACATAGAGACTCACCGGAGTCGCTACGCCATTCGCATTCAACTGATCGGAGGCGGTGTGCGCCGCGTCGCCGTTCGAATCGAGGAAGACGTACTGGGCGGATGACGGCGCCGCGAATGCCAGAAGGCCGAACGCGACGACGGCCAGGAGCCGGACAACAGACTTCATGCAGTCCTCCCTACGCTGGGTGATGGATGGGCAGTGTGCTGGCTGCGAACCGAGATGCATGACAGCGACAGGCTCGCCTCGGGACCCGACATCCCGGCGGAGAACCTAGGGGAGCGCCCGTTCAGGACGCAGGGCAACGTCTCACGGACCTGACCGAGCCTGGGGTCGTCGAGAGGGGCTTGGGGCCCCAAGGGGGGGTTCTCAACGTACCCGGTTATGGCGCAGGTTGTCTTGGTAAGGCCTATGAGACTAAGAGATTATAGCAGAGTCATCTCCAAAAATCAAGCGGCTCCGGCGGGGCGGGCCGCCAGCCGCTTCATCGCGTCCCGAACCATCTCGCCCTGCGCCGTCCCCGAGACGCCGCTGTCGGTCCCGGTGGAACGAAGTCGCCCGGAAGCGAACAGGTCCTGCACCGCCGCTCCGACGAGCGACCCAGCTTCCGCTTCTCCGAGGTGCTCCAGGAGCATCTGTCCCGCGAGGATCGCCCCGATCGGCGACGCCACGTTTCGACCCGCGTGCTTCGGCGCGGAGCCGTGGATCGGCTCGAACATGGAAACGCGGCCCGGATGGATGTTCCCCGATGCAGCCACGCCCATGCCGCCCTGGATGGCGGCGCCGAGGTCGGTGAAGATGTCGCCGAACATGTTCGAGACGACGACCGTGTCGAACGACTCGGGATTCTTCACCATCCACATGCAGGCGGCGTCGATGTAAGCATGTTCCTGCGTGATGTCCGGGTACTCGCGGCCGACCTCCTCGAAGACACGGGTCCAGAGGTCCATCGCTCCGACCGCGTTCGCCTTGTCGATCATCGTCAACTTGTTGTTCTTGGCGCGGCGGCGGCAGAGATCGAAAGAGTAGCGAACGACGCGCTCCACTCCCTTCCGAGTGAAGATCATCTCCTGCAGCGCCACTTCATCGGCGGTTCCCTTCTTCAGGAATCCGCCGATTCCCGCGTAGACGTCTTCCGTATTCTCGCGTACCACGATGAGATCGACGTCTTCGGGACCCTTTCCCTTCAGCGGGCAGAGATCGGCCGCGAAGAGCCGGATTGGCCGGAGATTGACGTAGAGGTCGAGCCCGAAGCGAATCCCCGAAATGATGGCCCGCTCCAATATGCCGACCGGAAGCCGCGGATCGCCGATGGCGCCGAGGAGAATGGCGTCGTGCTGCTTCATCGCCTCCAGCGCTTCGGCGGGAAGCGTCTCCTGCGTTTTCAGATAATGCTCGGCGCCGAAGGGGTAGTCGGTCCACTCCACGCCGAAGCCGAAGATCTCGGAGGAGAGGCGGATCGCCGCCTGGGCCTCCCGCGTCACTTCCGGTCCAATTCCGTCGCCGCCCAGAACGGCAACGCGATAGCGCTTAGCCAACGGAGGCACCTCGTTGCGCCCTGAAGTCACGGACCGCCGCTGACAACTCGTCGTCGGTCATCGTCGTCTCCCGGGTCTTGGCAAGCCGGAAGAGATGCTCCACGAGCGGGCGTTCGGGCTCGTGGCCGTGCGTGGTGAGCCAATGGATGACGTTCGATTCGCCCGACATGGGGCCGACGTCGATGATCTGCTTCAGGCCAAGGAGGCCCGCCGGAACGCTCGAGTAGACGCGGTCCGCCAACCAGGCATGTCCCTTCTTCTGCGCCTTGATGACCGCCGCCGCATGCACGCCGGTCGTCGTCCGGAACGCGTCGCGCCCCAGGACGGGATAGTTGTACGGAAGCGGCACCTTGCAGGCGCGCGAGACGAGCTCGGCATATTCCGGGAGCGGCGTGAGGTCGACGTCGAGCCACCCCAGGAGTTTCAGGTTTACCAGAATTAGATCGAGCGGCGCGTTCCCCACGCGCTCGCCGATTCCGAGGATCGTACCGTGAACACGATCGGCCCCCGCGAGAATCGCGGCGAGCGCGTTCGCCACGGCCAGGTCGCGATCGCGATGCCCGTGCCAGTCGACGCCCACCTTTTCGCCCGTCGTGTCCACGACCTCGCGGATGAAGCGGATCAGGCGCGCGGCGCCCTCCGGCGTGGCGTGGCCCACGGTGTCGGAGACGCAGACGCGCCGCGCGCCGCAGCGGACCGCCGCCGTGTAGAGCTGGCGGAGGATCTCGGGACGCGCCCGAGTTGTGTCCTCCGTGACGTACATGACGGGCACGCCGTTCTTCTCGGCGTAGGTCACCGCCTCCTCGGTCGTTCGAAGGAGGCGATCCAGATCCCAATCTTCCGCGTACTGGCGAATGGGGCTCGAGCCGATGAAGGTGGCCGCCTCGATCCGGAGTCCGCTCTTCTGCGTGAGTTCGATGATCGGATCGATGTCATTTTTGTGGGTGCGCGCGGCGCAGTAGGGCTCGATGGGAAGTTTCGCCGAGACGATCTCACGCGCCAGCGCCAGCGCCGCTTCCATGGCCCGCGGCCCGGCGCCCGGAAGTCCGATGTCGTTGCCGTGGACGCCGATCTTGGCCTGCAGATGGAGCGCGCGGAGCTTGTCCTCGATGGAGGGGTCGGTGACCGTGGGAGACTGGAGGCCGTCCCGGAGCGTCTCGTCCACGACCTGGACGCGCCGCGGCGGCGTCACCGGCGGATCGTTGCCGACGTTCCAGTCGTAGATGAGATCCTGCTCCCGGACGTCGCTCATGACGGTAGCGCCTCCACGACGATCGCGATTCCCTGCCCGCCGCCGATGCAGGCCGACGCCACGCCCCAGCGCTTCTTCCGGCGCCGGAGTTCGTAGAGCAGCGTGAGCGTGAGGCGCGTGCCGGTGGCGCCGAGCGGATGTCCCAGCGCGATCGCGCCTCCATTGACGTTTGTCTTCTCGCGGGGATTCCCCAGTTCCTTCTCCACGGCGAGAAACTGCCCGGCGAAGGCCTCGTTGATCTCGAAGAGGTCGACGTCGTCGACCGAGAGACCCGCCTGCTTCAGCGCTCCGCGTACCGCCGGCACGGGACCGATCCCCATCTGGTCGGGATCGACGCCGGTCACGGCCCAGGAGGCAATTCGCCCCATCGGCGCGAGATCCCGCTTCTCGGCATGGCGCTCCGTGGTGAGAACGAGCGCCGCGGCGCCGTCCACGATGCCGCTCGCGTTGCCGGCCGTCACGAACGAGTTCTTTCCAAACGCCGGCTGCAACTTCGCCAGCCCTTCCGGCGTGGCGCCGTCGAAGCAGTGGTCGTCCTTGTCGACGACCTTCGCCTCGCGCCCGGGAATGGTGACCGGCACGATCTCCTCGGCCAGGACGCCCGAGTCGATGGCGCGCCGTCCCTCGGTGATCGAGCGGACGGCGAACGCATCCTGATCCTCGCGCGAGATGTTGTAACGCCGCGCGAGATTGTCGGAGGTCTCCGCCATGAAGAGTCCGCAGAAGGAGTCGCGCAGGCCGGCCATGAGCGAGTCCTCGAAGGCGTTGGTCTGCCCGAGGCGAAGTCCCGAGCGGGCGCCGCGGATCACGAACGGCGCCTGGCTCATGCTCTCCATGCCGCCGGCGAGAACGAAGCTCGCCTCCCCCAACTGACAGAGCTGCGCCGCGCTGATGATGGCCTGAATCCCCGAGCCGCAGAGCCGGTTCACGGTCAGGGCGGGAACGGGAACGGGCACGCCCGCTTTCAACCCGACGTGCCTGGCGCCATAGAGCGCGTCCCCGCTCGTCTGCATGGCGTTCCCCATGACGACGTGGTCGAGGATGTCGGCCGGCACCTTGCTCCGCACCAGCGCCTCCTTCGCCGCGATCGCGCCGAGGTCGATGGCCGAGAGGTCCTTGAGCGCGCCGCCAGGTTTGCCGCCGCCGGTGCGGCCGCCCACCCACTCGGTCATGGGAGTGCGGGCTCCGTTCAGAATGACGATCGATTCCTTGGTCATGTCGGGTTCCGTCCTACTTGGCGGTGTAGTCGTAGAAGCCGCGGCCCGACTTCCGGCCGAGGTGGCCGGCGAGGACCATGCGCTTCAGGAGCGGCGGCGGCGCGAAGCGCGACTCCCGGAATTCCTCGAACATGATGTTCGCGATGAAGTACGTCGTGTCGAGGCCGACGAAGTCGAGCAGCTGAAGCGGTCCCATCGGGTAGCCGCAGCCGAGCTTCATGCCGTTGTCGATGTCTTCCTTGGTCGCCAGACCCGACTCGTAGACGCGAATCGCGTCGATCAGATAGGGGACCAAGAGACGGTTCACCACGAAACCAGGCGCGTCCTTCGCGATGACCGGCGTCTTGCCGATCGCCTCGACGTAGCTCTTGGCCTTCTCGAACGCCGGCTCCCCCGTCGGGAGCGCGCGAATGATCTCGACCAGCTTCATGAGCGGGACCGGATTGAAAAAATGGAGTCCGAGCACCCGTTCGGGCTTCTTCGCGAACGCGGCGATCTCGGTCACCGAAAGCGACGAGGTGTTGGTCGCGAGCACCGCGTCGGGCGCGCAGACTGCGTCCAGCGTGGAAAAGACTTCTTTCTTCACCGCGATGTTCTCCGTCACCGCTTCGATGACGAGATCGCACCCGGCCAGATCCTCGAGCTTCGTGGTGCCGCTTATGTTCGCGAGCGTCTTGTCGCGATCCTCGGCAGACACCTTCCCCTTCGTCACTCCGTCGTCGAGGAACTTCTTGATGCGGCCGAGCCCCTTGTCCAGGAAGGCCTGATCCGCTTCACGCACGATGGTCTTCAATCCCGCCTGAGCGCTCACCTGTACGATGCCGGCGCCCATCAGCCCGCAGCCGACGACACCGACCGTCTTCACGCCTGCCATGCTCTACCGTCCTTCCCTTGAGAGTTCCATCGCCAAGCCAAGCCCTCCGCTCACGCAGAGGGTGGCGAGGCCGAGGCGCGCGTCGCGCCGCTCCATCTCGTGCAGGAGCGTCGTGACGATCCGCGCGCCGGTGCATCCGATCGGATGTCCGAGCGCGATCGCGCCTCCGTTCACGTTGAGCCGAGCCCGATCGAACCGAAGTTCCCGATCGCAGGCGATCACCTGCGCGGCGAACGCCTCGTTCAGTTCCACGAGGTCGTAGTCGTCCAGCTTCCGTTTGGTCCGCTCCAGCAGTTGCCGCACCGCCGGCACGGGTCCGACGCCCATGATGGAGGGATCGACCCCCGCCGTGACGCCGGGTCCGACCCATCCCTGCACCGAGAGCCCGCGGGCTCGCACCTCGGATTCCGAGGCGAGCAGCACGGCCGAGGCCCCGTCGGTGATGCCACAAGCGTTCCCGGCCGTGATCGTGCCGTCCTTCCTGAATACGGGGGCCAGTTTCGTCAGTTCCGCGCTCGTCGTCTCCGGTCGCGGATGCTCGTCCGCGGCGATCGTGACGTCGCCCTTTCTTCCCGCCACCGAGATGGGCGCGATTTCACGGTCGAAGCGCTTCTCCGCGATCGCCACGCCTGCACGGCGCTGACTTTCCAGCGCGAAGGCATCCTGCTCTTCCCGCGTGATCGAATGCAGGGTGGCGAGCTTTTCCGCCGTCTCCCCCATCAACAGTCCGCAGATCGGGTCGAGGAATCCGTCCTGGATCATCCCGTCGACGACCTTTGCGTGCCCCAGCCGGTAGCCGAGGCGGGCCCGATCGAGCATGTAGGGGACGCGCGTCATGTTCTCCGATCCTCCAGCGACGACGATTGCCGCCTCGCCGCTTCGGATCTTCGCCGCCCCGAGGAGGATCGATTGAAGTCCCGAGCCGCACGCCTGGTTGAGCGTGAAGGCGGGGCGCTCTTGCGGAATGCCGGAGGCGATGAGCACCTGACGCGCCATGTTCGGACCGACGGCGGCCTGCCGCGCGCAGCCGAAGATCAACTCGTCGACGTCGGCCCCTTGCAAGCGCGCGCGCTCCAGCGCGGCGCGTACCACGTGCGTGCCGAGCTGCACGGCCGTCGTCTCGGCGAAGGAACCGAGGTACTTGCCGATGGGTGTCCGGACCGAGGCGACGAGGGCGACGCGTTCCATGATCGGTCGTCTACTTCCCGGTGAACGCCGGTTTGCGCTTTTCGAGGAAAGCGCGGAGCCCCTCGCGCATGTCCTCCGTTGCCGAAAGGAGTCCGAACGCGACCGACTCCTGCGTGAGTCCATGTTCGAGATCGCTCTCGAGGCCGCGGATCGCCGCGTCCATCGCGAACCGGACCGCGATCGGCCCCTTCGCCACCATTTCGCCCGCCACCTTCTCGCAGTGGGCAAGGAGGTCGGCTTGGGGGAGCACGGCATTCACGAGGCCGATGCGGAGTGCCTCCGCGGCGTCAATCATCCGCCCGCTGCAGATGAGTTCCAGCGCACGCCCCAATCCGATGAGTCGCGGCAACCGCTGCGTGCCGCCATAGCCCGGAATGATTCCGAGTCCGACTTCCGGGAGTCCGAGCTTCGCGTTGTCCGACGCGAACCGCATGTGGCACGCCAGCGCCAGTTCGCAGCCGCCGCCGAGCGCAAAGCCGTTCACCGCGGCGATCACCGGCTTCCCCAGGTTCTCGATCTGGGAGAAAGCGACCTGTCCCAACCGCGACGATGCTTCGCCGCCAAGCGGCGTCATCACGGCGAGTTCGTTGATGTCGGCCCCCGCCACGAATGCCTTCTCGCCGGAACCGGTAAGAATGACGGCGCCGACCTCGGAGTTCGACTTGAAGCCCTGAAAGACGGCATGAATCTCGCGGATGGTCGCTTCATTGAGCGCGTTCAGCACCTTGGGCCGGTTCACCGTGACGCGCGCGATCCGATCCTTGATCTCCACTGTCAAATTGTCGTAGGTCATTTTTTCACATGGCGTTGGAGGGGAAAACAAGGGTGCCCGGAGTGGGCTCCGAGCACCCGGTAGCCGCGGAGAGGAAATCACCCCCGCCGCGCGCGGTCAAGGGTATCGACGGTAGCATGACGGAGACCCTCGGGGGCTACCGTCGGAACTCGACCCCCAGGGTCAATGCGCGGCCCCGTGCGGGGAGCCCCTTGACCTCGGTGATCTGCCTGTCGAAGGCGTTCTCGATCCGCGCGCTCAGGGCCACCGGCCAGCGCGGCGGAGACATGGTTGCCCCGAAATCAGTCATGGCGTACCCCGGGGTATCTCCATCGAGGAAGCGCCCGCTCACGTCGACGAAGTCGAATGGATCCCGGAACGAATCGCTCCAACGCCACGCCCCGAAGATGCGAAGCGTGGGCGTCGCCTCCCAGTCCAGATCGGCGCCGCTTCGCCAGCGGGGGCGCTTGCCAAGCCGAACGCCCGTGGCCACATCCTTTGCCACCGGCAAGTGCGCCGCTCGAGCGCCGATCGCGATCCGGCGCCACGGTCGAAGGCGAAGCGATACATCCTTCCCCTCGATGCGCGCGCTGCCGACGTTGTCCGCCACGTAGAACGAGTTCGACTGGATGAGATCGGTGAAGCGCGTGCGGTGCCAGGTCACGCGCGCCTCGATGCGGCCGTCTAGCCAGCGTCCGTCCGCGCCGGCCTCCACGGTACGAGAGCGCTCCGGCTTCAGCGAGGCGGTGCCGTAACCGGGATAATGGAGATCGGTGAGCGTCGGAGCGGTGAAGGCGCGGCCGTAACCACCGCGAAGGCGAAGGCCCGTTCGCGCCAGATTCAGCGCCACGGAGAAGCGCGGCACGCCGAACGCACCGTAGCGAGCGTGATCCTCCACGCGAATGCCTGCGCTCGCGACCAAGCCTCTTGGCAGTTCGGCATGCCCCTGCGCGAAAAGTGCTCGCGTGTGAAGCGCCTCGTCCACCGCGGAGGGATAGGCGTAGCCGCCGAACTGCGCGTCGTCGTCGCGATCCACCGTTTCGTTCCGGTACTCGCCGCCGGCCACAGCGCGCAGCGATGTACCATGCACGGCGCTGGCGCGGAGCGAGCCGATCCAGCGGGAGTTGTCGAGCCGCGTGTCCTGGTAATCGCCCCCGGGGCCGTTGGCCTGGTTGTCGTTCACGATTCGCCCCGCCAGCGCCGAGAGATCCCCCTCGAGCGTGATGGCGCGTCCGACCGCTCGCGTCAGAAGCACGCTGCCCGCGAGGAGACGATCCCGCTCTTCGTAATTGGGGTCGGCGACCTGGTGGGTTCGGAAATCGCCGAAGTCAAATGTGTAGTCGTACGGTAGCTCTTTCACGCCATGGGTCAGGAGCCCACTCAGGCGAACGCGCGTGGCCGGGTCGAGCGCCGCCTCGGCCCGCACGAGGCCGTTCCAGCCACGATAGCCGTCGCGAGTTCCAGAACCGTCCGAGGAGGCTCGAGCCAGGGAGAGCGCCAGCGAACCTCCGTCGAGCCGGCGCGTCATGGAAGCGTGCTCGCGGCGCGTCGCTTCCGCGCCAATCTCTGCGCCGGCGCGAACCATGCGGCCGTCTCCCACTCCCCCTCCAAGAAACTGGATCACGCCTCCTACGGCGCCCGATCCGTAGAGCGAGGAGGCGGGCCCGCCCACGACTTCGACCTGGCTCCAGCCAAGGCTCCCGATGTCGGAGAAATCGAACGAACCGACCCATGGCCCGTTCAAGGGGATGCCGTCGAACAACACGAGCGTGTGGCGCGGATCGGCGCCGCGAAGGCGAACATCGGTGAGCTTGCCAAGACGCCCGGCGCGCTGCACGTCGATCCCCGGGACCGACCGAAGCGCGTCGGCGAGGAAGAGCGGGCGCTCACGGTCGAGCCGCGTTCCGCTGAGCACGGTGACGTCGCTCGAAACGCGGCCGAGCGGGAGCGGCATGCGCTCCGCGGTGACGACGATCGGTTCGAGACGATAGCGAGGCTCCGCGTCCGACGAATCGAGGTTCGCGGGTTCCGCGAACGCCGAGGCAGCGGTGAGCGCGAGGGTGAGCGGTGTGGCGATGGATAGGAAACGAAGTCCGAGAACGCGGCGAGGGCCCATGATCCTTCCTTTCGAAGGATAGGGTCGAGCTGGCGAAGAGGCCGGTCTCCTGACTCGCGGGTCGCTCTCCGGCGGCGCCTTCCCGGGTCACCCCAGTGGCTTTGTGCCGCCTTCGTCGCCGCTCACAGTGGCGTGGCCGTGTCGGATTCGCACCGACTTCCCAATCTCGCGTGCGCGAGATCTTCCCGTTCGCGCTGGGCCACCTCATCGATCGCCGCAGCGTGGCGGAGTATACCCGAACGCTCCTCTTGTTACTAGGGCTCCGGGGCGGGGAGGGAGTCGTGTCCCCCCCGCCGGCGACGACGACGACTACCAGTCGCCCGCGGGGG
>ERZ1292633.3036-Hain-H41-02um-R1-3036-length-16648-cov-7_pt1 | contig 16648 bp, 18 predicted proteins | sample MGYA00564406_ERZ1292633 | MGnify/ENA primary metagenome ERZ1292633 (study PRJEB36523, sample SAMEA6512639) | groundwater metagenome | collected 2019-01-08 | study: AquaDiva: Metagenomics assemblies of 32 groundwater samples | reverse complement strand
TTAGGATAGTATTGTTCGTTGATTTTCCACCCCCGGAGGAGCAATGGCGGAAGATTTGGTTCGTTGTTCGGTTTCGCACCTGGGCCTGTTGCTGCAGAATATCGATACCGGTGAGCGGTTCTACCCCGGACTCCTGTGGAGGAAAGGCCTCAGGAAAGGCATCCGGCAGTACTCAGCCATCGGCGGAGCTGCTCTCCTCACCGATCTCGGCCTCGCCTACATCGGAAGCTGCAATGGGACCCTCGAAACGGAGGAGCGAGACGCGCGCTTCCACGTGCCCTGCGAACACGCGATCGATCTCCTGGAGCTCTTCCAGATGCGGCGCGATCTCTGCGTCGACGGGCTCGAGCACGAGCTCCTCGCGGAGCTCGCCGGCGATGAGCTTGTCGAATTCGGGATGTCGCCCATCCTCACGCCCGAACAGGTACGGACGATCGAGGTGGGATACCTGGGATGGGTGTACATGACCGGCAATCCCCTCACCACTCCCGTCGAGGGACGGGTACGCGAGGGGGACGCGACGTCGGAACGTCTGATCCGCGCCTACTGTCTGCGAGCTGACCGTCAGATCGTCAATGCGCTGCGACGTCACGATGCCATCCGGCTCTACACCGAGACCGAAGCTCGACGAACAGAAGGCGGTCTCGTCACGGGCCAGGCCAATGACGGGACAAAGATCGGGAACAACATCATCTCGGTCCATCTCCTTCGCTGAACGCTGCGATCGAGGCACCACGACCACCCCGCGACAACGGCCGCCCCTCGGCTCGCGTCGACGGGGTGGCTTTTGTTTTGGATAACGGATCACGAGGCGCTACACTTCAAGCCGAGGAACCGCACACAATCTGTGAAGCACTCAAATAAACCACTATGGACTCCTGGACCTCTGCCGAAAAACGAATACTTCGTTCGCTCTCGACACCGGCAAAGATCCAGTATTTTTTGAATACGATTCCTTTTCGCATCGAAGGGGGAAACGAGACATGTCTTTCTCCTCGCAGCGTCCTCCGCGAACGAAAAGCACAATGTGTCGAAGGAGCGATGTTTGCGGCTGCGGCACTTCGCTTTCACGGATACACACCGCTCATCGTCGATCTGGAGGCGACCACGAATGACGCCGATCATGTGATCGCGGTTTTCCAAATTGATAAACACTGGGGAGCAATTTCTAAAACCAATCACGGCGTCTTGCGCTATCGAGAACCCATTTACAAAACGATCCGCGAACTCGTGATGAGTTACTTTCACGAATACTTTCTTCAATCATCTCGACAAAAAACGCTCCGCACCTTTTCACGCCCCGTCGACCTGTCACGATTTGATAGGCGCGGATGGGAAACAAGCCAGGAAGCAGTGTGGTACATCCCAGAGTATCTCCTTACTATTCCTCACGCATCGATACTCAATCGAAAACAAATCGCACGACTACGAAAAGCAGATCCGATCGAGGCAGCAATGGCGGCCATCGAAGAGTGGCCAGCTGAGTAAAGAGCGTGACGGATATACAAAATAAACACACCAAAAACAGCAGCAGATAAATCACGGTACATGCATGCACAAAACGATGGACACTTTTGTCTACGATATACTGTCCTCGGTATGCGATCCCATTTCCCCGCTCTGAAAAAAAGTCTCCTGCAGATGCTCGGTCCGAGTATTATCTTTGCCGCACTCTCGTTGAGTGGTGGAGAAATGTTGCTCTGGCCAAATCTTGTTTCCAACTTCGGACTCAACATTTTGTGGCCCGTGCCACTGATTCTTATCCTGCAATTCGCCGTCAATATCGAAATCGAGCGCTACGCCTTGGTCACTGGGAAAAGTGTTGAAACAAGTCTTGTGAGCAAGGCGCCGTGGCTTTCGGCGATCTTCGCCCTCACGGTCCTTGCGGCATTAGTATGGCCAGCCTGGATGACGACCGCTGGCAACCTTATCGCGCACTTAAGTGGGTTCGAGGGAACCGAGGCACGAAACGTCGGGTTCATTATCGCGATCCTCTTGCTTATTGGAAGTTGGTTCGTTTTTCAAAAGAAAGAAACATATCGCGTCTTGGAAGTATGTTCGCGATTCAGTCTCATTCTCGCGCTCGGTATCATCATCTCCGTCGTCGTTCTGAACTTCGATCCTGCTATTTTCATGGCAGGCCTCCACGGGTTTACCACGTGGGGGTACCTCCCCGAGGGAATGCCGAGATTTGATTTCGTCGCTGCGCTCGCCTATGGCGGCGTCGCTGGTGTTCTGAATCTCGTTCAAGGCGAATGGATTCAAGATAAAGGTTACGGCGTAAACTCCCTCAAGAAATCGGCAATTGCGACGATCGATTTTACCACCGAACAATCGCGATTCAACTTTAAAAAATGGTATCGCATGATGAATGCGGAACATTTTATTTTCTTCGTTTTTGCGAACGTCTTCTCAATCTTCCTCCTCTGCTATCTTGGCGCGCTCCTTCTTCCTGTCGGTTCTGCGCAAGGCTTTCAAGTTTTCACAGCTGAAATCCTCGCGCTCAATAATCAGGTTCAATATTTAGGTACACTTTTTGGTGTTGCTGGCGTCATTATCTTTACTATGGCCAACGTCACGATTCTCGACGCTATTGGTCGATTGACGTTCCGTATGTGCGGCCCACTCCAACAAAGTAAAACATCGAGCGTCCGAACATTCTTTGCCTGGTTCACGGCCCGACGCATCAGTCAGTTCGCGATTCTCCTCGGCATCATCATCCTCCTCTCTTCGCTCGCGATCCCGAGTTTCAAACAACCATTCTTCCTTTTAGTGGTTTCCGCCAGCATGTCCGCATTCACGATGTGGATTTACCCCCCACTTCTTCTCAAGCTCAACGCAAATCTTCCGGCGATCACTCGCCCCTCGCTCTTACGATCAATCCTTGTTATTGCCGCCGCACTTTTCTACGGTCTTATCACCCTCTGGGCTCTCAGCGCGTACATTCCTCTGAGTATCGTCATCGGACTCGGCGTCATCGTTACAACATATCACTTATCTATTCTTTTCTCGTTCATCAAAAATCGAATTCGCTAACCGTATCGAGCTTTCCTGAATCAACGTTACGACGTAAATAATTCACCGGGAAAATTCGAAGAAACCTCACAACGACCATCGGCGTAGAGAATAACCGAAGAAAATGGATAATGTTCAACCAGTGAAGACGCCGGCACGAACCAAAGCGCGGTGGCGAGCGCATCGGCAAGAAGTGTGGTGTCGGCAATCACCCACGTGGCAAAAATGTGGCGTGGAGACGCTAAAGAAAATGGGTCAATGATGTGATGGAAACTCCCCCATGCACGACGATTTCCTGCCGATCCACAAATACTTTGCTGCTGTATGCGTGTAACACCAACGATCTGCTTGGCATCCATCGGATTCTCTAAACCAATTCGGAGGGGTCGAGTTCCCCGACAGCGAATATCGCCACCCGCATCGATCACATAATCATGAATTCCCTGTTCTTCCAGAAGACTACCGATCAGATCAATACAATATCCCTTTCCCGCAGCACCAAAATCCAGGAGTGCAGGCTCGTGAAGGGTTATCGTTTTATTGGTTAACGCGATAACGTCGTCCCATGATCGAGGCGATGTCAACGATCCAGCATGCAACGAATACGCGGCGTCGTATCCTGCATCGACTAATACCTGTCCGATCAAGGGAGTCATCGCACCGTGTGTTCGTCGATACATTTCTTCATACAACGCAAAAAGCGGCTGTGCATCCGCGGGAAGCGGATACGTGCCAGCCGCCTGTGCGATCATCGTCACCCACGAATCATCGCGAAATCGTGAGTATGTTACGTCGAATACATCGATGCGCGCACGAATCGTTGTAAGAAAATCAGCTTCTTGAACACTATCGAGTACGTCGTGAATATCGATCTGCCATCGTGTACCGATTGCTTCAAAAACAAACGAGGGCATATCGAACCGTGTGCGTTATACCGCGGCGTCAGCCTTGATTTCGACGAGTGCTTCATTGAAACCGACCGGCGTCAACGACGAACCAGAAACTTTATCGAGCATTACGTCGTCAATATTCTTTCCAATCACGAGTACTTTATATCCAGAAATGAACGCACCCTGCAGAGTGACAGATTTTGCATTTGTCGCATTCGCTGTCACCGTCGCGTCAACGATGATATCGTTTTTTAACGTGATACTGACATCGATTGTTTCTGCACCGGCTGGTGAGCGGTAATCACCGACTGCCGTATATGTTCCGTCTTTGTATGACGATGTCGCATCGGTCGGCGTAGGATCGGTGGTGTCGGTCGAGGAACCTGTTGTCTCTGTTGTAACAGGTGTTGTTGCCGTTGTGATCGTTGCTGGTACGGTCTCAGTATTTGTGCTCGCCGTTTCCTGTTCCTCGCTTGACGGCACACTCATGACAGCAAATACCACAAGCGCTAACAATATAACGATCGCTGCAATAATTGCCGCTGATTTCTTTGATAATCCGTTGGAATCTTCCATAAAAACCTAAAGTTTCTAAAATTCACTGACCGAGTATACCTATTCGTCACGTATGGACCAAGCAAAGCATACACAACGGAACATCTCACCACGACGTGAAACTCCCTCGTTCTTCTTTCAAGAAAGTTACTTCACCGTTATCAATCCAAGATCACGCTCGATCGCTCCTTCATCAAGCGGAACATTCAACCACCCGGTTACCAATCGTGCATCGCTCAGCGCATTCGCTAAGCACACCGATGCTCCTGGTGACGGGGTGATGTTGTAGAGAATGCGATCACCAACAATCTTCGCCTCTCCCAGTTGCATGCTGTGCGTACGAATGTTCACGACTTGCGGCCGGATGCCGCCGAGGCTTGATCCAAAGTGAAGATCAGCAGGTTGTATCTTCGGAATAATTTTTCGTGCCTCGCGCACAAACAACACTGGGCCAATCCACGGCAGGTCGTACCAAAAATTCCTGAAAATAAATCGACGAATAATCGCATCCGCGTTGATCGCGATAACACTCCTTAATGTGTCGATGGAGAGTGGGAACACTTTCAAAAAATTCCCCACTGTTCGCCATTTTCGTATTTCCAAGAGCGGCAATGCTTTGGCAATCGGTCCAAACCGCATCATTGTTGCGTCCAGAACATCCGGATCGCCGTGAATAGCAGCGAACGGCAGTTTGGGATGCTGCACCGTATACACTTTTCCCCGTAAACGATTTTGCGCAGTATAGAAGAGTCCCGCAACCGGAATGAGCGAGAGGTCTTTTCCTTCTCCCATATCGTGAGCAAAAGAAAGACTGTGCGCTCCCGCCGCAACAACGGCCGTCCGCGCAACAAACGAAAGTCCCTCGGCTTGGAGCACGAAATCTTTCCCCTGACGAACGATTCGCTGCACACGAGCGTTGTGGACGACGTCGATCTGAATATTCTTCTGAAGTATGGCGTCACGGACGAACGATTCGGCAATCGCACTGAAGCTCACGCTGTATCCACGATCAGTGGCCAGCGCCACAATCTCCTCGCCGGGATCACGTCCTTCCATCACCGCCGGTTCGCGACGCGCCAACTCCTCACGTTCCACAAGCTGTAATTCGGGAAACACTGTACGAAATTCTTGAAAACGTTTCCGAAGTTCATCGCATTCTTTTTTTCCAACCGCGATGACCATTTTTTGCTGACGGACGAAGATACCTTTTCCATCAGGAAGACTCTCCACGTATCGCACCACCATCTCCGCGGCAGACTTCACGGCCTTTGCCTTCTCCAACGAATAGTTCGTCTCGATGTCTCCAAAATGGAGCGTTTGGCTATTTTGCGTGTGGTGAGAACTCACCTGAGCAATGCCGTCGTATTGCTCGAGAAGTACCACGCGTTGCACCGATGAATATTTCGCTAAAAGATAGAGCAAGGCGGTACCAGTGACTCCCCCGCCGATAATTGCGACATCGTACGTTTCTTGCGACATAGGACTGAGTGGTCAATAATCGTCAAAAGTGTACTGCGTTTGGGTCTTTCCGAACAATGACGATATACTGCGCTTCGTCATCATTCTTCATTTCCTTCAGTCATCCTGACGATATGCATCATCCTCGACAATGGGTCGCGCTCCTTGCCGGAGCACTCCTCGTGATTGGTTCGATATACATTGTATGGTCTGGCATGCCGATCAATACGAACGAGGTTGAAACGAACCATAACGCCACATATTCCCTTGGGGACGTCGCAATACACAACACCGCAGCCGGGTGTTGGACAACGATCGACGAAAACGTTTACGACCTCACGACATGGGTCTCGCGTCATCCGGGTGGTGGTGAAGCGATTCTCTTCTTGTGTGGCATTGATGGCACCGAAGCATTCCATGGCATGCATGGCACATCGAGTGTCCCGCTGGCCGCACTCGCACTCCTGAAGATTGGAACATTGAAATAATGCTATGCCACGAATTTCTTCTGCCGTCATCGTTCGATACACCCTGACGTTGCTCTTCCTCTGGTTCGGCACACAACAGCTGATCGATCCGAGCGCTTGGATCGGTTTCTTGCCTGAATGGGTGGGATACATCCCTGTTCCCGCCGAAACGTTCGTCCGTTTGAACGGGCTCATGGAGGTGGTCTTCGCCCTCTTGCTCGGTATCGGTGCGTACACTCGCATCGCCGCAGCGATTCTTGGCTTGCATCTCCTTGGAATTGCCATAAGCGTGGGGAATGCCACTGGCGTGCGCGATGCAGCACTTGCACTTTGCACACTTTCTATCGCGCTCAATCAACCCGATGAACGAACGCTGGACGCTCGAACCAAAAAGGACTAACGTATTTTCACATCTATTTCATCCTATGAATATTCATGCACTTCCTGCAGGAAAAGACGCACCACGCGACATCAATGTCTTCATCGAGATCCCGTGGAACTCGGCAGTAAAGTATGAACCGGATCCCGAAACAGGCTTCCTGTTCGTCGATCGCTTCCTACACACGCAAATGTCGTACCCCGCAAACTACGGATCGATTCCAAGCACCAAGGGCGGCGACGGAGACGAACTGGACGCACTCGTCGTGACCGACATTCCGTTGGTTCCGATGTCCGTCATCCGTGCACGTCCGATCGGTGTTCTGAAGATGGAAGACGAAGGCGGGATGGATGAAAAAATCATCACCGTGCCACACGAAAAGATTAACCCGATGTACAAGAACGTACAGTCGGTGGGTGATCTCCCAGAGATCTTGGTCAAAAAGATCGAACACTTCTTTGAACATTACAAAGACCTTGAGCCAAACAAGTGGGTGAAAGTAACCGGTTGGGGGAGTGCTGAGGACGCACAGAAACTTATCGAAGAAGGTATCGCGCGACACAGCGCCAAGTAAAACAAAAAAACTCTCCGCAGCGCGGAGAGTTTTTTGTTACACACAATATCCACCATCTTTGTACACCACCTCCCCATCGATCATCACCGTCGTGATAGCAGCAAACACGTCGACGTGATACTTGCTCGATCGTTTGGGGAAACCTTCTTTGGTGTAAATCGTATGCTTCTGGCCGATGGATAAGTGGATGCCGCACATGCGCTCGTAACTTCCAATGTCCGTAAGGCGACGATGACGAGTCATGGCGCGATTCATGCCAAATCCGAGCTCGCGCACCCATAGCTGTTCATCCGCCCGAATCTGATCCAGAACTTTCGTAAACGACTCTGGCGCATCCGGGGCGTCGACGATAATGCCGTTCTCGATAACGACGAGGACCGGTTCGGGTGGCACAATCACGTGAAACGCTGCGTCGGCGTACGCAAAGAGCTTGATCGTGCCGTTCACCCTCGAGAAGTCAACGGGCTCGGTAAACACTTCACCAATTGGAAACTGACCGCCGGTATTTTTCATTCCCGTGTAGTCGCCGATGTTGAGCTTTGCCGATTCAAATGGTCCATCGTACACAAGCTCGGTTCCATCACACGAGACAATGATTTGCTTCGCGGCATCGATCTTCGCTTTTAACGTTCGACCGACGGTCTGATAGTACTGTGGATCGTACGCAAGCGATTCGATATATGTGTCGTGTTCCTCCTCGGGCATCCGACCGAGATGCGGATGCTCGATGACCGCCAAGCCTCGATTAAAAAGCTCGAGGCGGAATCGAAATTCATTCAAGCGAAAACTTGATGTCTGGACCAGAACAACCAAATCGCCAGGTGAGAGCGCGTCGAGTGCGGCGCGAATATCGAGCGGTGCAGTGGCATCGAAGTTCAACGCAACCATGTCGGGCAATGCAGCCCGGTATCCCTCGGCAATCATTCGCGACAACAACGACTGTTCGTCAAAGACCATCATCGACTTCTTTGATCCATCATGTTTGATGGCGAAAGCAATGGTGTCGCGAAGATTCTGTTCAAGACTGGAATGCGGCATAGAATGACCAAGATCGTAATGGAAAATGAGCGATCCGTCACGTGCTGTAACTATACATAGACAGTTCGGGTATTATGGTTTAGTGTTGTGCACATTTTATTCCTCATTTTTCACGTATGTCGCGCTCTCCTGTTGTTTACTGCCGGATTGTTACTCTTTTCAGTCTTATTTTCCTCTTGACCGTCGGAACAGCGCCCTTCGCATCGGCTGACGTCGACACGGACGGTGATGGACTGTCCGATACTCAAGAAAGTTTTCTTGGGACCGATCCTGCCCAAATCGATACAGACAAGGACAACTTGAACGACAATGAAGAAGTCAATCTTCTCCACACCGATCCAACACTCTATGATACCTACACAGATGATTCGCTTTCTTCAGATTACGATGTAGACAACGATAAAGATGGTCTTTCCAACGGATACGAAGTCAACGATTGGGCTCCCGTGGGAACTCCCGGAAACTTTACGGGAGAAGGAGGAAACCCTAACAACTCCGATACCGACGAGGACGGACTCGGAGATCTCCTCGAGACGTCAAATCTCTCTTGTTTTGATGTCACAATTGATAACGCCGATCACGACAACATCAAAGACCCCGACGAAGATTGTGATGCGGATGGAATAACAAATATCCAAGAAGTTACCCTTGGAACAAATCCAACAGCCGAAGATACTGATGGCGACGGAACGTCTGACGCGGATGAGGTTACGGGCGGAACAGATCCTACGGATGCGGGCAGTACACCGCTCGACCCCAATGGCGATGAAGACAAAGACGGACTCACAAACAACCAAGAAGCCACAATAGGTACCGACCCATACTCGAGTGACACAGACAAAGACTATTATCTTGACGGCGAAGAACTTGGCGTGAGCGACCCGCTCAGTGCAACTTCAACACCATCCAAAACTACCGACACCGATGGTGATGGGGTCAAAGACTCTCTCGACAAAGACGACGACGAAGATCGTGTGCGAGACACTGTCGAAATCGCGAACGGCACATCGCCGCGAAACGCCGATACGGACGGCGACGGAATCAACGATCGAGCCGATACCTACCCACTCGACAACACGCGATAATCCAAACAAAAATCCACCTATACGGGTGGATTTTTGTTTGGATTATCGCTAAAAATGTGAAAATTCATTGACGATTAGCCAAAAAAATGCTTTAATGACCGTGCCCCACAACCCTTAGGGAGGCACCGTGAACATTCCGACCCGTTACTCGCTTCTGACCCTCGTCCTGACGTCCTCCGCCGCCTGCACCAGTGCCGACTGCCCCCCGGGACAGGGCATGACCGCCGGCGGGGAGTGCGCCCGGATCAACTACGGCGACGATGATTCCCCGGGCACCGGCGACAGCGCCGATACCTCGGGGGACACCGCACCCCAGCCGGCAACCTGTTCCACCGACGAGCTGATCTCGATCTACACCGAGGGCGGCTTCGCCGGGTACGACGTGCTCGGCATCGGCGTGGACACGCTCCGCGATGATGCCATCGGCGCCTTCGGATCCCACCCGATGCTCGCGGGCCGCTCGCCGAACATGGACACGTGGCTCGCGAACAACACGGTGATCATCGAGAACACGGTGACCGGCGCGGCGTGGACCGCCCCGTCCGCCCCGTCCTACCTGGCCGGTGTGCCGGCGGTGGAGTGTGGCGAAGATTGCTTCGTCCGCGGGAACGAGCGCAACGGCCCGAACCTGCCCACGAGCTACACCATGCTCCAGGAGGCACTGCAGGAAACCGGCTACAGCACCTACCTCTCGACCGGCAACTCGTTCATGGGAGGCGACGACACCGGAACTCAGTACGGATGGAACACGATCGACGTCTACAACGACAAGAGCGTTCACCCCGGCGAAACCTACGACGATGCAGTCGATCGCCTGGCGTCCGTCGTGGTGGCGTCGGAAGGACCCTCCTTCCACCAGCTCTTCGTGATGGAGCCGCACGCAAGCTTCATCGCGCCACCGGAGTACCTCGATTCGGAACACTACGCGTGTGAGGAGCTGCCCAGCCTGCCGAACGGGATCGCGATGGACGACGAGCGGGTGATGCAGAACATCACCAACGGCTGGACCACCTTCTCCTCGGACCAGCAGGATGCCATCATGGCCAACCTGTGGTGCTACTACGGCGCCGAGGTCCAGTGGACGGACGCAGGCATCGGCCGCCTGCTCTCCGCCCTGGACGGCGCCGGGAAGCTCGAGCACACGCTCGTGGTGTTCATGGGAGACCATGGTGAAGAGTTCGGAGAACACGACGACCTCTTCGGCCACCAGAAGTCGCTTCACGGCGCGGGAACGAACGTGATCGGGGGGTTCTATTCCCCCTGCCTGGAGCCCGACACTCATGTCGGCATGGTCGATATCGGCGACCTCGGGCCGACGGTCCTGCGCGCGTTGGGTGAGCCCATCCCGGACACGATGACCGGAGTCCCGCTCGGGGATCGGACGGAGGACGACACCCTGATCGCGTACCAGTGCGGGTCGGACTACGACTCACAGCAGGCGCGTTCGTCGGTGACGGCCACGAACCCGGTGACGGGGCAACGGCTGTACTACGATCGGGATACGCAGGGACTGACCCTGCTCAACGCCGCCGCCGACCCGTACGGACTGGACGGACAGGAAGTGGAGCGGGTGGACGCGCCCGAGGATCTCCTCGAAGCCGTCGAGAATACCATCGACCGTTCGGCCAGCGAGAGCTGGTGCGGCGGCGGGTAGACCGACCACATCACGACAGCCACGACGCACGAGAGCCGCGCACTTCCGCAAGGAAGGGCGCGGCTCATGGCTTTTAAAATGGCAACACTTCCGATTAGCCTTCTGCCGGGTATAGTAGAGATATATGACCTATCGACGCGGCACAGCAATCATTGTCATCAGCATCGGTCTCGCCCTCCTCGTTGGAGCTGTCGCTTGGCAATGGCCAACTATCCGACACGCTGCGATCTCTGTTTCACCCGACGATCGACCAAACATTGTTCTCATCGTGAGCGACGATCAACGGTACGACACCATGAATGCCATGCCGTCCCTCGTAAAATTTATGGAGCAAGGGACGACGTTCTCTTCGGCATACACCACAACACCGCTCTGCTGTCCGGCACGCGCGTCGATCTTGACCGGTCTCTACGCCCACAATCACGGCGTCCTCGGCAATCGTCCTCCCTACGGCTTCCCCGCCTTCGATGATTCATCGACCATTGCCACGTGGTTACACGACAGCGGTTATCAAACGGCACTCATCGGAAAGTACTTGAACGACTACAACACCGATGATGCAAAGTATCTTCCAAAAGGATGGGACGTTTTCCGTTCGTTCCTCGATAAGCCTGGATACGACGAATTCACGCTCACGAACTTTGTGGACGAACAATGGGTTGAAACAAAAACGTATAACAAAAGTGATGGCGAGTATTCGACCCATCTGTTAACAGACTTCACTCGCGAGTTCATCGATGATTCTACCTCGAGTGCTCAACCATTTTTCTTGATGTTCACCCCGTACGCACCACACAGTCCAGCAACTCCCCCTACCGAATATCGCCGAGGAACCGACACATTCCCCGATGTTGCCTCGTATAACGAAGCGGACGTCAGCGATAAGACAGAATGGGTTAACGTCCTGCCAGAACTCTCCACCATCGAGCAGAACTCGATCGACCGCGCACAGCGAAATGTCTACGGATCACTTCGGGCACTCGACGACGATATTCAAAAACTCATCGAGACACTTCGCGCATCCGGTGAACTCGACAACACCGTGATCATCTACATCGGTGACAACGGCGTGCACTGGGGCGAACATCGTATCGCCGACGGAAAGACAACACCGTACGAAGAATCTATTCACGTTCCCCTTCTGATGTATGACGGTCGATCGCCATCTTCTGGAACCGATGAGCGACTTGTGCTCAACATCGATCTCGCACCAACGATCGCCGATATTGCAAACGTCACCGCTACGTCGAGCATGGATGGACGTTCAATCTTTAGCACCGAACCGTGGCGTGAAGAATTTTTAACAGAATGCTGGGGAGGCGAAGACGCACCCCCGTTTACCTCGTTGCATCGCAACGATATGGTGTTTATTCAATACGAAGGTGATCAACAAGAACTTTACGATCTCTCAAAGGATCCTTATCAGCTGCAGAACCTCGTGAACGATCCGACGCATCAGGCAGTCGTCGAGGAGATGAACGCGACTCTCAAGAACATCGAAAAATGCCAAGGAAATTCGTGTCCGTAAATTTGAAAAAAGTTGTCCACTGATGTGAATTCCTGCGCCAAGATCTGTATGGTCTAATCTGGGAAGCCATCGGAGGAAACATTGGCACAGGAACTGGCAGTGGCCCACGCCCGCCGGATCCTTGCCCTGGATCCGGATGCGCTACGAGCGGTATTCCTTGACCGTCCGAACAACCCGTACACGAGCATCATGCCGCTCGTCTGGGGATCGTACGGTCCTTTGACGCAGGTGCGGAAAACCTTTCCGGACATTCCGCAACTCGCCCAGGACATCGCCCGGCGCGGGATCTTGAATCCCCAGACCGTGTTCGCCTTCTCACCAGACGTTGCGGCGCGATATATCGCCGCAGTGAACCTGATGTGGGGAGCAACGCACACCCTGGCGGATCTCCCGTGCTGCACGCTTCGGGACGAACCGGTGTACTTCATCCTCATCGCGGGCGAACGGCGCTTCCGGGCGCTCAAGCTCCTGTGGGATGAAGGGTGCGAGGAGTGTCGCGCAACACACGGATCGGAAGATCCGGGCACGTGCTTCTCCAGGCACTTCCCTCACGGACTGGTGCCCGTCAACCTCAAGGTCGGGTTCACGCCGTACGAGGCGCTCACCGATCAGTTCGCGGAGAACACGCATCATCGGCCTCGGTCGGACGAGGAAGCGATCGGCTTCCGCGTGTTCTACGAGCTGATGCGGGTTCGGGAATCGGCTCTCACCGTGACGGAATTCGCGCGGCGGATCGGCCACAATGCCGACCGGGTGCGTGCGGCCCTTCGCTACACCATGCTGCCAGAGTTCATCCAGGCAGCGGTGGCCGAAGGGAGGATTCCCTACTCGAGTGCCCTCGCGCTCGAGCAGTACCACCGCGAACGGAAGGACGACGGCGAGTTGCAGTTCTGGCTCGCGAAAGCGATCGCCGAACTGGAGATGTCTGCCCGACGACTCGAGGAAGCCCTTCGGGAGGACCTCAAGCAGTGGCGGGCGTCCCAACGAGGTCTCTTCGGAGCACTCGCCATGGGCGCGCTCGAGAGAAGCCACATCCGTGCCGTCTTCGATCGCAACATCGCGCGGGGCCTCGATCGCATCGAAGGGTTCCTCTACGCGGTGATTCATGCGCAGTCGTCCGGACAGATCGGTGCTGCGGACTCCCCGTTCGCGACGGGAGCCGTCGTCAACGCCGTTCTCCGGATCTATAGGCTCCTCGGCATGGTCGTGCCCATCATCCGGCGCGACATGACTCGGCGGGAACGTCGAGAAGCTGATGAGCTCGATGATCGTCTGCGCGAAGACGTCGAGTGGCTGCAGGAACGTGCGGACACGGACACCACGATCACGTGACGCGAAGGGCGGCCCCATGGGTCGCCCTTCAACGCGTTAAAATGGAAAGAATGGTTTGAGCGTCGTCTTTATGGACGAGGAGGGAAAGTTCCGTTGAAGTGGTGGTGATTTCAACCACGTTAATGTGTTGGGCGGCGAGGGATCCAAGGAGGGTATAAAAGATGTTTGGGGTGTGAGTGTAGGTGGGAGGGACTTTGAAGGTGATGTTGGCCAAGTCGTCGATGCGAACCTGAACTTTGAAGAAAGTAAGGTCTTTGAGGAGGGTTGGGATTTGTTTTGTGAGGGTGATGACGGAAATTTCGTTAATGCCTTGGGTGATGGTGATGAAGAGACCTTTTTGTAAAATCTGTCGATTGGCGACTTGGAGTTTGAGGAGGAGCTCGAGGGTTTTTTGAAAGATGAGTTCGGTGAGGCCGATCTGAACCAAGCAGTCATTGAAGGAAAAGACGGGAGATGGGGAGGGTGAAATTGTGCCGGATTGTTGAAAGCGATGAAGGGCGACCGTGATTGTTCCCACCTTTATTTGACGCTTGGCACGTTTTTCCACTGTTGGATGAATTTTTCTGGCGATGGCCGAAAGATTTGCTGTGGCGTCAGCAAGTTGCTTTTGCAGCATGATTGAGTCAGAAACCACGTCCTGAACAATGGCGTTCGTTGTTCGCATTTGTAAAGAATATTACAAATTGTAAAGATTCTGTAAAACTTATCAAAAAATTTGGCCAACAGTAGCGCAACGAGGATGCTGATGACGCGCACCACAACCGCGCAGGAGTCATCATGCAGTCCACTATCGTGGTCGGGGATATCGTTCGTTACCAAGGGATCGCCTGTTACACAGGAAAAAACTACACCCTCCACTGTCTCGTCGTCGCCATCGACGACGATATTCTTCAGGGCCTTACCCTCACCAACCTTTCAATGGATCAGCGCGTTCTTAATCCCTCGAGCTGTACCATTGTCGGTCACGTCGACATCCCGAACGATCTCACGGAAGACACTCCCCTCTCTTCCCTCCCAACCCCCATCCAAGACTCCCTCACGAAGTGGGCCTGACGAACGGCAAACGCGCCACCCCTCCTCGATGGTCACCTCGCAACAATACGTTCACCCGGCTCAGAAACGTCGCAACGTTCGCGACGCTCACTGCGACTGTCTTCGGCGGGTTCACTTTATTGTTGCGAGGTGCCATCTCACCCCATCAATGCTTCTTTTCTCACCTTTCGAACTCGTCGCCGTTGCCCCATCCATCGAAGAAATAAGTACCCTCCGATAATAATCACCATCCCCACCCCAACCCACTGCAATCCCCGATTGATCGACGACCAAAACTGTCCGAAGAAATATCCAATCGCAAGATACGACCCGGCCCACAACACGCCGCTGAAAATATTCATTGCCATGAACGACTTCCACGACATTTTCAATGCTCCGGCCATAAACGGAACGAACGGGCGTAACGGACCAATGAATCGACCAAGCAGCACACCGGCGATACCATAATCGTTCATAAACTTCTCCGCTCGATCAACGGTTGATTGCGAAAAAAGTTTCGGGAATCGTCGCGCGGGGTCAACGCCCCGACGACCAAGAACGAATCCAAAAATATCCCCAAGGATCGCACCGAGTGCAGAAAAAAATACTGCATCACCAAAGTTGAACATGCCTTGCGCAATTAAAAATCCAAACAACACCACAAACGTCGCACCGGGAATGACTAACCCCAAAACCACGATCGACTCCGCCAACGCAAAACCAAACAGCAGGACGTACGCCCACAACCCAAGGTCAGCAAGTTTGGGAAGCAATTGTTCAAACATAACGCACTGGCGGATGCTCGAAGGTGATAATCGGCATCTGGTTTTTCATGACCTCCGGGGGGATTCCGAGTTCTTCCTGATAGACCGTCGATACTTCGCAAAACTTTGCTGTCGCGTAATCGAACCCCAAAGCCTCAGACACTTTTCGCACAATCAATTCGTCGGCAGCTTCTACTTCCACAAACGGTCGAAGACCTGGCCACGTATCAATGGTGATCTCTGCTCCATCGAGCGTCCAGAGTTCCCGCAATGTTTCTTGATATGCCTTTTTCTCCGCTCCGATCGAAGAGAGAAGTTCAACGGCAGAGTCAAAATCATCGACAACAAGTTGAATCTCTTTCTGATCTTCAATCGACGTTCCGTTCACCACCTTCAACGACATCGTTACTTTTTCCCCTTCGTCCCGAACGCGCATCCAACCCCCAGGAATATCGATTGGTGGATTAAAAACCGTTCGACGCATCATCGATTCCGGCCGTACGCACGTGGCGCCAGTACCAGCTAAGGTTGCCCGAACCGCTTCCTTATCTATCCCAGTAAACGTCGCTTCAAATTCGATATTCATAGGAATACCATTGAGGATAGCGCGGGCACCAACTCCTTGCCAGTCCGCCACCCCACATGATACGATTCGGCCGTTCTTTTGGTGTATTTTGACGTGTCACAGCACATGGAGCTGATATATTTGTGGCTATTTTTGGTGCACGGGATGTCGACGCCGGAGACGTACGTCACCGTACGTTGACTAGTCGACAGGGACCCGTAAGCCAAAAAGAGACCAAATATATCAGCTCCAACTAAGGGTTGGTACTCAAGCGGTCAACGAGGGCAGACTGTAAATCTGCTGGCTAACGCC
>ERZ1292633.3035-Hain-H41-02um-R1-3035-length-16649-cov-7_pt1 | contig 16649 bp, 12 predicted proteins | sample MGYA00564406_ERZ1292633 | MGnify/ENA primary metagenome ERZ1292633 (study PRJEB36523, sample SAMEA6512639) | groundwater metagenome | collected 2019-01-08 | study: AquaDiva: Metagenomics assemblies of 32 groundwater samples | reverse complement strand
ATCTTTCGCCACACAAACTTGTCCTCGAACGAAGTGAAGGAATGGGATGCACCCGCCGGCCACTGACTATCAACCGCCCAAGGCGACCATGGCGGCGGTTTGTCCCGTACCGTTGAAGTATTTTTGGCGGGCAGCGGAAAGAACGATCCGGGTGGCCCGTTCCGGATTGAAGCTCCCGTCAGTCCATGTGGATCCGAGGTCTTCGTAGCGGTTGTCGAGCAAGCAGGGGAAAAGTCGACCGTCCGCCGTCAGGCGCAACCGCCGGCATCCCGAACAGAAAGGCTCGGTCACGGGCGCAATCGTCGCTACGATTCCTCGTGTCTTGCCATTCGTGGCGAGCCAGCGTCGCGCCGTCTCGCCGCGCCCGATGGGAAGCGGCGTCAGGGCGAAGTGTTCGCCGATTCGCCGGCGAACTTCGGCGGCGGAGACGAATCCGCGGCGGTTCGCTTCCGCGGCCGGCCCGATCGGCATCGCCTCCAGAAAACGGATTTCCGATCCGCGCGAGAACGCCCACCGCACGAGGTCCACGGCTTCATCGCCATTGTGTCCACGAAGGACGACGGCGTTGATCTTCGCAGGCGGGAAACCGGCTGCGGCGGCGGCTTCGAGTCCCGCGAGAACATCGCGAAGATTCCCGCCCGTAATCCGGCGATAGCGCTCCGGGTCGATCGAATCAACGGACACGTTGAGGCGATCCAAACCGGCGGAGCGAAGCTCTTTACATCGGTCGGCAAGCAGTCGACCGTTGGTGGTCATGGCGATGTTCAGTTCGGGGGCCGATCGCCGAATGGTCTCGATCAGCGAAGTCACGCCGGTGTGAAGCAACGGCTCCCCGCCGGTGATGCGAACCTGGGTCAGGCCGAAATCCTGGTACAAAAAACCGACGAATTCGGCGCGCTGCTCGTCGGAGAGCTTATGAGCCGGACAATCCAGCCGTTGCGTCGCGTCCGGGCGGCAGTAGACGCAGCGTAAATCGCACCGCGAAGTTACAGAAAGGCGAAGATGGTCGATCCGACGACCAAAGCGGTCGACAAGCGGTCGTCCGCGTTTGAACTCATCGGGCGCCGGATCGTTCAGAACGAGCGGAGTTCGGACTGCGCTTTCCAGTTCAAGCATGGCCCCACTCGGCCTCCAACTCGTCCGCGATCCGCGCCAGTTCTTCTTTTCTTTTTCCGCCGAAGGTGCGGCAACCGACTTCACAGAATTGTCCGGACAGCGCGGCCTGATCGTCATCGCTCATTACGCGATCACCCATGCCGAACAGGATGTTGTCCTCTTTGTCAATGTGCGCGGTCAGCAGATCGATGTAGCTCTGGGCGGCTCGCAGGCAGCGATCCTGTGCGCCCGATTCACCGCGTTCACACTGGTCGAGCGCCGCGCCCATTTCCTTCGTATGGTCGCGGGCGAGCCGGTGCTCGTGGAGCATGACGCCGATGGGGCCGCCGTCGCGCGGGATGCCGCGACCCTCAAGCACAGGAAACAGCAGCTCTTCCTCCTTGGCATGGTGACACGCATCGGCAAAGAGCCGCATGAACTCCCCGCACCGGAGGAAAGCGGCGTGTTCGAATCCATCACCGCGACGGGCACGGTCGACCAAACGCCGTAAGACGTTGACCACGCGCAAAATGATCTGATGTTCAGAGCGAAGTACTTCGCAAGGCGGAATCGCCGACGGATCGTTCATCGTTTCTCCCATCACAAACAGCTGGTCCGTGGCTGCAACATGCGCAGGCTTCCGCGCAGCGCCGGCACACCCCGTCAGCCGGGGTCCACGTTTGGCATATCCGTTGGATCGCGCGAATCGCCTCCGTACCGCCTTCGGCCGAAAGGTCCAGCCAATCGAACGTCGGGAACCCGCAGATCGGACACGACTGTCCGGGGCCGCTGCGTCCGACCACAAGCTGCGGACCATCCCCCCCGTAGACTTCCAATACCCGACGCGGCTCGTTCGCCCACGAATACAATTGCCGATGGGTCAGCGATCGGCACTGCATCACGCGGTCGAACGCATCGCCCGCCGGCGGCTGACCGCCGAGCGTAAACGCCTTTTCAAAACCGACGCGCAGACGCTCCATCCGCTCCCCGCCCACCAGGTCTTCGTCCATCAGACGCCGCTCGACGTAGACATCCCAAAGCACGCCGTACCGATCGCGTACAAGATTCTGTTGCGCCGGTAATCCGTCGAACTCCTCGCGAACATAGCCGAAGTCATCGTCCAACATGTCGCCAACGTGCAGCAATTCGCGCCGCAGAAAGGGGCGTACGGACTCAGGCTCGACGAGCGATTCCGCACAGAGCTGAATCACCAGCGTTCGCGCAATCTGAGCGGACGGCGAATCCTGACGAACGAACAGCTCGGCCGATTCGGCTTTGCGACGAGGCGCCATGCGCACCAGGCACATGGCGACGCGTCGGTCAATCAATGGCCGCTCCGCGATCAACTCGGCCAGGGGCCGACCCAGTCCCAATTGCGTGAACCATTCAGCGAAGGTCCGCGTAAACGCCCGATCGCGTTCTTCTCGATCGTCGATCGCATAGAGCGGATCAACCACCTTGTGTAGAGATTGCTCGGCGGACCGGTCACTCCGCACCGCGAGCCGCACGGCCTGCTCCACCAGAACCGGATCGTATTCAATGCGATTCATGGTCCCACGCTCGCATCATACTTAACTGCCCGCAGAAACGGTCACTTGCGTCAGTGGCGGCGCCCCGCCCGGCGGGCACATATCCGCCCCACCGCAGTTGATCGTCGTCTCCTGCTCGGCATCGACCGGCCGAAGCTCCAGCCTTGTCGGTCCCACGGGCACGTCCAAGCGACGCGATTCTAGCCGGATGAAAACTGCCGCAAATCGCGCCAGCCTTGAATAAAATGATGAATCCGCATTGGCCGCCCGGTCTGCGAAAGCCGGCAGCCACCGACCCAGGTGGTCCCGCAAAAACAGCCGCTGCGCGCGACGCACCGTTTCTACCTGCTCGGTGTCGTCGGACTCGATCGCATGGGCCTCCTTCGTACACAGCGTACTCATGAATTCGCATTCGACCGTCACGTGATCCGGACGATCGCCGAAACTCTGGACCACGGCCAATCCGAATGCCGCATAGAACCCCGAAATGTCAGCGAGATCGCTGGCTCGCTGAATGATCTCACCCTGCCCGTATTCCAATTCATACGCCGGGCATTGCCCGCGCACGGTGTGGCCGAACAACGCGGCGTAGGCGTCGTGAAGCTCGTCCAGCCGACGCCGATCGCTGTTGCCCACTGCATTGGCGATATGAGTGAGTTCTGTCCGCAGATCATCGATGCGCCGCCCGACTTCCGCATCGACCGCGCCGAGCAATGCCGGCCAACCCGACCAGCAGTGCGCGTCCGTCAATGTGCACAGCATCGCTCGGTCCGGATAGCGGAACCCGTGCCCAATAAATCCATACCCCGCGCCGCGCGCCCGCGCTACATTACCTTCCGAATTGTCCAACGGTGTGTGCATGGGCCCCTTCCCGTTCATGCCTGTTTCGGTCTAGATCGAGTTCGCGTGCATCGCAGGCCGCACATGTACCGGCTCTTCCACCTGGGTGCGGAAGATTTCCTTTCCGTGGCGGTTGAAAGCAATCACGGTGTCGTTGTACATTTCGAATTTCTTCCCGTCCCGGCTTACCTCGTAGACCTTGGGTCCGTCTTCGATTTCATACCGTGCGATAATACGGTTTGACCTGCGGAACAATTGCAGCACCGCAAGCAGTTCTCGATCGGGATACCGATAGCGCTCGACGGCGGCCTTTACGCCTGGACCGAACATTTGCTCAAGATATCCGAGCGGCACCCATCGCGGCGGAATATAGTAGCCGTTGGGCTCGGTCCCGAACTGCGCGTAGAGCGGCAGTGCCACCTTGGCGACGTGAATCAAATAATAAAGCGGGTTCTGCCGGTCCTCTACCCAGGTCGTGTCGTGATTGACCTTGACCAGGCCCTGCATACGAACCTGTCCGATACACGCGGCCATACACCGCGTTTCCATCGGCACGCCGTCGCTCTCGGGGTCCTTCCCCTCGACCCGCGGATAACAGGCGATGCACTTTTCGCTGGTTCGTGTCGTGCCCCGATACAGCGACTTCTTGTACGGACACGCCTCCACGCACTTGCGGTAACCGCGGCATTCTTTTTGGTCGATGAGGACGATCCCATCCTCCGGTCGCTTGTAGACGGCAGATCGCGGGCATGCGGCAAGACAGGCGGGATACGAGCAGTGATTACACAACCTCGCAAGATAGTAGAACCATGCCTTGTGTTTCTTGTCGCCGCCGATATCCTCGCCCTGTCCGAAATCCATCGGTTTGGTCGGTCCGCTCGGCGGAACGTCTTCATGGATATTCGGGAAGCGCCACTCCTCATCGGTCGGCAAGTATCCAAGAACTTGATTCGGCTGATCTCCCTGCGCGACGGCATACGGCACTTCAAAAATCGTCTTGCCGTCGAACTTGCCATAAGAATCCCTGGTGTTGCCGTTCGGCGAAGCGGCCCAGCGCTGGCCACCCGGATTCGCCTTTTCCAACTTGTCGAGAATCTTTACGTCCCAGTGCTGCGGATATCCGCCGTAGGGCTTGGTCTCGACGTTCGTCCACCACATGTGCTCCTGCCCCTTGGCAAAAGTCCATGTGCTCTTGCAGGCCATCGTACACGTCTGACAGCCGATGCAACGGTTGATGTTGATGACGAAAGCGAACTGTTCCTTCGGCGACGCCCCCTCATAGGGGTATTGCATCTGCCGGCCGAGTTGCCAGTTGTATACCGATGGCATCGACGATCTCCTTGCAAGCCGATCCGTAACGATTCGGCGTGCTTATTGTGAACCTGCTCTCAATCCAACACCGGCAGGCTGGTATTTCCATTCGCTCGCTCTTCGATGCGTACGCGCCGCCCGCGCCACGCGTACAACGACGCGTTGTCCTCGACCAACATGCGGATCGCGTGTTCGCCGAGCGTGGTGTACGCAAGATACGGCCCGGCGTACCCACGCGTCCGGAACATCCGCAGGGTCCGCTCGGCGTCGAAACCGAGACGTGCATACTCCTCGATAAAGCACGCGGCCATGTCCCGCATTGCCTCTTCGCTCTCCGCCTCCACTTCGACGCCGTGAAGCGTCATCGGGTCGGTCGGATCTGGATCGTCGTATGGCATCGTCCCGCCTCGCGTTGTAGTCCGGACTCAATTCCTGCTACTACTCCTCGAACGTCTCACCGCCGCCGGCGCGGTATTCGCCAATGTATCCGCCGGCCAGGTATCGCTTCATCACTTCATTCTCATTCGACGGCGACAGTCCCGTCGTCGCGGGGGCCCAGACGCCCTTGCCGCCAAGCCCGCCATCCTCGGCCTTTGTCACCCGGACGAGCGTCTCCTTGGGAACCGTGTTGATGGCATGATTGTCCGCTTCGCCGCCGAAGAGAAATCCCATGAACGCCTTCGTTTTGTGGAACAATGTGTCCGTCTGGTGCATGGGCATATGCCAGTTCCGCGTCACGCTCTGTTGCGAGCCGTACCGCAGATTCGACTGATACCCATCATCGCTCAGCGCCCGCCCGTCTTTACGCGTCTCGTGGGCCTTGACGCTCTTTTCAGTCGCCACATAGGGCGCGTGCTTCATCATGATCACGTTGTACGGATAGGCCGGGTTGTACACCGCCCGTAGCATCAACCGCGCGACTTTGTAGAAGGGATCGTCTGGTCTTGCGCCGCGGTACGGCCGATCGGCCGGGTTGGCGTCTACATACACATAGTCGCCGTCGTTGATGCTCAGATCCCTCGCCGACTGCGGATTGATGTGAAGCTGATGTTCGCCGACATACGGCGCCCGTCGATCCATCCGATGGGGATCGCCGAAATTGCTGTCGTAGATGTTATGCCAGTCCACGTTGCTCCAGCTCGAATGCACACGGTGTCGCGTCTTGGGCGTCAGGCAATAGAACTTGAATCCACGCCCCCACAGGAAATTGCGCGTTTGTCGAACGTTTAGCCAGGACATCTTGATATTACGGACGGTCCGGTCATCCCAGTGTTCCGCCTCAGGGGAGATACCATAATCATTGGGGCGAATATTCGGATTCGTCGTTACAATGACATTCGGCAGAAACGGCGTCGCCTCAGGCCCCTCGCGATGCACAATGAAGTTCTCCCCGTATTCGATCGCTTCGGGAACGTCCGCGTAGGCATGCAATCGCCCTGTATCCGTATAGAACGGCTCGTCCTCATGCACCTGCTCCCAAAACGGAATCCGGGGATAGGTGCGAAACAGCATCAGCGCCGCGCCCGGCGGGCCGTACTTGCCCGCCATAATCTCATCCAGCTTGTACCCAACCGTCGTCGTACAAGTATCCAACAGTCGCTGGATGTAGATTCCGCGTTTCCCCTCATGTTCAAATTTGAAAACGTCATTGAATCGGGAATCGCCGATCTCCTCTCCGAGGGCTTTCGCGATGTCCGCCAGAATCGTGACGTCGTCCTTTGAGTCGAAGACAGGATTGATACCTCCCTTCCATATCTGCAGGAACGGATTCGAACACGACGCCGTGATCTCCAAATCTCGAAATTCCACCCAGCTGTTCGCCGGCAGACCGATGTCGGCATATTGCACTGACGCCGTCATGACAATGTCTTGTGCGATGATCATTTCGATCATCGGATTGACGTTTTTGAACATGTCGTAGCAGTGCTTCGCATTGTTGAACAGGTTTACATTGTTGAAGTGCAGGGTTTTCGTCGGTGTCGGCATATGCGTCTTGCCGGTGAACACCTTCCGCCCGGCGTTCGGCGTCTCGACGATCAATGGGCGGTCGCCGTGATTCCAATACGCGGGCTCCTCGTCCTTTGCGTACGCGTGCACTTTCACTTCGCGTCCGCTCGCCTTCTCGTCCAGATTCAGCTCAAAGGGATTTTCGGCTACCCAGCCCTTGAAGCCCGGTCCCGTGATCTTGCTTCCCTGAAAGAGAGCGGCCTTGTAGTTACCCGCCCACCCGTGTACGCCAGCGCCTTTCTTACCAATCTGCCCCGTCAACATCACCGGCAGATACGCCGCCCGATTCGCCTCGGTCGCGTGGAACCAGTGATTGATCCCTTCTCCCTGATGAATCGCAACCGGCCCGCCGTTCTGCGTCGTCTCCCATATGTCCTTCGCAAGACGCTCGATCATCGCTTTCGGCGAATGCGTGATTTCCGCCACAGTATCGAGGTCATAATCTTTCAGATGCAACTGATAAAGCGACCAAAGCGTCTGTACTTCCACCTCACTGCCGTCCAGAAGCTTGATTTTCCATTTGCCGTCCAGCGCGGGATCAATACCCTTTCGGACGAGCTTTTGACCCACGTCGTCGCGCGTGACGGCTGCGGGCTTGTCATTTTTCATGTCCCAGATAACGCGGTCGCCAAGCTTCTTGTATTGCTCATCGGTCAGCCCCTGAACCTTGAAACTCGCACCCTCCTTTGAAAGCCCACCCTGGTAGCCGGCAAACACCTCGTCTGCGCGCAGACGCTTGAGCGTATCCGTCCGCACCAGCAACGGAAAATCCGTAAATTGCTTGACGAACGACTCGTCGTACCACTTGTTGTCAATCATGTGCCGAGTGACGCCCAACCACAACGCCGCGTCGGTCTCCGGACGGATCGGAATCCAGTAATCCGCCTTGGTACTCGGCGCGCCATATTCCGGCGCAATCACCACGATCCGTCCTCCGCGCTCCATACACTCGATGAACCAGTGTGAATCGGTCAGCTTGTTTTCGACCAGGTTCTTTCCGTTCATTATGATGAGCTTGCTGAACCGCAGATCATTGAAATCGCAATCGCTGTTCTGCAGCCCGTGCACCCACGGCTGGCCCGGCGTCTGATCTCCGTGCCACGTGTAGTTGCTCCAGTTCCGACCCGCCTTGGCATGCTCAGGCCCCACGCCGCGAACGTGGGCGTCCAACAGCGCCATCGAGTTGTTCAGCCGGTACATTCCGTACTTGCCGATCACGCCCAGCAGTCCCATTCCGCCGCGCATCTTAAACGTCCGTGTCCCCGCGCCGTCCATCTCGCCGATCATTTCCTCGGGGTATCCTTGCGTACGAAGTCTCTTCGCGCCCTCTTCACCGCTGTACCGCTTTGCCACGGCCACATAGGCCTTTGCAATGTACCTGTAGACATCATCCCAGGCGATGCGCACATGCACGTCCGACCCGCGAGCATCGAATTTGTACTTGGAGCGGTTGTTGTCTGTATCCAGATCGGGAAACCCGTCGTCAGCCCATTCCTTCCACCCTTTGCGAATAATCGGGTGTTTCAGTCGGTAGGGTCCGTAAATGAGACGATGAAACGTATATCCCTTCGCGCACTGTCGAGGATTCCAGTTCACAGTAGCGTGATTGCCATACAGGTCGGAATAATCTTGATAATCATACTGTGCGCCCATCCGAGTGATAACATTATTTCGCACATACGCCTGCACGCGGCAAGCGTGTGTATCGTTCGGCGAACACACCCAACTGAATGTCCGGTCATACTTGAACTGGTCTCGGTAGATCTGTTCCCAATCCCGCGCCGGATAGAACGCAAGCGGATTCGTGATATCCGGCCGATAGGCCAGCGACTTCAGCGGAAACCCCCACGCTCCCGCAGCGCCGATCGCTACACCAGTGGCTTTCAAAAAATCCCGCCGCGTCGTCGAATAGTTTTGCTCGACCATCGGTTTGCTCGCTTTTAGCCTGCGTATGCTTGTTCCACCGCACTGCGTGCTCTGCGCCTACTCAATCACCAGCTTCTGCCAGATGCTGATGTTTTTCTTGCCGTCCCGATCGCCAGCGCTTCCGTTCCACACCGCAAACGACACCGGCAGATAATCGCCCGGGTTGAACGACCGCTCATCGCCTTCGGCGTCCTCCTTCTCGTGACCGTGCGGCAATGCCAGACTCCGCTGAACCTGGACATACCACACCCCACGCTCATACGCCGCCTTGCCTTCTACAAGCTGTAGGTTGGCGGGCTTGCCTGAAAGCGTTCCCGGGCCTCTCGCGGTTAAACACTCTACGGGCGTGGTCAGCGTTGGATTCGCGACAAGGTTCCCCGCGCCCCACGCGGTGATGAACTGCGGATCGTGTTTGGTGATCCGCTCATGCGGCCAGTCCACGATTGACATGTCCGTCAACTTGAAGTCCTGCTCGGGATAACTATCCACGGCCCGGTCCGGAAACGCCGCATCCACATCCTGATAACCGGATGCGATGTTTCTCTGACGGTCCGCCTTCCACATCCAGATGTTTACGCCGCCGTGATCCCCTGCACCTCCCATATAAAACGGCGGATCGCTGGACATCGAGAATTGAATAGCCACCGCGTCACGAAATTCACCCTGCCCAACGGCCCGGTCGTCCGCTGTGGGATCAATCCACATCATCCGAATCGTGAGTTCCTCGTTGTTGTGAAGCGCCTGTACGACCAGCCCTTCGATCCGATTTTCGCTCCACCAAAGCGGCGTCAGCCCCACATAAATAGGTCTCGCTTGTTCCCACGCCGAATCCTTCGGTCCATCGGGCAGCGGGCCGCGCACGTTGGGGGCCGTGAAGGTGCCCTGCGCCAGTTGCGCCCTCTCCTGCGCGCCTTGCCGTGCGAGCGACTGCACATAGTGAATCAAGTCCCACACCTCGTCCGGCGAGTACACGCCCTCCGAAGCCGGCATCGGCGTCCCTTTCATTCCCTTCCAGATGCGCGCGTAAAGCTGATGCCCCTGACTCGTACCTTTGAATACGCCGTTCACAAACGAGCGCGGCGGCACGGGAAATCCTTCAGCATCAAACTTCACCGCGTCGGCGACCGGCTGACCGTCCGCTCCGTGACAACTGGCGCAGTTCTCCAGATACGTTTTTCGTCCGCGAAACCAGCGTATGTCGTCAAACGGCGGTTCGGGCGGAATCACCAGCGGCGCACCCGGCTGCGTCCGCGCCGCCAGCGTTTTGGGCAGATCGCTTTCCGTCAGCGAACCTTCTGACACCCATTGTCGCAGCATCTTTTCCGTAGCATCCGCGTTGAACTTCCGCACGGAATTCACGAGCGCCTCGAGGTCCGTGCGGGGCAGGTGTCCCCACGGCGGCATCGCCGACCCAGGCATTCCGCTGCTAATGGTACGAAGCAGATCCGCATCTGACGGAATCTGGTTTTCCGTGGTTGCGAGCTTGAAATTGCCCTGCTGAAAGCTCCGCGGACGCGGGTTCATCAAATACGCGAACTTTCCCGCTCCATCGCCCTGTTCGCCGTGGCAGATCGCGCAGAACTTCGCGTAAAGATCCGCACCTCGCCCAAGCACCGGATCGACTGGGACCGCGTTCGTGGGCGTGCTCGCAGCCTCGCGTTTTTCCGCGGCCGACCGCGCCTCGGCTCGATTCGCCCCCGCCTTCACGGCTTGCGCGGATGCGTCGGAACTCGTCTGCTGAGGAGGCTTCACCGGCCGGACATTTTGATTCGACACCTGCGCGTCAGCTTCCACCCTCGCGTCTGATCCGCGACACGCCGCCAGCGTCACTGCCAGGGCAACGAGCGCTACGCCGACTGCCGGGGCTACATAGCACCAACCGTTCGCGACCCTTCCGTTCATGTTGACTTCCTTTTCCGTCCGCCCTTGCGCCCGCGTCCGTTGCTTCCAGCCGCCACATCCCGCACCGATGTATCGCGCAAGAATAGCGAGAACGCTTGCTGGACTCGTTTCCATTGGTCATGGCCGCCGCAGGGGTTTTCGTCACTGCAAACTGCGTTCCCAAACGGACACGGCCGTCTCGATTTCAGCGTCGATTCGAACAAGACCAAAATGTCATAGAGCGGAACCGTCTCCGGAGCGCGGACCATCCGAAACCCACCGCGCCTGCCGGGCGACGCCGCCAAGATGCCCGCACGGACCAGATCGCCGAGTACGGAGGAAAGGTATTTCGAGGGGATTCCCGCCTCTTGCGCGATGCGCCGGCCGGGAATCGGCCAGTCGTCCGCGTGCCGGGCGAGGTACACCATCGCCCGCAGGGCGTATTCGCTGGTGAGCGAGAGCATGAAACCTCCGAACCGTGGAAGCGCCAACCAACTATTCATCTATAAAGATATGGCTATTTGGACGAATGTCAAGGCCCTTCTTCAAAAATCACCGTGATTTCTGCGAGCGATCTTGAAATGCCTCGCGAGACGACCTTCTGACTTCAACCTAATGCGCCGCAAAAAGTTATGATCGCCTCTCAAGCGGCCCACAATCGCCGCCTGAAACGAAGGAGATTGCTGCCAGAACATCTGGAAGCGGGCCGGGTCCCCTTCCCCATCCCCGCCCGCGACCCAAACCCTTCCGTCAGGTAGATGGATCAGCTCAGTTTGCGGGCGTGAAAGGCCGCTTGCCAAACGCTACGTTGCCGAGCTTGTTCCGCTCGGGGTCAGAATAGAAACGCGGCCAGCGCTTGACGGGAAAGCTCTACGAGAAAATCGCGCACGTTCGCCCCAAGATCCCCTGGCGAACCAATGATTGCTCCGGATGTTCCGTCACATCCGACGACTCCAACAATGTCCACGAGAATCAAGACGATTGGAAGCCTTCGCGCGCGGTGCAGTTTGGTTTTCATCGATACTCCTGTCGAGCGTTCCAAGGGTCATGGAGCCGGAGGCGGCGTCAAAGCCGGCTCGGGAAGCCGTCCCGCCAGTTGTCGTTCGAGATTGGCCGCGCTGATGGCTAAATCGCGCTCGACCGCAGCGTACGCAAGCCGCGTCCGGATCAGCGATTCCTGGGCCAACAAGACGGTCAGGATCGACTCTCTTCCGGACTGGTAAGCCGTTTGAGACAGCGCCAGATTTGCCTCTTGCAGCGGCACGAGCGTATCGTGATACAATCGCACTCTTTCTTCGGCGAGGCGACGCTGAGTAAACGCCGATCGAACTCCCTCGACCACTCGCTGCTCGACCTCCTCGTATCGCTGTTGCAGCTCCCGGGCGCGGAACTGCGCTTTTGCGATTTGGGCCTGGTTCTGGTCGAAGATCGGAAGCGGAACTTCGATGGACGGACCCAGGATAAAATCGATCTCCCGCCTTCGTTCCTTCCGCCGCTCCGCAACGGACTGGATCTCCGGCGCCGTCAACTTGCCGCTCGCGAGGGATGCGCGCGCCGTGTCCGCCGGTATGTCGCGATCGGGCATGGCGCGGCGTTCGAATCGTTCGCCGGAAAGACCGAGGGTCAGACTCGGAATCACGCGCCGCCGCTGCTGTTCGAACTCCGCGACAGCCGACTCCAACTCCCACCGCGAAGCCTGCACGTCGAGGCGTTGAAGTAGCGCAGCCTCCACCAGCGCAGGCTCGTCAACACCAAGCGGCTCAGGGGCTTCGTCGAGCTTTGACGGTTCAGGCCGCCAGGAGTCCGGAGCCGTCGACACGCCCATGAGCCTCAGAAGCGTGCGTTGCGTGACGCGATAATCGCTACGCACTTGAAGCAGCTCCAGTTGCGCTTCGACGTATCGAGCGCGGATCAGGTTCACGTCGAGTTGCGTCGTATCGCCCGCGCGAAACCGCGCCTGCGCGATTTCCATGGATTCCTGGAGAATGCGAAGGTTCTGCTCTTGCAGATCAGCAGCTACGGATTGGTACTGCAGACTGTAGTAGTTCGTCTTTGACTCGGTGAGCAACACAATGGCCGTATCGGTGAAGGACAAAACCCGTTGTTGCACTATCGCTTGGGCGGCGCGCTTTCGACTGGGAATCAGCCACAGATCGGAAAAGTCCTTCGACAGGCCGAACGCGACACTCGCGCGGCCGCCGGCCTCCGGGAGCCCCCCCATTAGGGACAAAACCGGATTCGACAACAACCCCGCTTGCACGAGATCCGCCTTGGCTTGTCCGATGACTTCCAGGTCCGCTCGGAGCGCTCGATTGTTCGATAGCGTCAGCGCAGCGACAGAATCGAGCGTAACAACTCCGCCTTCACCCGGTTCTAACGGCTGGGGTTCCCCCAGCGCGGCCCAACTCGTCGAGACGCCGGTCGCCTGCTCCATCGTCCGGACGGCTGATTGGAGTTCGGGACCATGATTGACTGCGGCGCAAGAGATGAGCGCGAAAGGCAGAAAGAGTGTTCCCAACCAGTACAGTTTCAGCAAGTTTCGGTTCATTCACCGTCTCTCCCGCAACTCCCCACAACCGGGATAAGCGTCAAAGCTACTTCGAGACCGCTTGCATTCGAACGGCACGGGACCGGAAAGATAAGCAGCGACGTGCGTCCGAGCGGGCCTAACCGTCCCTGACAACGTCGCAACGAATTCCACAAACGGTTGGCGCTGGCTCCTGCCATTCGTACAGACGCAATGATGCCCTTCATTCTCTACGAAGACCGGGCGGTTAGCCACCCTATGCGAAGATCATCTCCACCGTGCGATCGTCGCATCGCGTCGCGCCCGGCGGGCATCATGCCGTCGAATACTACAGTAGCGTCGCCCTTTATGGGCGGCGCAGCGCCGGGGATGAACCCCGACGCTACTCAAAAACGAGAACCGCTCTAATGACCGCCGTGACCGCGTTCCTCCTTCTCGCCGCCAGTCGGCTCTTTGCTGGGTTCGCTGAAATCAAAGTCGAACACCTGCGGCTTCTGGCCATCCTTGAAGTCGATGAACGCCTTGATGCTGAGCGGCATCTTGACGGACGCATCCACCTGCCCGGTCAAAAACGACTTGTCCGGCCCAGGGACAATTTTCAGAGGTTTCCGATCACTCTCGCTCGCCCCTTTGTTCCACGCCTTGGCTTCGGCGGTGAACTTGTCGGCGGGAATCGGCTTCGTGTACTCGTCATAAAAATAGATGCGGAATGCGTTGCTCGCCGACAACGTTCCCTCCAAGTGGTGCTTCTGATCCGGGGCCATGAAGAAGACGCCGCCGTGTTTGGCCTCATGGTCGGCGTGAGACTTGACGTCTTGAAGGTCCATGCCGCACTTCGGGCACTTGCCCGGCTTATCGTAGGTCTTTTCTTTCTCACATTTCATCGGACACTGGTAGACCTTCGGCACATACTTCTGGAGCGTGGTAGTTACGGTAATCATTTCATTGTACACCTTCTTCGTGCCCGCCAAATCGCCCGAGTCGCCGGCCTTGTCGATCGCGTCAAACTTCGCGGCGAGGTCCTTCCCGGCGACATTCACTTCCTTGACCGCATCCTTAGGAACGCCTGAATCATCCTTCAGGGCGAGCTGTCCGATGACCTTCGCGACCTTCTGAATAACGTCGGCCTCGGCGTGGACCTTGTCCAGCTTCTTGTCCTCGATGAGTTCGGCAATCTCGTGGAGACGGTGCTCGATCTCCTGGACTGCCGCTTTGTAGGTCGTCGGCATGGTGAAGACGGCGGGCTTTCCATGCTCCTCACCTTTCTTTTCATCACCGTGCTTATGTTGCGCTCGCACAGCCGGCACACCCAAAGAAATCAGCACCAGCGTCATAACTACTCGGAACTTCGTTGACATTACGCTTTCTCCTTTTGCTAAGGTTCTATCGGGCAACTCGCCCGGTTTCTCAATTCGCTAGCCCAGCGGCGACGCGCCCAACACAGGCGCTGCCGCCGGCTCCAGTATCTTGTCACGACTCGCCGCCGGCGCGGCAGGCGCCGGAACTCGTCCGTCCGAGCCTGCGGCAGGCAATGGCTGAACCTGCGAAGCCCGAAACTCCACGAGTAGGCGTTCAGACGCTTTGCGGCCAAAACGCAGAAAGACTGCGGGCGTGATGCAGAAATCAAGGAAGGTGCTCGTGGTCAGTCCGCCGAGCACTACAAGGGCGACCGGATAGAGGATTTCCTTGCCCGGCTGACCGGCGGCAAGGACCAAGGGGATCAAGCCCAGGCCGGTCGTCAACGCGGTCATCAGCACCGGCGCCACACGCTCCTGGCTTCCGCGCACAACCATGTCGCGCCCGAAGGTCATTCCTTCATGCTGCATTAGATGCAAATAATGGCTCAGCATGAGGATGCCGTTGCGGCTGGCAATTCCACACAGGCTGATGAAGCCCACCAGGCTCGCGACGCTGAACGCTTCGCCCGCCAACCACAATGTAATCGCACTGCCGATGAAGGCGAACGGGATGTTGAGCATGACCTGAATAACCATCTGGCTCGACCGGAAGTGTGCATACAGAAGTGCGAACATCGCGACGAGCGAAAGCGCCCCAAGCGTCAAGATCAACCGCGTGGCCGATTGCTGGCTTTCGAACTGGCCTCCGATCGTCAACGCATAGCCAACTGGAATCTTTTCCGGTCCCAGGTCCATGGCCAGCGATTGCTGAATTTCAGCGACGGTGCTCCCCAAATCGCGCCCCTGCACGTTGGCGGACACGACGATGCGGCGCTGCACGTTTTCGCGGCTGATCTGATTCGGCCCAGGGGTCTCGGTGATTCCGGCTACGTCCGAAAGCAAAACCACAGCGCCAGTCGGTGAGATCAGTCGCACATCGTTGAGCCGGCGAATGTCGTTGCGAACCGACTCTTCCAGCATCAAGACGAGGTCATACGACTTCAGCCCGTCCAGTACCTGCGACACGACTTTGCCTTTGAGCGCCGATTCCAGCGTCCGTATCAGTTCGGCCGGCTGGAACCCCACGCGCGCCGCCGCTTCACGCTTCACGCGGATCCGCACTTGCGGGATCAGAACCTGCTTCTCTACCTGCAAGTCGACCACGCCCGGAATGCCGTTCATCGCGGCGCGGGTCTGTTCCGCCAGGTTGCGCAACGTGTTGAGCTCATGGCCGCTGATCTTGACCACGATTTGTGCGCGAACGCCGGAGAGAAGATGGTCGATCCGGTGGCTGATGGGCTGACCCACGCCGAAGGCAACCCCGGAAAGCGTTTCCAACTTCTGCCGAATCTCCGCGAGGACCGTCTGCTTGTCGCGAACCATGGAGGGCGGTTTGCGACCATCGAACGTAGCATGTCTCTGGGGTTCGCGTGCCTCTTCGGGCGTCCAGAAGTCCACGTCGATTTCCGAATAATGGACCCCTTCCGCGTGTTCGTCCTGTTCCGCGCGGCCTGTTCGCCGGCCCGTGGATTTAACCTCGGGCACGGAAAGAATAACTTCCTCCGCCTGAGCACCCAAACGATCCGATTCCAGCAAGGAGATTCCGGGTTCGGCCAGGATGTTGATGGTGGCCGTACCTTCGTTGAAAGCGGGCAGGAACTCGCTGCCGAGCCGGGTGACAAGAAATCCGCCGAGCGCAACCAGCGCAAGACCGACTCCGACGACGGTGTAGGGACGCGGCAACGTGACGTCGTAAAGCGTCCGCGCCATCCGCTTGCACGCCCGAAGCACGGGGCCGTCCTTCTCCTCTTGCATTTGCTTCATGTTCGGTAACAGATAGAAGCAAAGCGCAGGGGTCACCGTCAGCGAAACGATCAGCGATGCGAGGATGCTCACCATGTAGGCAACGGCCAAGGGCTTAAAAAGCCGCCCTTCGATGCCCGAAAGAGTAAACAGCGGTAGGAAGACCAGCAGGACGACACCCGTTCCCAGCACGATGGAATTACGGATCTCGCTGGATGCGTGGAACACGACCTCCACGACCGGCAGCGGATGGGGCAGGTGACGATTCTCGCGCAGCCGGCGAAACACGTTTTCCACGTCCACAATCGCATCGTCGACCAATTCCCCGATGGC
>ERZ1292633.3033-Hain-H41-02um-R1-3033-length-16661-cov-5_pt1 | contig 16661 bp, 10 predicted proteins | sample MGYA00564406_ERZ1292633 | MGnify/ENA primary metagenome ERZ1292633 (study PRJEB36523, sample SAMEA6512639) | groundwater metagenome | collected 2019-01-08 | study: AquaDiva: Metagenomics assemblies of 32 groundwater samples | reverse complement strand
GAGGGCAAATCGCTTTACGGCAAAGTGCTGAATCGGTGGTTCATCAAACAACCTCCGGCTGAAGCGCACCGCAATCGCATCACCTACCTGACCCAAAAATTGGTGGAGGAAACCGCGCGCGTCCGAGCCACGGGGCAGGCGTGCAAGGTGTTCAACATCGGCTGCGGCCCGGCCCAGGAGATTCAACGCTTCTACGCGGACAGTCCGCTGAGTGATCATGCGGATTTCATGCTCTTGGATTTCAATGACGAAACCTTGAATGTGGCGCAGAAGATTTTGGGGCAGGCCCGGGATCGTAATGGCCGGCAGGCCAAGATGGAGTTCATGAAAAAATCCGCCGCCCAACTCCTGCGCATGAAGGAAACCAAGGCGGGCGTCTCCATCTTCAATCAATACGACTTCGTTTATTGCGCCGGACTCTACGATTACCTGTCCGATTCCCTCTGCCGCCAACTCAACGAGACGTTCTACAAAATGCTGCGACCGGGCGGGCTGCTGGTCGTCACGAATGTGGATGCCTGCAATCCGATCCGCCACTGGCTCGGGGACATTCTGGAGTGGCATCTGATCTATCGCGGCTACCACGAAATGATGGGGCTGCGCCCAGCCGCCGCTGATCCCGACCACGTGCGCGTGGTGGCCGATGTGACGAGCGTGAATATCTTCATGGAAATCCGAAAACCGCATTGATGAGCGTGGAGACCCTCAATCCGAAAGCCATCCGGGACGCGTACACCAAATACACGCTGGCGGACAGCATCCGCAATTCGCGCGTCGCATGCGCGCTCGTCGTTTTGCTGATGCCGCCCGGGTATCTGATGGACGTGAATGTTTATCCGGAACTGGCGGGGTATTTTTTCAAGCTGCGATTGTTGACCTCGGCGTGTGCGGCGATGGTCTATTTTGCCCTGGGACGATCAGGCTGGTCCAACACGCAATATCGGATTCTATGTACCGGGTGGTATGTCATCCCAGCGTTCTTTATTTCCTGGATGATTTTCGCCGGGGGCGGCGTGGTGTCTTCCTACTACGCCGGGCTGAATCTCGTGATCCTCGCGGTCAGTTCGGTGATTCAAGCGACCTTGAAGGAAAGCATCGTCGCGGTTTCCATCATCCTGACCATGTATGTCTCGGCTTGTGTGTTGGGCGCATCATCTGTGGAGTGGAAGTGGGTGGCGAATAATAGTTTCTTCATGCTGTGTACGGTGGCGATTGTGGTCACCGGAAATTACTTTTACAATCGCCTGCGTTTTCGCGAGTTCTCCCTGCGTTACGAATTGGATGCCAGCCGGAAGGAGTTGGAGGTGAACAACGCCACGCTCGACCGCCAGAACAAAGAACTGGCCGACACCATCCAAAAATTGACCGAGGCTGAATCGCAACTCGTCCAATCCGAAAAGATGGCGTCACTCGGTCGCATGAGCGCCGGCATCATCCACGAGATCAACAATCCGCTGAACTTTGCGACCACCGGTATTTTCACCCTGAAGAAAAAGGCTCGGCACGTCGCGACCGAACAACAGGAGGAATACAACGAAATCCTCAAGGACGTGGAGGATGGCATCACGCGCGTGAAAAACATCGTGTCCGATCTGCGCATGTTCACCCATCCGAACACCGACAACCTCGATCAGGTCAATGCGGCCGAGGTCGTCGCATCCGCGTTGCGTTTCCTGAGCAACGAGATGAAGGACAAGGTGACGATTGAGCAGACGTTTGCGGCCACCCAGATCGTCCATGCCAACAAGAACAAGCTCATCCACGTCTTCGTGAATCTCATCCAGAACTCGTTGGATGCCATGAAGGACAAGCCGTTTGTGAATGGGGAAAAGCCGACCATCTGGATCGAAGGGCGCGACGAGCCGGCGGCCAGTTGCCTGATTGTGCGTGATAATGGGCCCGGAATTTCCAGCGAACACGTTGACAAGATTTTTGATCCGTTCTACACCACTAAAGACGTCGGCGAAGGCATGGGGCTTGGATTGAGCATTTGTTACCGGATCATGCAGGAGTGCAAGGGCAAGATCACAGTGCGGACGGAGCCGGGGAAATTCTGCGAGTTCACGCTCGAATTTCCAAAACAGCCGTAAATTAAAACATAGGAAACCACATGGAAGCGCAATACGACTACCGGAAGTTTGCCATCCTTTACGTGGACGACGAAGAAAAGTCGCTCAAGGGCTTTGCCCGCGCCTTCGGCGACGAGTTCCGCATCTACACCGCCACCAACGCCAAGGACGGCGCGAAGCTGATCGAGGAGAAGAAGGACGAGATCGCGGTCCTGATGACCGACCAGAAGATGCCCGGCGAAAACGGCAACTGGTTGCTGCAAGAAACCGCCCGAATCCAGCCGCGGATCATCCGGATTCTCGCGACGGCTTACTCTGACTTTTCCGATGCCGTGGCCGCCATCAACGACGGCGGGATTTTCCATTACGTCAACAAGCCGTGGGATCCTCCGCATCTGGAAGGTCAACTCAAGCGGGCGATGGAGTTCTTTCTCACCCAACGGGAGAACGAACAGCTTGCCAAAGAAAAACTCGAAGCCCTGCGCAATCTCATGGTCGCGGACCGGCTCGTCAGTCTCGGCATGTTGACCGCCGGGTTGAGCCATCACATCCGCAATGCGCTGGTGACCGTGAAAACCTTCCTCGACCTCGCCCCTTCGATGATGCAGGAGGAAAAGACCGAGCCAAAGGCCATCCGCAACCAGGAATTCTGGACGGATTATCACAAGAGCGTGCTGGGTCAGATTGACAAGATCAACAACCTGCTCAAAGATCTGTGGGCGGCTTCGGAAAAGCCAGCCACCCAAACCACCGAGCGCGTCAATCTGCACCAACTCGTGGTGGAGACGGTCGCAAACCTAGGGTCATCAGTGGCGACCAAGGGCATCACCATCGCGAACGAAATTCCTGTTGATCTGCCCGCCATCACGGCGGAGCGGGACAAGTTCAACCGGTTGTTTGAATTGTTGCTCAAGGAAGAACTCACCAGTCTGCCCAATGGCAGCAAGATCACGTTCACAGCTCAGGCCCTAAGTGATTCCGCCAAGCCGGAAGTCCGCGTGCAGATCACCGACAACGGCCCGGGCTTGTCAGCGGACAAGCTGCAATGCCTCTTTGATCCGTTCATGGTGCGGGCCGACGCCCCGTCCGAATACGGCATCCACCTGATGGGTTGTTTCTTCATCGTGTACCATCATGGCGGGCGGATCGAAGCCACCAGCGAAGAGGGCAAAGGCACGACCTTCACACTGCATCTGCCGGTCACGCCGGTGAATTCGTTGGATGAACTCAATCAGGGCATCTTGCACAAATCCCGTCTGGCCGAGCAGGTCTGGGGCGGCGTCCGTGCGAATAGTTGAAGTCCGATCAACCATAAAACAAAAAGGCGCGAAATCACTTCGCGCCTTTTGAGTTTTTCGCCGCTGCTTAAATTGCGTTCGCGTCAATCTTCCGAAAAGAGGTATTCCAACTCGTTCTTGGTGAGGCTGCGGGCAAAACCTTCCTCGCCCAACACGTCGGCAATTGTCTTGGCCTTGCTCTGTTGCAACTCCCAAATTTTTTCCTCGACCGTGCCGGGCGCGATCAGGCGATAGGCGTTGACGGTGTTCGTCTGACCGATGCGATGCGAACGATCAATCGCCTGCGCTTCCACCGCTGGATTCCACCATGGATCGTACAGCACCACGTAGCTGGCGTTGGTGAGATTCAAGCCCGTGCCGGCTGCGCGCAAACTCAGTAGGAACACGCCGGGGCTGGGATCGCTCTGGAACGCATTGACGACCTCCTGTCGGTCCTTCGTCTGGCCGGTGAGCAGGTGAGTCTTGATGTTGCGCGCGAGACACTCCTTCTCCAGCAGCGTGAGCATCTGCACGAACTGCGAGAACACGAGCACCTTCTGGCCATCGTGGACAAGGGTGTCGAGGATTTCAAACAACGTCTCGGTCTTGCCGCTCGGGGAATCGTTCCCCACGAGTTGCGGATGGCAGCACACTTGCCGCAAACGCGTGAGCGCCGCGAGGACGTGCATCTTGCTCTTGTTGAGTCCTTGCTCGGCGACAGCCTGCATGATCTGGTCACGGCTGCGGCGCAGTTCAGCGAGGTAAAGTTTGCGTTGCTCTTCGCCCAGCGGACAATCGCGGCGCTCTTCGATGCGATCCGGCAAATCTTTCGCAACGTGCTTCTTCAAGCGCCGCAAGAGAAGCGGGCGCAACTTCGCAGAGAGCTGGCGGCGCGCGATGCGTTGAGCGCTTTCGGCGTCGGCTCCACCTTTTGGCTCGTAAGTTTCCAAAAAGTGTTCCTGCGTGCCGAGGTAGGTGGGCTGAATGAAATCCACGATGCTCCATAGATCGAGCAGGCGATTTTCCAGCGGTGTGCCCGTAAGCGCGAGACGACACTCGGATTTGATCTGCTTGACGGACTGCGTGACCTGCGCGCCGGGGTTTTTGATGAACTGCGCCTCATCAAGAATCACCGCGCGGAAGGCGAACTTGTTCAATTCCTCCAAGTCGCGCCGCAACAGCGCGTAGTTGGTGACGATGATGTCGTGTTCGGGAATCTGTTTGCGAAGATTGTGTCGCGCCGCGCCGCTTTCCAACACGAGAACTTTGAGGTCGGGAACAAATTGTTCAGCTTCGCGCCGCCAGTTGTGCAACACGGAAGCCGGACAGATGACCAGCGAAGGTTTGGGATTCTTCTTGTTGCGATCCTTGAGCCACGCGAGCCACGTGAGCGTTTGCAGCGTTTTGCCGAGACCCATATCGTCGGCGAGGATGCCACCGAGTTTGATCTGGACGAGATGTGCGAGAAAATCGAAGCCGTCCTTCTGATACGGACGCAGCTCAGCCTTCACTGTGGCTGGCACATTGATGGAAGGAACGCCTTTGAAATCGCGTACTCGTTCACGAAGTGCTTTGGCTTCCGGTGAATCGGCGAACCGCTTGAATTCATCATCGCTGAGGTGCGCGACGTGTTCCATGCCGACTTTTTGTGGCGCAGCGATCAAACCTTCCACGCCGAGATCAGCCATGGATTCATGCGCGCGTTGGACGGCATCGGTGTCGAGTTCCACCCAGCCGGAGTTCGGCAGCTTGACAAAGCGACTCGTGGCTGCCGCCAGACTTTCGAGATCGGCCTTGCTCAATTTCATTCCTTCCGCTTCCCACTCGGCGGAGACGGAGAGCCAGTCAATGCCGCTGCCTTTGACAATCAGCTTGGGCTTGAGCCGGCGCGGCGTGAGGAACAGCCGATGAAACGCGGGGTTGCCAAGAAACTCAACGCCTTCGGGACGTTGCTGCCAGGCGACCGCGAGCGTCCCGAGACAATTTTCATTGGCATCACCGAGCCAGAGTCCCGGCTCGGGTGTGAACCAATCCAATTGACGCAGCCATTGCATGGCAGGTTCGATGCGGGCGTCATCAAGAATTTCCGGTTTGTCGGTCGGACGCTTTTTGTTGTCGTTGGGCCGCCATTCTTGTCCGTTCCAAAACCAGGTGCTGCCATCGCGGAGACTTTTGGCGAGCAAGCGCAGACGTACGGTGTCTTCGAGCAGTTCGAGGACAAACTGCGGCGCCGCTTTGTGCGTGACGCAGAGTTGTTCCCAGTCCACGCCGTGATTGGATTGCGTGCGGCGCAGATGCATCAGCAGGCGGTGGCTCAACCGGCGCACTGGCACAACTGGCTTGTCGGTCCAATGCTCGATGACTGAAGCGGGCGGCGCGTTGCGCAGCAGATAGAAAGTATTGCCGGTGAGAACCAGCGGGGGTTGTTGATTGAAAAACTTTACCGAGGTGATCGCGGTCTTTTCGCCGCTGGGCACGGTGAGACGGTGCGTGAATGAAAGTTCCTTGTCACCGTTTTCCAGATGCGGGTCGAGCGACGCGATTTGCCCCTCGAATTGGAGCGACTGATTCGTGCCAGCCAGTTCGAGGCGATTCGTATGCCCCCAACGCGCGAGCCAATGCAAAAGCTCCGTGTCGGTGAGCGTGAGGGTGTCGTTGCCGTCCTGACGATTGCGATGCGTCTCCGTGAGCCACGCGATGAATTCCCAATCAGCCGGCGGAAATAATTCCTGTTCGTGCGCGGCGCGGGTGGCGAGATCAATCAAGTCGCGGAGGGAGCGCACCTTTTCCCCGGTGCGCGGACGGAAGAGATGGAATTGCACCCCCAGCCGGAAGCGCGCTGGTTGATCTTCATCCGGTTGCGGCAGACAGATGACCCGCAGCGTGGCGCGCGGCGTGTCCAGATGCGGTGTCTGTGGCGGGAACAGCCAGTTTTCCAGTTCGCGCACGAGTTTTTGCTCATGCTCGGCGGCTTCGGCGCGGGCGAAACGATCCATGTTCGCGTGCGTGGCGAGTTCCGGCGGCAGCGAGCGTTTGGCGCGGAGAAAGAGGAAGGCCAGTTCTTCCAGGCGCGCAGTGCCGGTGGCGGCCAACATGCGCGGCCACCATTCGGTGGCGGGAAAATCTTTGCGCGAGAGGGAAAGTTTCTCGAAATAATCTTCGAGCAGCAGCCATGAGCGCTGGGAATCCGGGCACGTCGCGAAGCTGCGCAGAATTTCTTCGCGCTCGGTGACGGCGTTTTTGGAATCCGAAAGTTCCCGGCGCAGATCGGCGAACGCGCCGTAAGTCTGCGACAGCACCTTGTTGTTCGCGTCGTACTTCGAGGTGTTGCCGCCGTGGCGGACCGCCCCATTTCCGTTTTTTACTGAGACTCTAGGCATCTGAGATTACAACCCAAGCGTTAGGCTAACATCTCGCCACGGAATGGGGGTGCCGGTCAATCAGAAACAAATAATTTTTGTATCGGGTGGGAAAACTTTCTACGCTGCGGTCAAGCTTTCAATGAATCAAACTTCCCGAATTGATCCCACCAAGCCGATTGACATGCACGTCCACATCGTCGGCAACGGCACCGGTGGCACGGGTTGCTGGTTGCGCGTCACCGGCTGGCATCGTCCGCTCGCGAGGTTGATGCTGCGACAAGTGGGCTTGCCCGGCTCGGCGATGACTGGTGATCTGGACGGGTTGGTGGTGGCACGCTTGTTGGAAATGATGCGCACTTCATCGCTCGGCGCAGCGGTGATTCTTGCCCAGGACGATGTTCACGATGAAAACGGAAAGGTCATGCCGGGCGTGGGTTCGTTTTACGTGCCGAACGATTACGTGCTGGCGCTGGCGAAGAAGCATCGCGAGTTTTTGCCAGCAGTTTCCATCCATCCCGCCCGCCCGGATGCGATTGAGGAATTGGATCGTTGTGTTGCAGCGGGCGCGGTGATGATGAAATGTCTGCCGAACTGTCAAAACATCAACTGTTCTGATCGGCGACTGACAAAATTCTGGGAGCGCATGGCGGAAGTAAAATTGCCACTGCTCGCACATACCGGCGGCGAACACACCTTGCCTGTGGTGCGCCCGGAGTTCTCCGATCCGCGCACACTTCAGTTACCCTTGGAATGTGGCGTAACAGTCATTGCCGCCCACAGCGGCACCAAGAGCGGCCTGACCGACCCGGAGTATTTCCACATCTTCGCGGAGATGACGCAGCGCTTCCCCAATCTTTACGGCGACACGAGTGCTTTCAATGTTCCCCTGCGTGGGCGGCATGTTCGGAAGTGTTTGGTTGAGCCACTGGCTTCAAGGATGGTTCACGGCAGCGATTTCCCAGTGCCCGTCAACGGGCTTTGGGCTTGGATGCGGGGGTTTGTGAGTTGGAAAGACTATCGGCAGGCGCAGCGGAATCCGAATATTCTGGAACGCGACTATCAGTTAAAGGTTGCAATGGGTTTCGCCCCGGAAAGTTTCACCAGAATCTCAAAATTGCTCCGGCTGCCGTAAGTGGTGGCTGCTGGAGTACAAAAAAACCGGGCCAAACAGTCAGGGGGTGACCGAGAGGCCCGGGGAATTTTCGAATTGGTACTTCAGTAGGTATCCGGAGATATCCGAAGTGCGACTGTACCCGACGCATATCGGAAAACCTTAAAATTCTTCAAAGAGCAATAGCAGGTGTTTGCTGCTGTCCAATTAATCCTGCTTACTGACGACAATTAATCATGGATTTGTATCAGTGTCAAATATCCAGCCAAGATATAAGCAGGGTTCTTTAGTTGAATTAGAATTCCCTCAAAGTCTTGACGGCAAACAAAACAGGCGGGCTTTTGCAAGCCCGCCTGCGTGAGTTCTAATTTTCCCAGATCGCCCGATTATCAGGACTTGTCGGTGTCCACCGCGTCAAACGCGTGCTGCAGAGCCACGAGATCTTCGCCCGGCTTGAGCGCGTCGAGGACGGCTTGCTCGGCCTTGAGCTGCTCGTTGGAGTAGTTCGCGGCTTTGATGGACAAGCCGATGCGGCGGTCACCCCGGTCAATCTTGATGACGCGGGCATTAACTTCCTGACCGGCTTTGAGCACGTTCTTGATCTTGTCCACGCGCTCTTCGCTGATCTGCGAGATATGCACGAGGCCGTCAATGTCATGCTTGAGGCCGACGAATGCCCCGAAGCTCGCGAGTTTGGTGACCTGACCGCTGACGAGATCGCCAACTTTGTAGAGTTCGTCAATCTTATCCCACGGATCAACCGAGATCTGCTTCACGCCGACTGCGATGCGTTGGTTGGCTTTGTCCACTTCGAGCACTTGGGCTTCGACTTCGTCGCCCTTCTTGAAGACTTCGCTCGGGTGATTGATCTTGCGCGTCCAAGAGATGTCGGACACGTGGATCATGCCGTCCAGACCTTCTTCCAACTCGATGAAGGCACCGTAGCTGGTGAGGTTGCGAATCTTGCCTTTGACGCGAGTACCAGCCGGATACTTCGCTTCGGCATTGTCCCACGGATTGGATTCCAACTGGCGGACGCCGAGAGAAATCTTCTGCTCGTCGCGGTTGATGCCGAGAACAATCGCTTCGATTTCCTGATCTTGCTTGAGAATGTCGCCGGGTTTGGCAACGCGCTTCGTCCAGGACAACTCGGTGACGTGAATGAGACCTTCGACGCCGGGTTCGAGCTCCACAAACGCGCCGTAGGGCACGAGGTTGACGACCTTGCCTTTGACCTTGGTGCCGACGGGGAACTTCGTTTCGATCGCGGCCCACGGATTGGCCATCTTCTGCTTGAGGCCGAGGCTGACGCGTTCTTTTTCTTTGTTCACGTCGAGAACGACCACGTCGAGGTCCTGACCCACTTTGAGAACTTCTGACGGATGACCCACGCGACCCCAACTCATGTCGGTGATGTGCAGCAAGCCGTCGATACCATTGAGATCAATGAACGCACCGAAGTCGGTGATGTTCTTGACCGTGCCCTTGCGGATGTCGCCCGGGACCATGTCGGCCAACAATTTCTGGCGACGATCGGTGCGCTCGGCTTCGATCAATTCGCGGCGGGAGAGAACGATGTTCTGCCGTTCCTGATTGATTTTGACGACCTTGAAATCGTAAGTGTTGCCCACGAACTGCGCGAGATTCTTGGGTGTGATGACGTCAATTTGGGACGCGGGCAAAAATGCCTCGACGCCGATGTTGACGACCAAGCCGCCTTTGACAACGGATTTGACTTTGCCGGCGATACGACCGCCTTCGTTGCAAATCGTGAGGATCTTTTCCCAGTTCTGTTTGAACTCGGCTTTTTCCTTGGAGAGGATGACCATGCCATCCTTGTCTTCCAGTTTTTCGATGAGGACGTCCACTTCATCGCCAACCTTGACGGTCTTGATGTCGTCGAACTCGTTACCGGGGATGACGCCTTCGCTCTTGTAACCGATGTCAACAAGAGCTTCTTTGTTGCGGACTTCGATGACGCGACCTTTGACAATTTCGCCAGCAGCAAAGCGCGTCGAGCTGTGCTTCAGGGCTTCTTCCATCGTGAGCATACTTTTCCTATGAACTAACTGTGGGGCTTGATCGGGCGAAAAAATGCCCGGTGAAGCTCCATTGCCTAATCTGACCGACGTTGCAGGGCAACGGAGGTTTACCTCGAACTTTTCGAGGCCAACACCGAATCACTTCGGGGTTGAAGGTTAGGTTGCTTGTTTAACTATCTTTTCTCAGCCTAAATGAACATCCACCCTCCGCAGTAATCACTGCAAAGACTGGCCCATCTTACATACTGCTACGGAGGACGGGTCCGCACACGCGGCGTTCAGGCATCGTGAGACTAGCCATCCCCCTACCAGAGGGCAAGCTTTTTGAAGATGGGAATTCGGAGCGCGGAGCATCGCTCCGCGTGAATTTCGCTCTGAACTGAGTGACGAAATCCCGTTGGAATTAAAAAAAGCGTTGCGTTCAAACATAGCCGGCCTCGACTGGCTGCCAATCCACCCATTGTTTCGCGGAAACAAGCAAAGTGTCCGCAGGAGGCCGGTTGTCCCCTACAACTGTGAAGCTGCGACCGAAACGCTTCATTAAGTCGAGCCGATGGTGATCTGAAATCTGTTCCCACCACGTGGGCGAGATGGCGTGATTCTCAGAAACTTCAAATACGAGATTTAGCAATGCCTCTGTCTGAAATGCCCTTGGCACTTTTGTGAACGACTTTACAAATAGGGATGAGTTTTTCGGCAAATTCTTAGACCAACTAAAGACAGCCCATCCGCCGGTTGTTGTGGGAATGATGCTCACCGTTACCCACTCTTGTCGGAACTCCAAAGTGCGACCAGTGAATGTAGCCAGCGGGTAAATCGTGGCGGAAGTCAACACCGACGGGATTTTCCCAAAACGTACGACATAACTTGCGAGCGAACTGCCGTTATTTAGCATTGCCTCCAAAGCCTGCTTCTCAGTAAGCAGCAGCATGCAACGGCGCATCTCGGCCGCGATGCCCATGACAAACAACGGAGGAGCGGCCTCATCCAAAGCTCGTGGAAGGTGGCAGCCGACCATTTGATGTTTTGCGCACGATTCACGACAAACCGAACGATATCGAAGCGCAAGCAACTGTTCCGGACTGGCGGTGAATGTATTTCTTTCTAAACAAGCGAACATCTCGTTGTCATGTTTTTCGCAGAATCCCGGAAATGTAGTCGCATTGTTAATGCCTACGCGACGCGAGCTAATCTTTGCAGGCTGATTACTTAGATTCTCAGTCCCAAAACCAATTTGAACTACATGGTTGGTGTTGTCTGCGATACGCTCCAGCCATGAACGAGCAAGGAGATGCGACCCAACTGGCGGAACATCGCAAGCTCCAGACCAAAACATGCATCTACCCAGCACCGGTTTCTTTTGGAATTCACGCAACTCGTTAAGCCCTGCGTAGAACTCGGCTAGTTTCTCCTTTGGCACTTTGAGATCAGGGAATTCCATTTCTCCTCCTTTGTTCTGTAAATGGGGACGGTCAAACTGGATATAAGAGTTGGTCGTGTCATTCACATGCATTGTTTTAGATTGCTTTGATAAGGAGAGCGAGCTTTTGACGCCCGCTCTCCCGTTGTTTTACTCATTCAGGAACAGCTTCCATTCGGCAACGTCGTGCGAGTTGCGCAGGTGTTGCGTGGCTGGCAGTTCCTTCGGTGCGCGCGGGACGCTGAGCAGCTTGAGGCCGGCCTCGTGCGGAAGGCGGTCGGCCTTGCGCTGGTTCACGTCCTTCGCAGACCAGACGAGGTTTTCCCACGAGTCCACACCGCCGCGCGAGCGGGGCACGACGTGGTCCAAGCTGCCTTCGTCCGGGTGCAGCAAACGGCCCGTGTATTGGCAGCGATTGCCGTCGCGCTCGCGGATGTTCTTCGCGCTGAGCTTCGGGCGCTTCTTCGGCACCTTGGCGAAGTTCACCGCCACGATCACCGTCGGAACACGGATCGCGCCGCGCGCGGTGCGCACGGCATGGTCGCCGTCGCGCACCGGCAGCGTGATCCACTCGTCCCACTTCACGGGGCGGATGTGTTCATCGCCTTCGATGTCGAGCGCGGTGGCGGCGTTCGTGGCCATCTGGCAGAACGCGTCCGCTGGCGTGCGGATGTTGATCGCCTGCCAGTTGCGGTTAAGCACGAGCACGATGCTTTTGTTCAGGATGTCGGACATAAAACTCTTTCTACCGTAGCAGCCGAGGTAACGAGGCTCTAACTTTTCATTCCGAATTTTGGAATGAGCCTCCTCACGTCGGCTGCTACCAGTTATTGAGGTGTTTGTTCTTTATTGAAATGAGGTAGGGCGGGCAGTCCCCTGCCCGCCGCGAGCGTGGTGTGGCTCGCGACGTGATGAGAAAGTTCGAACGACTTGAGGTCTAGCCACGCCGGCGCGCAGCGGAGTGCGCGCCCTACCTGGTCACCGCCAATGCCACCACGCCCAGATGACGGCGGCGAACGGAAGCAACGCGAAGGCGTATTTGAGTTTGAACGTCCACTTGGCGGTCTTGTGCCGGAAGACGTTCATGCCGATGAGTCCGCCGGGCCAACCGCCGATCGCGCCGAGCAACACGAGTGTCAGTTCGGAGACACGCTGGCCGGAACGGCCCGCGCGCCATTTGTCGTAACCGAACGCGAGGAATGTCACCACGTTGATGGTGGCGAACCAGATAAGCGCGATTGAATCCAAGTTGCTCAAATGCGGCGGTGTTTTACCAAAGGTCTGGGTGGTTGGCGCGTAGATTTGTGCGGCTGGTCCGATTGGCGGTTCAAATTTCGGAAATGGATGTGCAAAATCCACGCGGGGAGCGAGTGAAAATTTCCCGCAGCCGGAGGGTGAAATCCCCACTTTTCATAAGATGAATCGCAATGCGGCGTTTTTGCGCAGGTTTTCAGGCTGGCTTTGCCTCCGGGAAGCGATGGCATCTCGCGTCGGAAAGGTAAAACCGGCGTGGCATGTGTCATGCATTCAGGAAATCATGAAAGCCACAGCCCTATCTCAGCCGGCGACCTCGCTGCTCGGGCGATTGGTCGGAATGTTTCAAACCGCCATGGATAAACTCGTCCCCTACGGTTTTGAGGACGACGACGGTTTCCATTATGGCGAGCCGCCAAGAACCCGGCACATGGTGAGGTTTCGCCATGAACCTTCCCTGAGTCATGCGCGCTGCTATCGGACGCGTCATCCGCAAGTGAGCTTTCACGATTATCGCATCGTGACGCGCGCGATTCCGTATCGTTAAGGAACTGGTATCAACGGCGGGGGAATAATTCACAAAATCTGGCAAGCCGCGCCGACGCGATACGAACTATATTCAAGCATGACAACGAACAGTCATATCGTCGCGCCTGAAATGCTGATGACGCGCAAGCGGCCCACCGGGTTGAATCGCTGGGTGAAACTGTGGCGCGCGTTGGTGGATTGGATCGCGCCGCTTGGTTACGAGGATGAAACAGGGTTTCACTACGGCAAGCCCCTTCCCGACTGAGCTGGTCACCCGAGAAGGAATCGCACCTTCAACATCTCTTTGTAAGAGAGACATGATTCTGTTTCACCATCGGGCGCTTGAATTTACGATTTACGAATGACGATTCACGCGTGGCGACGCCAACTCGGGCAGCGGCTCGTGAATCGTAAATCCGAAATCGCAAATAGGAGATGGCTGCCTCGCCAGGGTTCGCACCCGGACCGTCGGGGTCAAAACCCGATATGCTGCTGATTACACCACGAGGCATTTTTGAAACGAGGATGGAGGATCGAGAATAGAAGATGGCTTGGGGCGTTTTGCCATTCTCCATCTTCAATCTTCCATCCTCGTCTCAAAGTTGGTGGCCCGCCAGGGTAACGCGCCCTGTTCTACGGATTAAAAGTCCGTTGCATCACTTTAATGCTTGCAGGCCAAAACGGGTTTGCCGGGCGGAACATGACCTTGCCAGTGCGCCGGTATTTTTGTCTGATGACGGCATGAACTTGATCCGCCTCCATCGGTTCGTCGTCGCCTCCGCTCTGCTGTTCACCTTCGTTGCTGCCAACAACCACGCCGCGGACTGGCCGCAATTTCGCGGGCCACAAGCGGCTGGTTTGGATGCCAGCAAACCGCTGCCGACGGAGTGGAACGTGACAACCGGCCAGAATATCCGCTGGCAGACGCCGCTGCCGGGTCTCGCGCACGCGGCGCCGATCGTTTTCGGCGACCGCATTTACGTGGCGACGGCAATCGGGCCGGGCAAAGCGGAACTTAAGGTCGGGTTGTATGGCGACATTGATCCAGTTGAAGAAAGTGGTGCGCAACAATGGCGGTTACTCGCGCTGGATCGCGCATCGGGGAAAATTTTGTGGAACGTGCTCGGCTACGAAGGCAGCCCGAAGGTCAAACGTCACACCAAAGCCACGCATTGCAATTCCACGCCCGCCACCGACGGCAATTCCATCGTGGCGATCTTCGGCTCGGAAGGATTGTTCTGCTTCGACATGGCCGGGAAGCTGCGCTGGAAAAAAGATTTGGGCCCGATGGACTCCGGCTTCTTCGCCGTGCCGTCAGCGCAATGGGGCTTTGGCAGTTCGCCGGTGATCCACGACGGCAAGGTGATCGTGCTGTGCGATGTGCAAACCAATTCGTTTCTCGCGGCGTTCGATTTGAAAACCGGCGACGAACTGTGGCGCACCGCCCGCCGTGATGTTCCTACTTGGAGTTGTCCCACCATCGTCGAAACCGCGGGGCGCAAACAAATCGTCGTCAACGGCTGGCATCATTCCGGTGGATATGCTTTCGCGGACGGCAAGGAACTCTGGCGGCTCGATGGTGGCGGCGATATTCCCGTGCCGACGCCGATCTTCGCCAACGGACTGATTTATCTGACGAGCGCCCACGGCAAACTGCGGCCCATGCGCGCCATCCGCCCGGAAGCGCTGGGCGACATCACGCATCCCGATCCCGCTGGCACTAATGCGGCCATCGCGTGGGTTCACCCCCGCCAAGGCAACTACATGCAAACGCCGCTGGCTGTCAGCAATCGGATTTACGGTTGCTCGGATGCGGGCGTGTTAACCTGTTTCGACGCGGTGTCGGGCAAGATTTTTTACAGTGAGCGGCTCGGTCTGGCCCAAGGTTACACCGCATCGCCGGTCTCGGATGGGCGGCATCTTTATTTCCCCGGTGAGACGGGCAAGGTGATGGTCGTGCCGGTCGCAGAAAAATTCTCCGTGGTTGCGACCAACGACCTCGGCGATGTCTGCATGGCCACACCCGCGATTGCGGATGGAACATTGTTCTTCCGCACGCAAACCAAACTCATCGCCATCGGCAGCAAGTAGCTTAGCTACCCAAAAAGTGGTGCTCGTGGCAGGATTTGCACCTGCACTGGCGACGTTCTCAACGTCGTGCCTCTGCATTGGGCTACACGAGCTTCTTAAAATGAGGCTCGAGAATGGAGAATCGAAGATGGCAATGACGCCCCCTCGCTGCGCGGACATTTGCTATCATCTACCTTCCATCCTCCATCTTCGTTGTGATGATGGCGGAATGCCGTGGACATGCTCCACTTGCCCAAGGGCACGCACTCGTTAGCACCGAGGCCCGGCACGCTTGACCGGTGGACATTCCAAAGCTGGCCCGCCGAGCCGTAGCTCAAAGCGAAGGCTGGTGCTCCCGGTCAGACTTGCACTGACACTGTGCGGATTTTAAGTCCGCTGCCTCTGCGTTGGGCTACGGGAGCAAATGGTCGGCGTGAGAGGAATTGCACCTCCAAGGCTCACGGTTTCTGAGACCGGCCCCTCTGCTGTTCGGGGCAAACCACACGCCGTTTGAAATCGCAAATCATAAATCCGAAATCGTAAATCAAAATGGCGCATCCGGCAGGACTCCCACCTGCAAACTCTCCGTTCGAAGCGGAGGATGATAATAGTTTCACCACGGATGCGGAAATCAGTCTCAAGTCTTGAGACTAAAGTCTGAAGTCGTAGCAGACGTCGCCAGGGTTGTCCCCGACTTTAGACCCAAGACTTCAGGCTTTAGACTGAGAGAATGGTGGGTTGCCTCGGAGTCGCACCGAGTTCGCGCCGGTTAAGAGCCGGAGCTTCACTCGCAAAGTTTGCGACCCTGATGGCCGTCCGCAAGGACCGCGAACACGAAGGCGGAGTTGAACCGCCGCAGCCAGGGCTGTGACGACCTGACCGGCACCGGGATTTCGCGTCGCGGAAAATGTTAAACCGCTAATCTTCGCTAATCGGCACTAATGGGAAAAACTCCGGCGAAGTTCAGAAATCAGCGGAGATGAGCGCAGATTAGCGGTTTGAAAGCGGAACGCGCAGCACGGCATCAAACGCGGGCTTGGGCTTCTTGTTGCGATCGAAGAGCAGCGGGTAATTGGTGCGGCGCGGAATCGGATAATCATTCTTCCAGGACATGCCGTCGTCCACGCCCCACAACGTCACGCGGGTGATCTTGTCGCGCTTGCGATGGAAAATCTCAAACAACTCGGCGTAACGCGCCGCCAGCTTTTGCTGCACGTCATCCGGCAAGCCGCCAGCATACGGATCGAGAAACGTTTTGAACTCCTCCAACTGAAATTGCTCGTGACTCATCCCTGTGCCGATAATCTGGCCCTCCTTCGTCAACGGCAACACGTCCACGTCCAGTTCCGTGATCATCACCTTCACCCCCAGCGCCGCATACGCATCAATCGCCGCCTCGATGTATTCCGTCTTCGGGTAATTCAGCCCCCAATGACCCTGCATCCCGATGCCATCAATGCGGATTCCCGCCTGCTGCAACATTCTCACCAGGCGCACGATACCGTCGCGCTTGGTCGGCCGCCACGCG
>ERZ1292633.3032-Hain-H41-02um-R1-3032-length-16661-cov-6_pt1 | contig 16661 bp, 3 predicted proteins | sample MGYA00564406_ERZ1292633 | MGnify/ENA primary metagenome ERZ1292633 (study PRJEB36523, sample SAMEA6512639) | groundwater metagenome | collected 2019-01-08 | study: AquaDiva: Metagenomics assemblies of 32 groundwater samples | reverse complement strand
CCACACGAGCGGCGTAGGAGAGCGTTGCCAGCATGTCGGCGAAAACGGGTATTTTGAATTGTGTGGTTGCCCACCAGTGAATGTAGCGCATGCCTTCCGCCTCCGCCGGATAGCCCAGAACACACTTGCCCGTGCCTGAGTACAAGCCAAACTCCACGTTGGTGGTGAAACCCGGCAGCGCATTCGGCGCCGGAGGTAACGTGCGAGGTACCCAAAAAACAATGCAGTCCGCGAACTCGAGGGCCATCGTTTCCCACGAAACCTGCCCGTCGAGGTCAAAAAGTGGCACTGCGGCTCCGTCGGCGGAAGCCACCGCGGACTCCACGCGATGGTGTCTCGGCAGCGGCGCGAACACGACGCCTGCGAAATTGATGACGTGCTGAAGCGTGTCGAGTGCCTCGCGGCGCCAGTCATATTGCTCCGGCGAGCGCGGCGACGGGCCTGCCAGGAAGATGGATCGACGCCAACTCGGCGGTGGTGCCTCGCCGTTGTACACTGTAATCATTTACAAAATACCACACACTGGAGGGTGAGAGAGACAGACCTCCCTGGAGTTGGGGTGGGATCTCTCTTACGCAGGCAGGAGAAGTGAAGACGCCGCCGGGAATTTTTTAAACAAAATCGAACGAGAAAGTCCGGGCAAGAATAACATTAACAGCAAGGGAAGGTACGAGAACTGTATGGATGATGGTGGTTGGTGTGAATTGATTCCTGACTCTTTCGGCCCATCGCGACTCGCTACGTTGCCGCTGCCGCTTGGGCTGAAGCGAATCTCTCTGCCACCACCGGCACTGCCGTCGTCTCGCCGGGGGCGACCGCCCGCGCCCCGATCCCATCGTCATCGTCCCCATCGACGGCCGCCGTGGCGGCAGCAGTGCCCGTGGTCGTCGCTGCTTGTTGCGGCTGCCAAGGCGCCCCCCCGGCTGCGGATCCAACGAGCCTCCCGTGGTATTCTGCTAAGTCGATAATCGGCGACTCGTCCATCTGATGCGATCGCCGGTGAATGGCCACGCGCATCACCCCTACACCCTTTATTTTCCAAGGCATGGAAGGAGTGAAAAAGCCCGCGCGAATCGGCGCCAACCGGTAGAACACACCCTCCGTGCTGCGCTCTCGGATGTCCGCCAACGTGTCGACGAAAACCTGCGTGGCGGCCAAACACTTAGGAAAGATGCTCGCGACTTCGTGGACAACCGCGGTGGCGATGCTGATTCCACGTCCCATCGCGCGGCTGGTGACGTGGTCCGCTCCGACGACGATCAGGTCGAGCTGGTCGCAGTGAAGCACTGCCGTGAGGTTCAGGTTAAGGTCCACGCATCCGCCACCGCCTCCGCCGCGTGCCAGGGCATTTCCACTTGGGTCGCCGGCCAACGTGAAGTCATCCATCAACGACGGCGGGGTGCTGCCTGATGCGGCCGCCACGGCAGGACTGCCCGCGGCGGCCGAGGCGACCTTTGAGCGCCGTCCGCTGGAAGTCCTCGCGATTGAACCTCGATTAGGGTTGCTGTGGTTTGGAAATTCCAGCAACTCCGCGAGATCGAAGGCGCAAAGCGACATGTGTGCCATCAAGTACTTAAACCGGTCTTTCGACAGCGCCGATAGGGCGTCGCCTCGCCGAGACTCCTTGACGACCGCGAAAGGCGTGCGCCCCACGATAACAATCTTGTCACCCGCGGAGGGCAGCAGCAGCAGGGTTGAGTATTTGGCGACGACGCCGTCGACATCGGACACGAAGCGTTGAATCTGTTTAAAGAGTGCGCGAACGGCCGTCTTCGTGGCTGGGACTTGAGGAAACCGGTCGAGTAGGCCAACGTAGATCGCCCCCGCCATCGGCTCCGTCAACGGGTGCTGTTCTTGAAGCGCTCGGAGGGATCGACGATTTTCTTGAAACTGAATCCCGCCAAGCACGACATCATTGCGGCCACCGAGACAGACTTGGCCCATACGCATCAAAAGGTTGCTCGCGCCGGATGGCGACAGGGACACTTCGACGAGCTTGACGGCGAGCCGGATTTCAAATCGTGTTGCCGCGACCATCCGGCTCTGCACATGTCGGTGCAAGAAGTCGAGTCGCTGCAGACACTCCGTTGCGATGAGATGTCGCACGCAAAGCAAGGCAGCCACGAACGTGGCCAGGTACACCACCGGCACCGCGCCCAACTCGCATTTGATGTCGAGGTCCACTTTTCCTTCGGCATTCAGAGGGAAGTTGTCGGACGGCCGAGCCGCCCAGAGGTAGGCGGCGACGAGCAAATCGGAGGCACCCACCATTGCAATCGCCAACACCGCTTGGCGGCATCGGGGCCGACGAACGACGACCGCGGCGAGGAGCAGTCCAGGGAGCTGCGGGGCGGAGGTCGCATGGAAAAAGTTGCGCGCGGAGCTCAGCGTCCAGTTTGCGACGACGAACGGCAGCGCAAGCGCAAATCCGTCGAGGAGCCAAGTGCGGTAGCGGTAGGCGTGCAACATCATGCCCAGCGCCACGGCCACGAACGCCAGGGCTAACGATGCAGTTGGTAGCACATCCCCGGCAAGTACAGCCTCTCGTAGGCTCTTGTTGCCAAGGAGGACGGTTAGCTGGCACGTCAGCTGGAGAAAAGACGCGATGCCCGTTGACCGAAGGAAGCTGCCCGCGAACGGATCTTGCCGGACGACATAGACCGCCTCCATCCTCATGGACGGGAAGGCGGACGGCAAGGTAAGCTGCCAAAGAATGGCATCGAGCCAATGGCGAATCGCTGTCGTGACTTGAACGACGCAGGCCGGTGCCGAGCGGGGCAGCAGCGTCGGCGGCCGCTCGGCGACAGGGAGCCCGTCGACGATTTCCACCGTTCGTTTCATGACTCGCTTTCCGCCGTTGTCGACGGCAGGAGCGCCAAGAAACCTTTGTTGCTGCGCGGCCCATAACGGTACATACCCCACGCACGCAAGGACCTTGAAAATGCGAATAAATTCACCCATCGAGTTGCGGTGCGGAAGGGACCTGCCAAACACGGACAAAGGGCTGCCCACGCCCCGGATGCCCGTTCGTGCCGCGAGTGTCTTCAGGGCACGCTTGAGTTGCCAATGACTCGTGAAAACGAGCCATTGACGGACCGCTCGGATCGTGAAAAACCCATTGCTGGACGTCGCGTCACACTCCGACATGGTCCCCGCGTCGCTCGAATCGATGCGGTACTCTCGAGATGGTCCATTATGGTCACCCAGCGGAACCAGCGTCGCACCCGCGTCCGTCCGCGCGGTGACTCGGCGGCCCCGTTGTGACCCCGCTTCCGCGTTGCTCCTCCCCTCGCGTTGCGAGGACACGCCTTCCAGGTCGTCGTCGTCATTGTCGGCGATAACGACGCGGCGGCTCTGCTGATTCCGCTGTTGCGATAGCGCGTCGCCGACCTCGCGGAGCATCGCGCGCCAACGGAGGCGTTTCGCGCGCTCCCCGCTCCAGGGGATGCTGCCGCTTTCGAGCACCTCGCGAGGAGACAGATATCGCTTTCGGCGAAGACGGCAGCGAGACACGCCCCACTCGAGATCCATCAGCATGTCGGCATCTGGCAACAGTGCCACAGTGGTGGCCGCGGCGCCTGCTCGCGCAGAGTCCGATGACAGGCACATCGACGCTCGAGGGCTGCCGCTGAAGTAAGACCCTGCCGGTAACGGCGCGGCGACCCCGGGCCCATCCGCGGTGAGTTCTTCCCAATGAACATCTGATAAAATGTCGCAGTGCAGACCGACTTGAACCACCCCTGACGAATGGCTGGGATAGTAGAGAGAATTGGCTTCATGCAGCCGCCTCTTTTTCTCCATGCACGTTGACAACATGGCGACTTCATCCTCGAGAACGTTGTAGGCGTCGCGAGATAGGAAAACGCCACCATGCGGAACACGCGACGGTGCCCCCCCTCTCGCCGAGGAGATGGTGACCAGCGCTTTTGTCGGAAGCGGCGCCGGCCCACCATCGTCGCCATGGTAATTAGGGGTAGAAGACAGTGCTCGCGATAACACCGTTGGATTTCGGGCCGCGGACATGGCCAGTAACTCCGAGGTTCGCAACGCAGGCGAAAAGTGCTGCTCGCAAAGACTGCTCGAAAAGACGAATACCATCGATGGCCCGTTGGCCACACCTGCTCCCACGTCGGCAAGCACGTCGTTCGCGTAGCCTTCTGCGTTCAAAATTTCCGACTCGGTGACGTTCTCGGGACGACCGAACGTCGCGTCCCGCCGCATGGTGGACGGTATCAGCATCCGCCAGAATGCTTCTCTGAGGCGTTGTGAAAAGATGACGCAGGCCAGCACGCCACTGACGCCGGTTTGGAAGGACAGCGCGGCGACGGTGGTCATGTCACCATGGGTCCGGAGGAATGTCAGGCCAAGGCCCTTGATGATCGTTTCAAGCTTTAGCGAAAAGTCCACCGTGCGAACACTCGCCGTCTCCAACGTCGTTTCAGGATTGGGTCGGGGGCCGACCCACGGGACTAGAACTTCTCGGTTTTGTTCGTCGCGCCTCTTGCTTGGCAAAAACCATCGGCTAGCCCGACCCGAGAAGAACGTGGTTGCGAACGCCACTTCCTTGGCCGCCTCGGTCATCGTCTCCTTGCGAATGAGAGAATCCAAGATGCCCTGTGGCACCAACGCGCGACACGTGGCTGCGGCGACGACACGGTCCCGCTCTGTGACCGCCAGGCAAAGTGCCATTTGCACGACGGTGACGAACTTGCGACGGCGGAAGTACTCCGCGCTGACACTCGCCGCCGCGGTGGCAACGACGATGACGAAGTAGGAAACCACCATCGGTGTCGTGAGGTCGCCCATGTTGTTCAGAAACGTGACAAAGGCGCATACAAACGTGAGTGAAATGGTCTGGATGGCGAATTTCGACCTCACGCCAAACACGAGCGACAAGGCGGCCTGAGCCCACAAGAGAATGAGGTGCGAGGTGCAAAGGCGCTCAAGGACGAACGCGACGGCGAGGCCAGCGCGGAACATCAGCCCGACGAGCATCCATTCATGAAACTGGACGTACTTGTACGCCTCGGCATAGCTCCGCACGTTGCGACAGCGCACGTTCCAAATCCTGCCGGCCGTGACAACCACCACTAGGAGATAATAGATGACGAGGAGGCATGCGTTTAGTGGCTCTGCGTACAAGGCGCCACGATTCTTTTCTGTGCTTTCCACCACTACGGCAAGCCATTCCATCTTGACCGCCATGGTGACCTCGAAGACGATGACGAGGAAGACATCGATCGAGACGCTGCGCCAGCGCGATGCAAGTGAAAACCGTAGAAACTCTCGTTCCACTTCATGACTTTTGAAGGCCAAGCCCCGCATGTCGATGTTGAGCGTGGTCCAAGCCAGTTCTAGATTGACGGTTGCTCCAACGAAACGTCGATAGCCCGACGGAGCCAGCACGCTCGTGACGGCGAAATCCACGCCCGCCCCATCAACGTGCTCCGCTGACGGTGACGGAGACCCCGTTGGCTGCCGTTGGCCCGTTGAGGCGTCACTTGAACGGCGGGAGATGCCATTCACAGCGTTTCCACTGTCGCCAGATGAGCGCCGCTGAAGGCGCTGCGCCGCACGCGAGGCCAGCACGGCGGACGACCGTCGCTGCGATGGTCGATACCGTGCAGCCGATGTGCCGCTATCCATCCCACCGGCGACCGTTGCACCATCGCCGCGCGGAAGGGCGAAGGATCCAGTGTGAAAGGAGCTAGCGTTCTCCCCGGCAGCGTCAAAGGCTCGGTAGTCGTCCAATGGCGGAACGTGTGTGACGGCGGCGTCGCCACCACCCTCGTCGTCACCCGCCATCTCCCCTTCAAACGAATCGACGAAATCTGCGTCGTCGAGACCGGCCATTATGCAGTAGACACAAAGAATCACTGTCCCTTGCGCCGCTCCCGCAAAAAACAGGAAAAAATGCCGCGCGTACCGTTTGTGCCGATTGGGACATCGACGTCCATAGGAAAAAAAGGTCGACGACAGGATTACAAAAGACCATCGCTTCACACACACCACGAACCCCCCATTCCCCGACGTTTGGATCTTGACGGGCCAATCTTTCGTTCATTCCAGCATGCCGATCCGATTGATCTCCGACGCTGGGTCGCCAATGTAGTGGAAGAGCCACGGCGTCACCGAAATGGCGTCCATGCCCTTCGGCATGGGTCGGACCCGGTAACCAACGTACCAATCCTTTGGCGAGATGCGGTCCGCCGTCCCGCCGGGCAACCCGCGGGGATCATACATCGTGACACGGTCCTCATCGAACCAGTCCGCTGAGTCAAAGGCGTACGTGCCCCCCTTCATCAAGCAATCGCCAAGGTCCAAATCGTCGCTCCCTGACGCGCCATCGTTGCATACGCCGCTCTCAAAGAGAGACATGAGCATTCGAACGGCGTGACGGTTTAAAAGATAGCCAGCCTGGCCCACGAAGACGCTACCGGACGTTGTGACCATGCGGTGGCCCAGCAACATGGGCACGGACATGCGGCTATTGGTCAAGAGCCCCATCGCGGGATCACCCTCCAGCGCGGCGCGCACATTGTCGAGTAGCAGTACCGTGTCGTCCCCGCTGATGAACACGTAGTCCATCGTCGCGTCGAGGCCCGAACTCGAGCCAGCGGACTCCGCGACGTGCCGGATCGCCGCTCGAACACGCTGCCACGTGTTGTCCGCTTGGTTTCCGAATGGCACGGTGAGTGTGACCACGTTGGCAGTGGGGATGGTCCCTTGGTACTGCACGTCGGAGGAACTGAGAAACGTGAACGAGTCACAATGCTTGCCCCACTCGGCGTATTGACGGCTCGAGGCACCGAATTCATGGGGCCGATGCGCAAACATCACACATGCAATTTTGGCGCGACGAGCGGGCTTCGCCGGGATCCGCGGCAGGGTGGGTGTCGCGGTGGCCGGCCACTTGCCATAGATGTGATTCCACGTGTCATCGAGCAAGCTGGTTTTGACCCGCTTGATTTTTCGGTAGGTGTCCTCGCCAGAGGAGAGCCGCCCCCCAAGTGTCTCGTCGCGAACGCGGCGCATGGCTAAATGAAGTGGACTGTGCTCATAAAGTCGCACGGCGCGGCAAGTGGCCGCGAAGGTTGCCCACGTGTGAGTGTGGTGTGTGCCACCGGGTAACACTGTTCCGAACAGGCCGCCGCCATCGCCTCGTGACGAAGGCGCACCCGTGGGAGGGACGGTCGTGACCACGGGCACGCCCCACGGCGCGATCGTTCCCTGCGGTGACGTGCCGCCACCTCCCCCTCGGGCGAATAGCCGGCGATAGACCGTCACGGTGGCGATCACCATGACCGAGACGACAATGATCAGAATGGATATCTGGCGGCGACGGTAGCCCATCGGGGGAGAGTATTTGTTGCCCATCGCGAAAAGGATGACCTTCGGGGAAGGGACTGGGATGCCAAAAAGTGGACAAGCAGTAAAATACGCGATCTTCATATGAGAGAACACAATGGTGTAAAGCATTATTTCGGACCGGCACAATCATCAGCCCCCTCAAGAACGTTGCGGGAGGGGCATCTCAGCCCATACTAGCCAAGCCTAGGTACACAAAAAAACCCATCCTTCCACGATGGGTTACTTCTACAGGAGCTTTTCTTCCGTGAGGAGGTACATTCCCCGGTAGTACGGCTTGCGTGGTGGACGAGCGGCCAGCGCTTCAGTGAGGATGGATTGCTCATCAGGAAAGGCGACGGCGGCAGGAAGGCCACGTCCTCCTCCACGTTCGCCATGCGTGGATTTGTGGTTGGGTGACGCATCCTCCGGCGGAACCATGTGGGCGGCCGATTCCAGCAGGTCGTTGTCCCGTTGCGCCAAGCGCTCCAGCCGCAAGGCTTCGGCAACCCTGCGACACTCTGCGGCCTTCGCGGCTGCAGCGACTTTGTTCTTGTCGAGCACAGTCTTGAGGGCGGCCCACGGATGAGGTCGAAATCGCGGGGCCGGCGCGTCACACACGTCCACGGTCGTCAGCGACGGCACCGCTTCGGCCAGGGAACGCAGGGCGTTGACCGTGGCGTACGACGGCTGACACGTGCCGTCGACGAGGAACGTTTTCAGATTCGGGCAGCAGGCTTTAACGAAGCTGCAAAGCTGGACGACGCCCGCGACGCTGACGTCAGGGTTGGCGGATAGGTTGATCGCCGTGATGTGCTCAGCGCTGTTGGCCATCGCTGCGGCGTCGGCCGCTTTCGCAGGGGTGAACGGGTCAGCCAAGCACGAAGCCCATAATCGATCAACCGGGCCACCCGCTGATGGAGGCCGCGACGATGCCGAGAAAGCTTTCCTGCCTACCTTGCGACCGCCATCGCGGCGCAAAGTCTTCGATTCATCGGCACCGCCATCGACGGGCCCAGCGAGGGCGTCATCCGTCCCCGCCGAGTCGAGCCGTTCCCACTCGTTCGCCAAGGGCTCCAAAGACGTAACCGCGGCGGTGAGGCTGCGGCGAAGGGCCAGCGGCGCGACCGAATGCCGATCGCCATTTAAGACGCTGTTGCTGTTTTCCCTCGGAGCCGTTGCAGCGAGACGCGACGTCGTCCACTCTCTTTGGGCGTCCGCACTCTGCGTCAAGACAAACCGCAACGATCGTAACTGCATGCGCGCGCACAGCAATGCGAGGATGCCATCGTCCAAGAACATACCTGACCAATCCACGACAAACCGCGGTGCCATCGGAGGCGCGCTGCCGTCGGTTTCACCACTGTGGAGGGTTTCCTGCGGCGTTTCGTCACGCGACACTGAAGCCGATACCAGCAGTTGACGATGCGAGGCGGAAGGAACCGCGTTGATCGCCAGCAGCAGGGCAAGCCGACTGCTAAGTTGGGCGACCACGGGACTCACGACGACCAGGGGCACAATGCGATGCGACGTCAGGGTATCCGCTGTTGCCGCCTGGTCGTCGTCGTTCGAGATACGGGAATACTTGTTGCTCGACGCCGACGCCGTTACGTTCGTTGGCGGCCCTCGTCCACGGAGGGTGACCAGACCAGGCGACTTCTGAACGGCGGAGGAATTTTCGGCAACGGACAGTGAATCTAATAACGGCGAGCTCAGTTGCCCATCCGAGAACGGCCGCGATGGCGTTGACGACACCGGTGCGCTCGCCCCACCGAGTGCTGCGGCCCTCCTCTGTTGCATGAAAAATCCATCTCCGCTGCTGCCCACTTTGACGCCCAGCGCTGACATCGACGTGATGGTTTGAAGCGCGGCGGGGCTCTTGATCACCGGCGGACTCACCTCGCCGCCAATGGACGACGACGACGACGCCGCGTTGATCAACAAATCACCCAGCTCGACCTGCTTCACGGAGGTGGCGTAAGTCACCAGCAGCGCCTCGAGAAATGGAAATAGCGCGAGGGTGACGGAGGTGCCGCGTAAATCGATCGCGTGAAACGAGGAGGTGGACGAAGAGGCGACGAGCCGCCGGATGATGCGTAACACCGTCATCGCCCCCACGTTCGTGATGTCCGCCTGCCCATGAAGGGACACGCTGGTCGCGGGGCACCAGAAACAGGAGGAACCATCAGGATGTGTGTCGTCACCGGAAGTCAGCAGCCGTAAACGGCTCCTTGCCTGCTCCAATTGGACGGTGGCGGACTTGTGCGCCTCGACGCATAGACGATGCAGAACGCTGCACGACGTGTCTGTGAGCCGCATGCGAGTCAAGCTCAGGTCGAGCAGGCCACTCTTCGAAGGTGCCATCTGCCACGTGGCAGCGAGGCCACGCAGTGCACCTGCACCGACGGACGACGTGCTCTGCCGGGCGGTGTCCCCCTCCAGTCTGGGTGATTGACTGCCCCTGTCCTGTCCTACGGCAGCGACGGCGAAGGTTGTTACGAGTTCACGTGGCTGCTGCGCGAGGGAAAGCCATTGATCCAACTCGACCCGCATGCGAGCCGACATTCCATTGTCAGTGATATTGAGGCTGGCCGTCGAGATCGACGTGGCTGGTTCATTTGCGGCCTGCGCGCCCCCATCTTTGCCCGCTGCGCCTCCGTTTTCTCGCAGCACGCTGCGTTTGATCGCGTCAATGAAATGCTGCGCGCCGGCGTCGCCGATGTGATTACGCGATAAGTTCACCATTTGAAGCCTCAACGGGAGGATCGTGGGTCCACCACCCCCTTGAGCAGAGACACCGTCGTCGTCGTTTGCACCGGACGAGCCGCTGTCACTTGGCCACAACAGCTCCGCCAAATCGAGAGCCGCATCCGGACCGATATCATTTCCAGAAAGGTCAAGATGCTTCAGGGCTGCCATGCCGCGCGCGGCCGCGCGTCGTTGCCACTGGCAAAGTAGGGCAACCGAGCGCGAGGACAATCGTCCCAAATCTGCCGCGTCGAGGGCGGTCACGGACGTGTTCTCTTCCAATGCCGCGACAACGAGAGATACCACTTCGTCGTCGACAACGCGCCGTGAGAGGCTTACTGGGCCGCCGACCGCCGCTGCTCCCTGACGCTGCTGGTGCCGTTGCTGTTGGCGCGCGACCGCGAGCCCAGAACCGATCGGTGGATTTCTGGCGTCCACCACCGCTTCCGCGTCGCCTCCCTCGTCGCGAAGCGCGACGCTGATGATCGAAGGTAGGTTCCTCGTCAGGCCGCTCGCAAGGTCTTTAATGTAACGGGGTGCTAAGCGGTTGAGCGCCACGGCCGTCTCGAGTGCCAGGGTCACCGCGTATGGCACCGTTGGGTTTCCTGCGATGTGAATATGCTGAATGTGGTAGTTGAGTTTCACAGCGTGCATCAGTCTAACAACGTCGGCTTCGGCGAGGCAGCAGCCGCACAAGCGGAGCACGCGTAGGGCGGGCCGATTGGGTTCAATGACCACGCGGCAGATAGCTTGGACAAGCGGCGATGCGACGGGCACTTGCTGCCGACTCGTGCGCCTGTGATGCTCGCTCGCGAGGTCATGATCATTGAAGCTAATTTCACACACCGCGTCACCGTGGCGGTGCAAGATCGCATCCAGGAGGTCGACCGTGGACACCGTGATCGGCTGGGCGCCGCCATAACACGCGGTGGAGGCAGATGTCGGCGGCTCCTCGCCAAGGGGTGTGTGCGGCGTGGCTTGCAACATGGCGAGATTGTGTTGTTGTCCCATGGGCGACAGGTCCATGACGGCAGGGGCGGTGCCCGGCTGAGTCATCAACAGCCGCTTCAAAAGAATCGGCTCCGCGTTGAGCAAACATTTTTGCCGGAGCGCGTGTAAAAGATGTTCTTCCACCGCCGGCAGGACGACGACCGTGGTGTCGTCGCCCGCGTCACCCGCGGGCGGAGGCATCGTGCCCTCGGATGTCTTCGCTACCAGGAGCAAGTCCACGACCGCATCGTTGTATTGCAGCGCATCGACGAGATACTTTGCCCCTTCGGTGCCGATGGGGTTGCCGATCAAATTGAGCACTCTCACGGTGCCGTTGATCCGGAGCGCTTCCGCGATCGCCTTGGCGCCGTCGGGGCCGATGTGATTGAATGGGAGGTGCACTTCCTTGACCCGGTGGTTGCCATGCAGGACCCGCATGAGCGTGGCGGCGCCGAGACTGGACACATAGGAACGACTGGGGTCACCGTCTTGGTTGTGACCGCCGGGAATGCGAATCACGGTGGCACCTGCTAGTAGGCCGACCCTTTCGTTATCAGCAGCATCGGCCGTCATGGTTTGCTGTTGTTCGCTGTCCAAATTCACCAGAGCATCGATCACGGTCCGGAGCAATGCGGGCTCGCGGTTGAGTGCCGCGGACCGCCCGACCTTGTCCAACACGACGTGAGAAAGCCGTCGGTTACCGTCCAAACTGACCCGCTGCAGCTCCCGGTGTTGCGTGACGAGATCGAGCAAGCGGAGCCCTCCGTGATCATCAATGTCGTTGTCGCTCAGGTTCAACGAGCGCAGGCCGGCGAGGCCGTTCACCCGGCACTGCCGCGCATGTTCGGCGGAGCCGTAGTACTCGTGAAGTGCTTCGCAGAGGGCGATCACACCGTAGGATGTGATGCCATTACCTGCCAGACTCAAGATCGTCAGGTGCGCCGCTACGGATACGATAGGTGGTGAGAGGAGCGATGCTGATGGGATTGGCGTGGCGGGTCCGGCCACGCCGTCCGCGGATTCTGCGTCGGGAATCATCTCCACAGCGGCAGGAGACAAATTTTTCCCGGTACCGTTGAGGAACAGCTGTGCAAGGACGATCGCTCCATGGTCCCCTCGGCAACTGTTTCGCTCCAGCTTCAACGTCCGCACGCTGTGATTGCGCTTCACACTGTCCACGAGCACCCGGAGAGACGCCTCGTTGTACGTGTGGATGTCGGATGGGTCGTCGACGAAACTGAGTGTGTTCATCGAAGGGTCCCCCAAAAAGCAGCGATACGCCGCCACGCGGACATCGTACGGCACGCGGCGAAGGCCGAGCACGAACGTCAGGCGATGCACGTCCTCGATCGATGTGGCCGTCCCGTCCAAGGATACGGATGCGAGTGTGTAGGCCGCCTGCAACGGAGTGGCCGCGTGCTGTGTTACGAATTGCTGCACGGCGGCGGCGGGGTGAGGCGGCGCCGAGGACGATGATTGCTTCTCGAGAGAGGGGCCAGCCTTTTCCATGGCGACCAGGTTGAATCCAGGTCGGCGATGGGGTGGTGGTACCAACAACCAGTCCACGATGCTGTCGACCACCGAGCCCGCGGAACTCGTTTCGGGTGAGCGTGTCAACAACATGTCGCCACCGCTCGCCACTCGCTGCGTGGGGGCCGCTGAGGCTCCTCGTTCCTCCTCGCCGCAGCCCTTCTTGCCTGAGACCTGTTGGCCCGCGCCCAACGCCGGGTTACGAGCGAACGAGATCGAGTTCAATCGTTGACAAAATGGAAGCGCCTTTTCGAGAAACGCGAGGCACACCACGTCGTTCAGGGAGCAGTCCTCGAGGATAATTCGTTCGACGTTCTTGTGAGCGGCAATGGCTTCTGCGAGGCAAGCCGCACGGTCCACATCTAAATCGAAGTGACTGGCGTCGACGACCAAGACACTCGCGTCTTGCGCCCGCAGACGGGCCATCATGGCCTCGAGCGGATTGCCGCCAGTCCACGATGCGGTGTGACTGGCCTGGCCGTTGGGCTCGTCGACCACCGACAGCTGCGTTGATGTTCGGCCCTCTGCCGCGTTATCCACCGCTACGCCACCGGCCTGCGATGACATTGACGATGACGGCCGTGCGGATTGGAAAACTGAGAGAAAAAATATGCCGGTTGATACCCCCGAATAATTATTAGACTTTCCTTTTCCGTAAACGACCTCCGAGGGCACAACTCGTAGAGGAACCAACCACATTGTACAACCGCGCGCGACGATGCTGCTTGATGCGCGGTTTTTTTTTTGTCTTTTTTCCACTTCGTTGTGTCAGCCAAGAGAACAACGATGCGGCTGATCACAGCCACCGTTGTGTGCACCCGGCGTTACCAACAATTTGGAAGGAATGAAACGTACGCGAGCGTGGCACCCCACCCTCTCCCATTGACACGTCAACATCCAGCGCGAAGCCCTACAATCTCTCTCTTGCTCTCTCTCTCTCTCTCTCTCTCTCTCTCTTTTACGATGATTCCGGGCTGAAAGACACGTCTGGTTCTAGTGTTGCCCTGGCTCCACGACCTCATCGCTATCCGTTTCTCTCCCCCTTTCGAATGTTCGGATGCGTGGTTCCAAATTTTTGCTGCTCTTTTTTTTTACGCGGCCTTAGCGCTTGTGCGCCTGCAGGTGAGAATGCAGTCCCAGGTAGTATTCTGTCCAAAGTGCGTCATCCCCCGCGGCGCAACCGTGACGGTACTTCGCGATGGCGCTGTGCGCGAAATCAGCCGCTGTGGTCGCAGCCGGCATGACCAGCGCGTCACTGGCCACGGGACATGATCGTCGGGGCCACATTGAAGAAGAAACACCTTGAAGATCGGTCAAACCGAGACGCAAAATAGTCAAGAAGTACGACATGTCCGACGTTGCCATCGGCTGTAGGAACAGCGGGGAACACGGATACGCAAGGCAATTCTCAGGCATCCCGTACGGCGACCGCGGGTTCAACAAGACCATGAAACGTCCGCGCTGACGTAACACCGACCGGTACAAACTGTCCATTGGCGACAACGGGACATACGGGTTGACCTCGCCTGCCAAGGTCGTTGGTCCCGAAGTAGTTTGGTTGTCGGCAGCGTCTGTCGGAGAACGATGATGCGCGGCTTCAAGGTGCATGGACTCGGCGAGCTCCACGAGCCGGCGCTGGACGGGAAGCGCGAGCGCCGCTAGGAAACGTGATGTAAACTCGTCCCTCGATAGCGCCTCCCGAATCGTGATCGCAAACAGATCATTCAAGCGGTTGATGTCGTCCTGGATGAAAAACAGAGGGGGAAGGGCGGCGTGGCGCAAGGCTTCTTGCTTTAAGCTCTCGTCGAGGATGTCTCGTTTCTGAATGACCCGGCGAACGAGGGCGTCCCACCGACGACGGACAGCGCGGCGGGTGAGGTGGGAATCCACGCCCGGCGGCGGTAATGGGAAGGCTTTTCTCTGGCCTCGAAGCGCCACGGCGGCGAGGCCGGATTCAACGTAGGCATCGAGCGCCCCATCCCGGTAAATTAACGCCCGAACGTCATTTTCGTTTTTGCTGACCGGAGATGGAAGGTCAGAAGTCGGCGACAAGGCTGGAGCAACCGGGCGGAACACAAAGACGGGCGGCGGCGATGACCCAACGTCAACAGGCGGCGATGACCCGACGCCAGGGGGAGCCGATGAGGACGTGGGTTGCTGATGGAGGCGTTGCAGGATGGGGCCGGCATCCGACACACATGCGGCAAAGGTAGCGACCATTTTGCCAAACTCAAAAAACCATTCACGACGGCTTCCAGTCATCGTCGGCACTGTTTTGGCGGGGGAGGATGTTGGCTGCGCGGTGGAACGGTCGTTTGAAAATGGCTGCAAGACGGGCAGCACGCTCAGGGTTGCCGTGAGCAAGCAGCCACTCTTGAACAGGGCAGTGACCAGTTCCGGAGCAGTCGCATCAGACGCAACGACGACAGCGGCCCCGGAATCGCCTTGACCAGGGGCCGAAGTTGCCCCTCCGACACCACGTTCGGTTCCACTGCTGCCCGCGGCGACCTGTCGCAGTCCGAGAAAGGCGACGGTGCCAATTCGAGAATGTGAAGGGTTGGTGCCAGCAGAGGCGCCGACGATGCTGCGATCATCCGCGCAAAACGTGATGACCGGCTTCGCACTGCGTTCGATCGCCAGCGACGTGAACACGCGGTCCCAAGCGCGAAGCCGGAGCGCGGCACCGGGGTCCATGAGGCTGCACGGACTGTCTTCCGATTGACGAAAGGATGACCTGACGGAGTGACGCCGTTTGCCCTTGTCGCCAGTAGGCGTCGCCGACGGGCGCTGAGCCGCGCGGAGGGCGCTTGCATTGCCAACGGCAGCGGCCGCAAAGTCTGCCTGCGTGGCGGCGAGCAGCACGCATGCCGCTTCCATGGCGCAGGAGCACACGTGACTATAAAGATAGCCATCGGCGATGAGCCGAATAAGCTGAATCAACGTCAAAGGAACGAGATCGCGGCCTTTAAAGGCGTATTCGGCTGGTCGAAACGTTTGCTGGACGATGTACATGAGTTGGTGAATGCGGCTGAACGAACCATCGTCGTCCGGCCGAGGAGAGGGGGCTTCTTGCTTTTGCACGCCGGCGTCGTTCACCTTTCGATTCACCGCGTACTCGAACAATTGTTCTAAGAGCGCGGGATAAAGCCGAAGGTGACGATCTGCGACCGCAAAGTTAGTTCCCGTCAGGGCGAGTGCCAACGCTTCTTTGACAGCTTGACCAGATTGAGGAAACGACGGCGAGACGAAGACTGGAATGCCGGGTGCTTTGTCCGCTTTCGTGACACTGAATGCCCACTGATCGACCGGTAAGGATGCCCGACAAAGTCCGGGGGCATAATCTCGTGCCTCCTCTCGCGCCGCTCGACCGTCGCCGCCGGACTTGTACGCCACAAGGGTCCCCACGTTGAGGGTGACTAACGTACCCTGCTCGACGGCAGCCTGCCACTGGTCCGATGGCAAACCGCCATTGCCGCAGCCGAAGACGCGAGCCGCGACCGACGCCAAGTCGTCCTTGCCATCAGGGGACGACGACAATAGCACTCGAGCCGCGACCTGCCCTTTCACCTTGACGAGCCAACTGCGGGGCGACGACGACGACGACGATGAAGGTGCCATGAGGGGCTCCACCTCGGCCGTGGGCGGCGTCCAGGAGTGGTTCCGCACGAGCTCCGTTCGCAGGCGGCGGCGGTCCAGGCTGCTCTGATGCCGTGAGGCACCCGCACCCGCACGTAGAAAACTATGCATTTCGTACGCCAGTTTATCGTTCAGCGCGTCATCGGCGAGGTGTTGCACTTGACTTTGAAGCACGAAAAATTCGTCGCGAACACTCTTCAACAACGGCAACAAACGACAGCGCTCGCTGTCGGCGTCGCCGGTAATGTTGGCCCCTCGCCATAGCTGCGAAAACGTCAATTGCGCTTGAGCCAATCGTCGTTCAACATCGCTTGAAACCAACGTCATTTCGCCGAGTTGCGTCTTCGCGGTGGCTTTCACTGTGTCCCGCTGCAACGGGTCGAGCTTTTCATACCCAGAGCGAAACCGCT
>ERZ1292633.1493-Hain-H41-02um-R1-1493-length-25195-cov-7_pt2 | contig 16662 bp, 2 predicted proteins | sample MGYA00564406_ERZ1292633 | MGnify/ENA primary metagenome ERZ1292633 (study PRJEB36523, sample SAMEA6512639) | groundwater metagenome | collected 2019-01-08 | study: AquaDiva: Metagenomics assemblies of 32 groundwater samples | reverse complement strand
CCTAGCAGGATTGCCGCCGCCATGATTCAGACTCGCGAGAGACTTCAGCACCATGCGCAGGGGCTCTGAGTCCGATAATGTCGTGTGAGCGAAGCCCCACGCAGAACGCTTGAGCCATAGAGTTCGGCCTTCCTGCAGCAAACCCTGCGGCACCGTGCCGAACACGACGTGGGGCGGGACGTGTTCGAAACTTTCACCACTGAATGGATCGGTCGCACTGCGCCGAAGGACCACGCGGATGACCAGCGAATCCGCTGAAAAGTGAGCGGCACTCGGGAGGGGACGCCCAGCGGCCAGACGCAGCGCGACGTGCAGTGGCAAGTCGTGCTTGGTCTTTCTCGGCACCAGCGTGCCCAGTGAGTGCCGGCAGTTTGACGTCCAGCGCAAGCGTCGGAAAAGCCGACGGCCTTGCTCGCACAGCTGAAACAAGTGAGCCACCGGTCGCGCGAAGCCCGTGAACAACCACAGTTCCAGCACGAGCCCCGTGCTGGTGTCGACCGCGGCGAGGCGAAACAGCGAGTGGAACAGCGAGTCCTGGTCTTCCTCGCCCCGGGTGCCTCCTTTCGCTCCGGCCGGCGGCACCGCTGGTGGATTTGCCCATTTCCAGTTCAAATCGTCCAGTTGGATTTCCTTGACAATAAACTTTGCGAACCGGATCACCTCTCTGGACAGATTGTCGTGGCCGCCCAGCGGCACACCGAAGGTGACGTCCGCGATGACGAGCGCGTCGCGGTCGAGATCGGCGGGGACGGTCAGTTGACCGCGATCGCCCCAGCGGTGCGCTTCTTTGGGATCCTCTACCTTCGCCCAATGCTCTATTTCAATATCCAGCCCGGCCAATGTGGAACGGTAACACGTCACCTGCGCGAACTCTGCCACAACCTCCCCTATGAGATTGACTTTACCAAAGAGGTTGACGAAAGTTGGGTGGTCGACGACGCCCTTTGGCAACAGCGAGGGCTCCCGACCCGAAGGCAAACGTAGCGCGCCGCGGTGCACGCACAATGTCCAGCCGTCAGCTTTGTACATACCAGGACTCTCACTGCAAACAGTCCAATGCGTCTTGATGCTGGATGCGGTGGCTTTGCCCGTGGCCGCATCCACGATGCTACCCAGCAGCACATCTTTCGTGGCTGCTGGCGATGCGTCGAGGTGCTTGGTGAGCATGCGCGACGTCGCCGCAAGGCGCCTCGCGAGCGCGAACACCTGGAGCCCCTCGAGCCATCCATCGGAAGGGAGGCCAACCAACGCGATGTTCGCGATCGCGGCGACGAGTGATGCGACGCCGGCGACGTCGTCGGGGCGGGCACTCAGCAGCCACGCGCGATGCGCCAGCATCGTCGAGATGCGCTGCCGACGGCGGAAGATTTCAGCCGCCTGTTCGTCGACAGGAACGTGCGTGAGCGGCTCTAGCAGTCGCTTGTGCGCCAACGCGACGCGACGCGAGATCAAGCTAGCGAAGGAGTCTTCCTGGTCTCCAAATAGGAGCTGGTCAAGGGACCGCAAACAACCGTCAAGCGCCGCTTTGGCGCTCGGGGCCGTCACCGGTTGCGCGACGAACATTCGCACGGTGGAAACCAATCGCAAGGCGAACAGAAAGGCCGTGACGGGTCCATCGTGTCGGCCGGAAGTCAGCTCGTCGCCAGCCACTCGTTGAATGACGGTTCGCAGACAAGCCACCAACGAGGCGAAATTTGTCGTAATTTCCGTGGCCAGCAGCCCTAACCTGGTCGCGTGACCGACTTCGACTTCAGGAAGGGGAACGACAGGAGACGGTGCGGTGGCGCTGGAACTTTCCACTCCATTTCGGCTCCACGTTCCAGGTTCGAAGAAAATGGCTCGGAGGGTTCGCTCGCAGTCCGAGCCGAGCCGCAAAGAAGGGATCTGACACAGTTGCTCGAGCGACAACGGGATGCGCAGCAGCGGTGCGGAAAGAAAGGACGCGAAGGCCTCGCTGTCCTCCGCGTTGACGCCCTCGAACCATGGCTTTTCGACGCTGTTGCACACGGCGGAGGCTTCGCTGAGCACCCGGTGTTTGATGAGGCTGTGGGACGGGTTGATTCGATCATAGTACTTTCCATCGTCCTTTTTCGCAAAGACATTGTGGCACCATTGAACTTTCATGTCGCCGTTCGGGTCGGGCTTGGCGCAATTCCAGTACAAGAGCTGGTCGTCGTTACCGCGACCGTGGGCGCCCTCGTACGGCGCAAAGCCACAGAGAAAGGCGACGTCACGGTACGCTGGCCACAGGAACGCGGGGTAGTAGTCGTCACCGCTGTGAAAGCGCACGGGAGAGCCTTCGTGGTTGTAACCATCTGCGTTCCGCGTGAGTACCATGCCCGCAGCATGACCCTTGCCATGGATTTCGGGACCCGACGGGGGTTTGACTGAGCAGTGAGACATCATGTTGAAGGCGACGGCCGTGTCCGGATCGCTGCCCGTTTTCACGCATGCCTCGCTCCAACATTCGCCAATCCACTTTGGCTTCGCGAAGAAGCAACTGAGGGGTGAATTTTCGGGCAATGACGCACAGTAGGCGAGGATGGCGTCACGGGCTCGCGCATCCTCCATCGAAGACAATTCGATGGTGTCGAAATGATCACCGACGACGAAAAAACGCAACGGGTTGGTCGCGAGGCCATCCATGGCCAAGGTGAAACCCCCGACACCGATGCGAACGATGGCGTCGAAGACGACGAAAAGCGCGAACTGAGTTAAGGTCCGGACCGTCACCGCATCGCGTGGCGCCGGAGAATGAGACGACCACATGGCCACGTACTGCCGCGCCCACATGTGCAAGTACGTACAGAACGTCTGGCGCTCCTCCACCGACGCTGCCCGCACGCTGTTCCAGAACGCCGACGTTTTCATGGCGTCCGGTGCGAACTTTTTCGTGCCGTCGCTCAACGGCACCGGGAGGTCGATCGATTGGAGAAAGAGCCGCTCCAGATGGGCCTTGGCGATCTGGGGGCCGAGAGCATTGGACACCGGGCCGCCCGCGTCGCTGAAAAGATTGGCCTTTGCGACAATGTAATTGCAGAGACGTTGCACGTCGGCCATGGTTGGGGCATCCCGCAGGTGCTTCTCCAAGTCGAGATGCGCGACATCTCTCGCTTGTTGCTTCGGCCCCGTGGTGAGCGACACATCCACGCGGCGGTAAGCGGTCGACACCAGGTCATAACCCGTATGCGTGCCGAGCGCTTGAGCCAGCGCTGGGTCCGCCGCCTCGCCCTGCAGCGCGTCTGAAATCGGCTTCGTCAGCGGTACCACCTTGCTCTGTGTCACGCGCTCCGCGTCCACGAGCTTTCGCGGCATGGCCCCTTCCAGCGCGGCCACCACGTGCTCCAAGGCGTCTATCACACCGACGGGATTCAGCCACTTCAACCTCCCATCCAAAGTGAAGCCTTTGCGGCAGTGTACGATCGTTTGGTGTCGCGCGATGAGTAGCATCTTGTGGTCGCTGACCCACAGCGCGGCGTTCGACCCCGCTGCAGCCGCGGCGCTTTGTAATTCTTTCACGGCGCGGCTCAGCGTCGCATAGCGCATCAGCGCGAAGGTGGCCTTCTGTTGTCGTGCGTTGAAGCCGAGCGCGCCAAATAGGTAATGCAGCGCGGCAAGCGTGCCCTTAATGTAGCATGTGCCCGATTTTTGGTTCGTCATGTGTCGTGCGAGCTCCGCGGCGCCTAGCGCAGGCTGCGTGGCCATCTCCGCCGGGGGCAGGAATTCGTACCCGTTTTGCCCAGTCAACATGGGTAGCGTCACGTTATAGAACAAGCCGTCGGTGTGCGCGATGTCGTCGATGCACAAGCTGCGCGCGAGGAGGCACAAGGTCGAGACGCAGAGGAGCCGAGCTGCGGGAATCTTCGCCAGACACGTGTGCGTTAAGCTTTGGTGTTTGGGAAACGCGCTGCCGAGAATGGCCAGCGCGCCTTGGGCGGAGTTGCATATCACAATGTCGTAGGACTCCTTGTCGCGGCGCACGAAGACGACCGTGATGAAGTGGCCAGGGTCAGGTTTCGGCCAGCCGTACGGCACCACGAGAATCCCATTGCTGGCTGAAAGGGACTCCAGGCGGCGCTTGAGGTCGGTGGCGCTCGCGACCACTTGACGACTCTCTTCGCCGAGGAGATCCGACGCTGCCACGTTGAAGAAGAACGCTTCCCGGTAGAGGGTGACCATTTGCTTCATCACCGCGCCAAATTGATCCTTCGACGGGAACACCGACGGAAATAAAAACGGAGATTCGCCGACACGGTGATGCTGCGCCATTTCTTCGAAGAGTTGCACGAAGTGGTTGATGGACTCCTGGGACGGTCCGCCTTCCATTTCTGTATTTTTAATGTAATTGTCACCGAAGAAACCGGTGAAAAATCGCGTCTGCCAGATGCCGGAGAGCGGGCGGAGATCCTCCGCGCCTCGTAACGTGTCGTCGTCCTGATCGACGTCATAGCAGTAGTCGCGCTCACGTTGCTGCTGCCGCGCGGACAGAATTGCGTCAAAATGACTGCCTGTTGTGGCTTCACAAAAAGCTTGACTTTGGGCCAGCGCCACGGACTGCTGGCTTGCGAGCGAAAGAATGGACCCGTCGTCGGGTTCCTCCGTAGCTTGCCGTTGCATCACCGGAGCGGTGGAAGGCGCGGCCGGCGACGTTGATGTTCCGGTACCAGTAGCGATCGCTGCTGTCTGCGCAGAGGGACCCGTCGCCGCCGGGGGGACCCCACCGCCGTTCTCGTCGTCATCACTGTCATCCGCGTTGCCTTCCGCTTTCAGCGCTTCCTCTGCCTGGCGCTGCAACGCTTGCAACGCTTGGACGATTCCAGCCTCGTCGTCTTTTTTGTTCTTCACCAGCTTGCGCACCACCATGGGGTTCACGTGCGGAAACTGCACGCAGTATTGCTCCCATGACCGAAGCGTCGTCGTTTGCCGCGGTACGTTGGGCACCGCGGTCGTGGCCTCAGGTCCAGGAGGCTGTCCTGGCAGTTGCCGCGTAGCTTGACCATCGCTGCGCACAGCCTTTCGAGCGAAGCGACGACTGCGGACGTATGAACCAGTGAACTCACGGGATTCGAACGTTGCTTGAAAGTCGCGAGCGTACTCCCAGTCCTTGGCGTCCGGAATCCAAGTGCTACCCGGCGCCCAGGCGTATCCCCACGGGGTCGGGATGCTGCCGGGTGACGCTCCTCCCGCATCACTGCGGCGGTCGGCGGTCGACAGCGAGGGCGGATCCGTTGGCAGCAACGCGGGACTCCAGCCGATAACGGGGAACCAGCGTTCGTTCTCACAGTACTCGACAACAATGACGGGCTCGGTAAAGGGCATGCGTTGTGGTTGTTGGGGGGCCGGTGGGTCGTGTCGGCTGTTTGAGTCCGAAGTTCCGAATACAATACACGACCTAAAGGGCCAAAATAATTTTTGAATACAATCGCGCGGGCTTTAAAAGCAAAAGCCTTTGCACACCGTCAAAAGAAAGAAAAGATAATGATCGATCGATGAATGAACAAGGGAGGAGCTGTTTAATATTTAACGTTTTGGAAATCAGCAAAAAAAAGGACAGATAAAATGCGCCTTCCATATCCATCCACCTGGGGTTACAAACGGGGTGATGGAAATGCTGTGGGAAAGACAACAACCCATGGAAGACGCAATATACCCCGCCAAACGGTAAACTCCAATGAAACAAAGGAACCGGCGGCTTTCACACACACAGCGCACACGATGAGAGAAGCGGATTAGACGCAACAGAGGATTGTGGAGGGGGGGAAGTGCGCCACAAAACGAGAGAGCAGCCGTCACCCCACTGCGCGCGATGAAAACGGTCATCACACGAAGAGCTCCCACGAAAACGGGGGGACGAGAGAGAGAAAGAGAGACTCGGAGGGGAAAACCGCCTCAAGCACGTGTCTGCTGCATGACGGTCGCAATAAAAACACAAACGATGGTGTTTTCTTGTTGGTTGTGTGTGCCCACAGGTCCCTTTTCGGAAGGTTTCCGGTGGGCTGGATGGTTGGGGGGATTCCGTGGCATCACGGGGGTGTCGGAGGGTTCGGAAGTAGGTAGCATCATCGGAGCAAAGAGAACGCGTTCGACCCTACCACCGAGACAGAGTTCCCGAACCCATGTCCCTCTACACCGGTGAGGACCTTCCTGCGGCAAAACTTCCGCGACTTCGCTTACATTAATTAAAGAACATCGGCATTGTCGTGCACTAGCGGTCCGAAAGCACTGTCAACATCCTCATCATCTTCGTGCGAGAACAGCGACTGCAAGGCGGCAAAGGGGTCACCCGCGAATTGGGACGCGACGTCGGCCGGCACCGCTGACTGTGCCTCCTCTCCGTGCAAGATCTGGTACATCGTCGTGCCGCGGATGCCCGCGGTTCTCAACGTATGCTGCTGCCAATTTCGCACGAGCAACGCCTCCGCCTCTGCGTCGCCCATCAGGTCGTCGGACACACGATGGTCACGTTGTTCTGTCATGTCCCCCTCCTCAATGATGTCCGAGTCATCGAAGGACGAGTCCGAGCCAGGACGCGCTTTTGACGGTCTTGGCCTTCCCTCTCTCTCTTGAGACGGCAGCCTCAGCGACCGCGGCACTCTGTCGAGGCTCGGACGGCGGCTCGAATTCAACGCTGGCCGGCGCGATGGTGCGACCAGCGCCGTCGGGATAGGTCGAGCCGGAAGGGGGTTGCCTCTCCCCCCCCCTGCTGGGTGGATCAACGTGTCGACCGTCGCGCTCGCTGGAAGCTGGGTGACCTGGCCGTCGCCGTGACGGAACGAAGCGGACAACGTCGGGTTGGATAACGCTCTGGTGACAAGTACGGTGGGAACGCCGGTGGCATCTGCCGCGAAAGGCGGCGGCGACACCACGGATTGAAGTAGATATTCCTCCCAGTAATCCATCTCGGATTCAAGCGTCATCCACTCGGCGGGGACGACCGACGGGCACGTGGGCCGTGGCAGCGACGCGTCGCGCTGAGGGTCACCCGTAGGCCGCAGCACACGAAGCGTCGGCCGGCGGCCCGAAAACGATGAGCGACTGGTCGGCGACACGGGCAGCCGGTCGTTGGCCCCTCCTCCTCGGTTGCTGAGCAATTGGAGCAGCCTCGGAGGCACGTCGCCACGGTTCCCCTTCCACCGGCGGAACTCCTCCACGGAGGCGAATCGCGTGCACGTCGCCGACGGGCCGTCGCCGCTGCGCACGAGGAGGGCGGCGAGTCGCCTCCCGTCCACGGTCACACCGCTAGGGAGGGACGCAGCTGGAGGGGCCGGAGAGGGAGGTGATCCGGGCAGTACGTTCGCAGTCGCAGAAGAAAGGCTCGACGCATCGGGTGCCGGTACCTGCAGCAAGGGCGCGTCAAGCCCTTTCGCTGAGGCTCCGTCGCCGAGTAGTCGTATCTCCTTGTCCTTTTTGGCATCGTCGTCATCGTCAACTGAAATGAAGACTCTCCCTTGCTTGAACGCTCGGCTGAGGTACTTCCGCGAGAATTCGTACACCTCGTACAGCGTGAGCAACGCACCTAAAACGATAAAACCGACGTGAAAGGCCTCGTCGAACACGGACCAGCCGGCACCGAGCACGTTGCCAAGCTGCACGGCCACGAGAAACAGTTCGGATACGGCGCTCATGGTCCCGATCCCGCGTTCGATGCGGTACCGCTCAGGGTGCGTCTTGACGATCACCACGAACTGAATAAACATGACCCCAAATTGGACGCTCGAACCGACGAGACATCGCCAGGGAACGACGGATCGTGACACGGCCGAGCCAGCCACCGCGACCAACGTCACAACGAGTTGAAAGATCATGAACGCATGGTACGGCGCGCGGTATCCGTTGAAGAGGGCAGCGAAGAAATCGGTAAAGTTGGCGTTCTGAACCCATGAGGTGAGGTCAACGAAGCGCCATCTTCGGCGCTCCACGACGACCGCATCTGCCTCGCCTTTAGCCTCGTCATGGAGCTTGTCCGCTGCAGCGGAAATACCGCGACCCGCACCGTCGCGCCTGGACTTCCACTCGCCGCTCATCACGCGAAGTCGCAACGTGTTCCAGGAAATGTACCCGCCCACGAAGAACGTCTCATCGCCAGGATTCTCAAACGCATGGACGAAGACCGCATCGAAATGCGGCGGCCACAACACGACCACGACGGGCACGAATAGCAACAAGAGCCAAAAGACAACGGCGGCGATGACGAGACCCATCGTGGCGCGATGGTCAGAAAAATGAAGAAGGACCACAGCGGCCTCCAAAGCGGGGGCGATCACGACGAGAAGGCAGCCAAAGGCCGCCGACCCGACCTGGCATTGCTGCGCTCGATAGAACAACTCTTTGCGACCAGGAAACGCGCGGTTAATGCCGATGGCAAGCAGCGACGCGAACACCAACGCTGTGAACGGCGGGATGAGAAATAGCACGGGGTTGATGAAGAGGGACGCGGCTCGCTGGGCAAGGGCGGCGGGTGACGCCCGAACACGCCGGGCGCTGAGCGTTGTGATTGCCTTCGACGCGGCCGTTGATGCGTTGCTGTTGGTCGACGCGTCGGCGGCCGTCGTGGCACGTGACGACGTGTTAGCGGTTCCCAATAAGGTTTCGGCGGTTGCCGCGAGGAGCGCTTTGAAAAGTGCGGCGTCGTCCTGTTCCTCAATGTTGGCCTGCATGGACGGCTCCCATGGGAACCGAAGCGACGTGCCGAGCAAATTGCCAATGAATTCTGGGGGTTCGTCGAAGGAGGCGACATCACAATGAACCTTGAGTGACTGCAACTTCGCCGCGACGACCGCCATTGACGGGGCCAGCGAGGAGAGCGCAACGGCGGCCATCTCTGAAGTCCGTTTCACGGCTGCGGCGACCACGGCGGTTTGACTTTGGGCAGGTTCGGTGACGTTTTCGTGCGTTAGGAGCGTTGTGACATGAACCGTGCGACTCGACGTGTCATGCGCGAAGCATCCACGCGTGACGTTGAGCCACACCTCGAGGCGCGCGGCTTCAGGAGGAAGCACCGAGCGGTTCCATGCTGCGCGTAACGCGCCTGCGTGCCAGCGACGCATGCTGATACGCGCGAAGCGGCGATCGTACGCCGGGGTGGACCGGTAGACCGTGGCCATTTCTTGCGGCACATGGTCATCGAGAAGGATCCCAGGGGGCTCAACGACGAACGTAAAATTGAGCCGCGACCACAGTGGTTTCTGCCTTTTGCCGGCGCTGATGCGAACGGTTGGGGCCGCCGCGTCAAACAGCGTGGTAATGATGGTACCATTCATGGTCGCGAGGGCGATACGGTGGGGATCCAGCAGACAACCCGCGGTCACGGCGTCGGCGGCGGCGGCGTCTGAAACGGCGAAAACGTTCCCGTGGGGTGCGATGGCGATGCCGCTGAGGTTGACGCTGAGCTCTACGATGCGCGTCCAAAGGAAGTCGGCACGCGCGAGAACGTTCCGGGTAAGCGCTGCGGCACCCGCTGCCTCGAGCTCGCTGAGCATGACGTCGTTGGCCGCCATCACGGACGTGATGCCGTCCTGGTAAGCGTCGATTGCCCGTCCCGCCGCGGACATCAGATCCAGCGGGCCATCCGGCGGCATCGTGAGCAGGTCGAGTGGAAACAGCGATACCGAACCCGATACGGAAACGTTAAGTGAATTCGAAATCGACATCGACGGGGCGCTCGGAGACGCGGACTGACGAGTTGCGGATTGGGTCAGGGACGGGCTGCGCACGGACGCGGTATTCGACAACGTTGCGGCTCGGGTCTCGGACGGCGTCGGTGGCGGAGTGACACTTTTGGTGATCGTCAGCGTCGAGGACAGGGTCGGCGGCGACGGCGACTCGGTCGGTCTGCTCGCGGACAGTGTTGACGAGGGCCTGGAAGTGGACGGCGTACGCGAACGCGACCCTGAGCGGGTCATTGACACACGTGGTTCGAAGCAGGCCAAGGCGTCCGACATGGCCAGGCCCATTTCCGCGGACTGACTCGGAATGGCCGTGACACTGCGACTCACAACACCACCAGCTGACGTCCCGACGTAGTCGATCGCCGAGACATCGTCGCGCGCCATCGATATGGCAGACAGGTTCCACAGTGCCAGCCGGACTAGCCACGGACCGCTGAACTCGTCTAGAATGCCGCGATGGACGGATGCGACGGAAACGTCTGTTCCAGCGAGCTGGTACAGACGCGCCGGGACCTCCCCAGTCGCATTCAGACCCATTGCCTTCGAGAGTAGCTGCGAACCGACGATGCGTTCTCCTCGTGGCAGTGTCCAAACAACTGACGGAGATACGACCGTGACCAACGTCGCGCTACGTCGCACTTGAAACCGGGAGGCTGGCCCTGGGACGAAGGCTTCTTCGATCTCGATGCATCCCCACTGAGCGGCCGTTAGCGGCTTGCGCAGCACGAGGTAGGCGGGCGAGCTGGCCGATCCCGGACGGGATGTGACGCCGTGCGTTGACTGCCACGCGAAGGGTGCCCACACCGAGAACGTGTAGACGTAGATGCGCTTCGTTTCCCCCGGCGCGACTTGACTCGCGTGAAACGATGCGTCATGCAGTGGTGAATCCGACGTGTAATGGCCTGCTCCGGTGAGCCTGGCCTCGTGCGCGGGGTAGGTTCCCGTGACGACCAGCGAGAAAAAATTGCGTTGCACAGCTGCGCCCATTGTGACGTTTGCAAACGTGCGACCGAACGACGGAAAGGTTCCGGTTGCCGTCTCAGCCGTGTTCGTGGCCGAACTGTCGTCGGCATCTTCGTGTCTCCCAAACACATGGATCGCACTGGCGAGACTCACGGTGAGCGAGTCGTAAAAAGGGAAGCCGGCTGCAGAAAAAGGCGGGTTGATGACCACGTCACCGCCACTCGACGAGCACCCACGGTACACGGAGACGTTGGTACCAAGGAGGCCGAATGGATGGCCACTGTCTTCCTTGACCAGGGCAGCAGCAGCCGTGTCGAAAGCCAGCAGTCGGTGTCCCAGAGCCGCGGCGGAGATGGACGCCGTTGCAAACTGGGCGTTCATGGCGAGGATGCCGCCAACCAAGCGAGGCCAAACTGACGCGAACACACGGGTTATGACCGTCACGCTGCAACCGGGGGGAAACGGCGGCGGGGGAGCATCGTCGAATACGCCAAGGCCGAAGGCGGTCGTGGACGCGACGCTATTCGGTTCTGCGGTTCGGCCGGAAGGACGCGTGACACGAAAATCGATACCGGTGCTTCGTGAGAAGGTGCGGTCGGGCTCCATACTGGCCGCGACTCCCCAATGCTCGCACGTTGGATAGATAGGCTTGTCAGAACTATACTCCGAACTTTTGAAAATGTGTAGATCGAATGTCTCGCGAAGAGGGCAACACAGCGGCGTGCCATTTTCCTGGCAACGGCTGCTGCCTCGCGCCCCGTCCTCTCCCTCTATCACCTCCCTGTTGACACCTCCTCCCGTCGATGCGTCGGTCCGTGCTACCCACAACCAGCATGGCCGTGGGAAGCCAACGATGGCCCTGACGACCAGCGCGGCCGCAATGTCGCTCATCGCGACGAACACGTCGCAGCCTCTCGCACTTCTCAGACCATTCGGTGACACGACGACGGGCAGGGCGACGTTGGGTATCACCAGTTGTTTAAGCTTGAAACTACCCTCCCTCCAAAAATCGTCCTCGGTTGCCTTCGCAAGCTTCGCGATTGCGCGCTCTGCTTCCGCGATGGACACGTGGATCGCTGCCGCAGGCTGATAGTCAAAGCCGCTTCGATCATCCTCGAGATCTGGCCAGTGATACCGGTGCGACGCACCCGGCAAGATCATGGAGGTCCAAGTCGGAGGGGCGACGCTGCCAGAGCGGCTTGTTGACACATGACATGCCCAGCACACTTCATACGACAGTGGGGAACGTTGGCGTCGCTGATCGAAAAGCGACGTCATCATCGACGCGATGTGGATCGCGTGCGTTATGTCGGTCAGCTCGGGAATGCCGCTCGCAAGACCATTCACTTGCGCGGCCACCGCGGAGACGTGGATGCACAACGAGCGGCTCGACGCTGCCGGCGCGGACGTTGCGGTCGGATTCTGTGTTTCATTGTAACGTACAAGGCCGTCCGTGCCCCCCCTGATAAGCGACAGGGTTGCGGCACCTTCCACGGGGTTTGGAGGAGGGGGGGTCATGGTGATACCCCAGACCGCGAGCTCCATCCATGCTGCGCGCTCTTTCCCCGCGGCGACATCCACCCGGCACTGCTGTGTGGAGAGCCCATTGTGTACCGAAGCGGGAAACCAGTGGTAGCCGACCGGGGACCGAAGCGGTGGTCGAGCAGTGGGCCGTACGAAGCTCCGGATTGTAGCGTTTAACCAAAACGGCAACCGGCGAGTCGCCGCGGGAGAGAACTTTGACAACAAGGGCGGGAGCACGCCACTGTGGACAGCCCCGTAGCGGAGGTCTGTGGTGCTCGTGATCCAATGCAAGGCGGCGCCGCAAGGGGAGTAGGCTGGGCTCCACGTCATCAGCGACGTCGACGCGAAGTGTGCCTGAACGGCTTCGGTGTCGAAGCGGATGCTGATGTCGGGAGTGGAGACGAACCGTCCTTGTGAGTCCGTCCGCGAAGAATTCGGCGGAGCAACGAGAATTCTGGTGGCGTCGAAGGCATAAACGGCCAGAGTCATCTGCCCTCCAAAACCGCGCGCGCTTATCGAGTTGTTCGTCAGACCAGGAGCGTAGTACGGGAGCGCCGGAGGGTTATCGTGCGAGGAAGGCTCGTCGTCGCACGCGACCGTGACGTCGAGGTATACGGCAGTGACGAGAAGAAGAGGGAGACCAACGAAGTCGGTGCGCTGATCTCTTAACCGGGCGGTGGTGGCGGGTGTTGCGAATGTCGACGGCTGCCGGCCGGAAAACATCGCCGCGCAGTGCAGTTCCGAATCCAACGAGAACACTTGAGCGCCACCTGCGACGGCATTCGCACATTGTAGCGGTGAGTCAATCAGCGGGGAAATCGAAAACCGACGCTTCACGAAGGTCAGCAAGCGGGTGACTCGACTGTCCGACATTGATGTAACTTGGCGATCCACCCGCGAGACGCTTGGCCAGCGTCTGTTCGCAGGCTCATCGTCAGTAGCCGACGGCGCATCGGTAACGTCGCCGAAGACGCGAGTCAGGCTGTCGAACACGGTTTGCTCGCCTTTCGACTTTAGGATGTAACTGCGTTGGGCGCAAGAAGAAAATCCAGACGACCACCAGAGGTCGGTCGCAGCGGTCATATGCGGCAACGCGCCGGGAAAGAAAATGTCGACGGCGACGGACACCGAGCCATTCTCTCCGCCGTCCAACTCCTCATCAACATCATCGGCAGGGACAATGAAATCCCAGCTCGGCACGCGTGGGAGGGCCTCGGAAGTCACACTGCGACGTCGAGCGCGTGGTGGGAGTAGCGATGAGTCTTCGCTCAGCACAGCGACGGGCAGAGGAGTCATCAGGGGATAGACGGCCGCTCCGCCGGCCACGCGAGGGGAAAACAGCAAGGGCGACCACCATGACAAGTTCACGGTTTCCGAAACCGAGCGAGCATCTCGGAACGTGGCGAGGGCGGTCTCGTTGAACGAAAAGCTGTCGCGCACGACGTCGGAGCCGACTGAAAACACACCGCGACGGGGAAGACCAACGACCGAGTTGCCGCAATCTCGGCAAAGCGTCACGACGACCGCAGTCAAGGGTGAGCGAGGAGCTAACGACGTCAGATTGGCAGGGCCGCCGCCTCCACTGCCCTCGACGACTCGGGCCTCATCGTCGTCCGTGTCCACCACCATGTCGTCCCACGACGACGACGACGTGCCGTAGTCGACGGTCAGGGCGGAGGCATGGACGGCCGCAAGCACGACATCCGAGACGGCGGCATCGTAGATGGTCGCCCCGACGACGGTCGCCGCCCAGGGCACCTGAGCGGCGCGGAGTGGCGAAGGCAATACGAGGGGCACTTGGTTACGACCCAGGAGGAGGCCAGGTGGCAACGCGTCCTCGGCACGCGGACTCAACGACAGCAAAAGGAGTGGGCCGTCGACCACGAATGATCGACTTTCCACATTGAACATTCGCGTTCCGGGAACTACGGAGATGCCCGTTCCTTCGTCCTCTCGGACAAGTTCGTATGGGTGCACCCACACTGTGACGGTTTTTGGCGAAAGTGGATCCAGGAGGCCGTGCAGGATGGCGCCCGTGGCCACGCAGCTGTCAGACGACAGAGCGCCCGGCATGCCACGGATTGGCGTGAACAGCCAATGCTGTTCGTTGCCCACTAGCACGACTGGCACCGAAGGCGGATGCGCGACGAGGTGCGAGGGCCGAGGTACACCAGCCCGTGTGACAGCGAAGGTAGAGCGTGGCTCCGCGACCGCCCGGGAGAGCACGCCGTAGCGGAACGACGCGAAGGCGGCCCTCATGCCCATCTCAAGGTGCACGTCAAGGGCCACTGCGTCGTCTTCTATGGTCGCAACGTCGAAGAGGCCTTCGTGCAGCGCCACACCGAGGAGGTCGCTGCCTTCGTGATACAGCGTGGTGCCAACGACACCCGCGTCGCGCACGAGCCTTCCTTGCCAACGACCGACGGTGACGCGCGTTCGGTCCGTTCGGTTGACGTCCAGGTTCGGTTGACGGGACAATGAGACATAGTACCCAAACTCATCGCTTTTCCCACCAGCCGCGACGGACGGGTCCAGCATGGCGGTGCATCGGACGAGGCCGAACGATATCGCGAAGTACAGGCGTCGCGGGGGGACGAGGTGAACAAACACGGGAAGCGCCGAAGGGTCGGTGCTGTCAGGGTTAGGGTGCACCGCTTCGGTGACTTGGGACACGAAGGCGGCCACGTTGACAGGGGTGCGCGCGACCGGAAATATGCCGGCGCCCACGCAGGGCAACAGGTCGGAGCTGGTGTAGTTGACGAAACGCCGCGGTATCGGCCCCAGGACATCCCAGCGATCATCCAAAGTTGACGGCGGAGTCGGAGATCGCGAAAAAATGACGCCGTAGCCGGCTCCGTAGGGAGCGGAAGCCACCCCGTTGCGCACGCTGAAGGGGAAACTGGCGCGATAACCCCGCCAGATCACGTAGACGTCGAGGCGCGGGCTGTCTGGGTTGGCGGAGCTCATCGTCGTATCGCTGCCAAAGCCCGCGTGACAAATGGCAGCCGCAACGTTCGTCGTCGAGTACTCATAGATGAGCGTCCCTTTCGCTGTTCCGTTCGTGCTGCTGCAGTCTGGAAAAACAGAGAAGCGAACCGCGAAGTTGAACGGGGTGCGAGCCCCTTCTGGGAAAAGAGCAGGCAGACACGCGCCGCCGCACAAGGGTAGCTTTCGCCGTGGAAGGGGTCGGGTCGCAAAGTCGCGCGCGTTGAGAGGAATGATGCATGGCATGTCGGCCGCGTTGAGCATCGACGCTGGCGCCACGTACATTGGCGCGGCACTCTCTTGATGACAGTTTGGTGGTACACTGAACGCGCCTGCGAGGCTGGGTGGCGAAGCGCTGTAGGAGACTCGCACTCGCATCGGCCCAAAGGGAAGTCGTCCGTCTTCGGCTTCAGCTGCATCCGACGTCAGCAGCCCGCTCGTCAGTAGGGACACGACGGCACGTTCCACCGTGCCCGCGGCGAAGGTTGTTGGAAAATTGCGCGATGAGCGGCAGGCGGCCGCGTCGCGGGGGTACATCCGATCAACCTCGACGACGATGCCCGCGGCCGTGTCGCGTGATGCGCAGGCGGGAAGAGTCGCCTGAGAACTGAGTATGAATTGTTCTTGCCTGGTGGACGTGTCATCCGCTTTGACACCACGGCGGGAGGCGACGAACGTCTGCAGGCCGAACAATTGATGCAGCCACAACTCCGTGTCGCTCGCCGAGTCGTTCATCGGAAGCAAGCCGCTGTGCCTCGCAGCCGCGTTGAGTGTCGTGCCGCTCCAATACCGGAACCCACCATTCACGGATAGCTGCGTGGAGTCGTAGATGTACTGCGCGGGGATCGTGATGACCCGCGGTGCTGTGGGCAATGGTGCCGCAGACGGGACTGACGCGAAGGATCGACACGCGTAGTCCCACTGGGTCTGATCGTAACCAGGTATTGGACTGAGTTGAAACTCCGATACGATGCCGTGACTCAATGTGCTCCAGAGGTGCATATCCCGGGGACATCGCTGCGTCAGCGCGTACAAAACGACCCCCCCGCGCCGGCGGGAAGTGGCGTTGGCGAGGTCAGGCCTTACGAGGACGCCGGCATGTTGCATGGCCAGAATAGGCCCGGAGGACTCCACGTACCAGCCGGTACCCCCCAGTACCCGCGGGCTCCAGGTCACCCGGTGATAGACGGGTCGAGGCGGCACCCATGTGCACGCATCACAGGTTGGCAATTCGACGGGATTCGCACTGATTTGCACTCGGCCTGCGGGGGGCTGCCACAGATGCAGGCCATCGCCCGTCTCGCGAGCGGCGGTGTTCAGCGTCCGATTGGCGATGCGGACGGCGCGTCGAAGTACCACAATATCGTATGCAATGTCGTTGACGACGGCGGCGACCACGTTCGTCGGCACGATCACGGTTCCCTGCTCGGGGTCAAAATCGAACCTCACGTTGCGCCAATGCATTTGCCTTTGCGCCCCCACCGTGACGGCGTTGAGGGTGAAGCCCCGACAGAGCGATCCT
>ERZ1292633.1413-Hain-H41-02um-R1-1413-length-25993-cov-6_pt1 | contig 16667 bp, 20 predicted proteins | sample MGYA00564406_ERZ1292633 | MGnify/ENA primary metagenome ERZ1292633 (study PRJEB36523, sample SAMEA6512639) | groundwater metagenome | collected 2019-01-08 | study: AquaDiva: Metagenomics assemblies of 32 groundwater samples | reverse complement strand
CAGACCGATAAAAATAATACCCAATCAAAACTGCGCGAAGAAAATTTACCAAGAAGTTGCATAGAAAATTACGTTCAGTTATCGCTCCGGAGGAAGAAAAACATCCTGGTCGTAAATATTTATCTGGGGAAAAATTTCAATGCTTTGAACCAACAAATTGGAAGTAAAATTTCTGAGATCGACGCTTTTCATTTCCAAAGAATGAAAATCGTCGGTCTGAAGCAACATCGCGCCGACCAGACTGCCCTGACTATACAGCCCGACCAAAAACTGCGGCCGCTTATATCCGAATGCGCTCTCATTTTTCAGATCGAACGCCAGCCGATTGGTCTTCAGCTCCGGCGTTGTTATCGGATTTTCGAAAGTCGTACTGCGAACAGTAAAATTAATCCGGCTATCCTGCCAAGATTTCACATCTGGAATATCATGAGCCGACACGCGCTGCCACTGCAAATTTCTGATCTGCAACGCGGCGCCGGTCGCTCCCGGCATATCAGCGAGGCCGAGGGACGCCGCCAAAGTTTTGCTCCCCGCGAGGATGATCGCCTTGCCCGGGGCGGTACTCGTCCCGCTGATCCGGAAGACATAGTCAAAGGTCGCGTAAGAATCATCATTCAAATTTGCAACTTCAGCCACCGCGTCAACCTTGCCGACGCCGCCTTGAAATAAATTAGTCGAAATTATCTGGAGAGGCTTCTGATTAAAACGCCGAATGATACTATTATAATTTATGAATTCCGACGATTGCTTCTCGACCCGGCTTGCTTCCGGTATCTGGACGAGGAAAACTACCCAACTCGGAATACTATAAACCCAAAAGACGATGCTGAGCGCGATGAGCCCGGCCACAAGCAGACGATAAAGCAGGACCTTGTACTTCACCCACCACAGGCCATATTTCAAATCCTTGGAAGTAAACTCTCCGGTCGGGTCGATGTAGCGGCTGGCGCTCACCTTCGGCGCGATGGCAACCTTGGGAGTCTCAGGCGTTTGATTGTTTACTGAAAATATATTTGGCATGTCGTAATTATATACCAAAATCATCAAATTTACAAAAATCTACCCTTGCCATACAATACATTTTGTGATAAAATAACGTTACTAAATCGTACTTATTGCTTACTCTGCTTACCTTGCTTATTGCCTATATACTAATGTATGCCTAACCGAAAAGTAACCAAAGGAAGAATTGAGGATGAAGTTAAAAGGGAAAAGGTAAAAGTTGAAAATCCAACCGCAAAGACTGAGAAAACAAAAGGCGGCTACAGCGCCGAGAGCATCACCGTACTCGAAGGCCTTGAGGCGGTACGTCGCCGCCCCGGCATGTACATCGGATCCACCGGTCCGGTCGGATTGCACCATCTAATCTGGGAAGTGGTTGATAACGCCATCGACGAAGCGATGGCCGGCTTTGCCAACAAAATCCATGTTACGTTACTTCCTGACCATACCGTCGAAGTGCGCGACAACGGCCGCGGTATCCCGGTCGACATCCACCCTCAGAAGAAGGTCAGCGCCCTCGAAGTCGTCATGACCATCCTCCATGCCGGCGGTAAATTCGGCGGCGAGGGTTATAAAATTTCCGGCGGCCTGCATGGCGTCGGTGTCTCGGTCGTGAACGCGCTCTCTATCTATACCAAAGCCGAAGTCCACCGCGACGGCAAAATTTGGATGCAGGAATACAAGATCGGCGTCCCGCAGAAGAAAGTCCGCGAGATCGGCAAGGCCAAAGATACCGGCACTATCATCACTTTCAAACCGGACAATACAATTTTCGAATCATTGGATTTCGAATGGAAGACTATTCTCGATCACCTGCGCCAGCATACCTACCTTACGAAGAAGGTGCATATGGTAATCTCCGATCAGCGCAGCCCGGAGGAGAGAGCCAAGGACAAGACCGCCCTCAACTTCCCCAACCCTACCTATCAATTCTATTTCGAAGGCGGGGTCGCTTCCTACGTCAGATTCCTGAATCAAAATCACGAAGCCAAGAACGAAAATATTTTTTACATTGAGAAGGAAGCGGAGAAGGTCGGCGTTGAGATCGCCCTGCAATACACCAACGAATTCTCCGAGTCGCTCTACGCTTTCACCAACAATATTTACAACCAGGAAGGCGGCACGCACGTGGCCGGATTTCGCACCGCCCTCACCCGCAGTATCAATACCTACGCTCGCAACAAAACCTTCCTAAAGGAGAAAGACCCAAATCTATCGGGCGATGATGTGCGCGAAGGACTAACCACCGTCATCTCCATCAAGATCCGCGATCCTCAATTCGAGGGCCAGACCAAGGGCAAGCTTGGCAACACCGAAGCCAAGACGGCCGTCGAAGCGGTGCTTGGCGATGCCTTCCTCGTCTTCCTCGAGGAACATCCGAAGGACGCCGAGGGCATCATCGGCAAATGCGTCCTCGCCGCCAAAGCTCGCGCCGCCGCCAAGATCGCGCGCGACACTATCCTGCGAAAAGGAGCGCTTGAAGGTTTCACTCTGCCGGGCAAGCTGGCCGACTGCTCCAGCCGTCACGCCGAGGAGTCCGAGCTGTTCATCGTAGAGGGCGACTCCGCCGGCGGCTCCGCCAAGCAAGGCCGCGACCGCGAACATCAAGCCATACTCCCCCTGCGCGGCAAGGTCCTAAACGTTGAGCGAGCTCGCCTCGATAAAATCCTTGCTAACAACGAACTAAAGTCCCTCATCATCGCCATGGGCACTAACATCGGCGAACAATTTGATATTTCCAAATTACGCTATCACCGCATCATCATCATGACCGATGCCGACGTCGATGGCGCGCATATCCGCACTCTGCTCCTCACCTTCTTCTATCGCTATTATCCGGATCTCATCAAGGGCAGCCATATATATATCGCCCAGCCGCCACTGTATAGTGTGAAAATAGGCAAAGAAATGCATTACGCCTATGACGCCGATGAACGCGATGCTATTATCGAACGTCTAAAAAAGGAAAAGGGGAGCAAATCCCCGCTTGGGCGGGGTAGGGGTGGGTTGGACAAACCAGAAGGAGTATCCCCCTCTTCCGAAGAGGGGGCAGGGGGAGTTGCCGAGGAGGAGGGTCAACCCGAGACCGAGGCCGTCATCATCGGCGGGATGAAAATAAATATTCAGCGCTACAAAGGTCTCGGTGAAATGAATCCGGAGCAACTCTGGGAGACCACGATGAATCCCGAGTCGCGCGTCATGAAGATCGTCACTGCTCTCGACGCCGAGCTTGCTAATGAAACTTTCGAAATCCTGATGGGAGACGAAGTCGAGCCGCGCAAGAAGTTCATCCAGACTTACGCGAAATCAGTGCAAAATCTTGATATTTAAACCTATGCCAAAAACTCCAAATACAGAAGGCAGCGGGCCTGACGAATTCGATGACGAAGAAAGCACTACTGGCGAATCCATTAGTGGTCCGATTAATCTGGATCTGAAAAGAACACTAGATGAAAAACTCGGCCCAAGATCGGAGGAAAGAAATGGCCCCCCTTCTATTTTTGATAAATTCAACAACTTCAGACACGATTACATTAACAAATTCGGAATGATTAAGTCATTGCTTGATTACAAACAAAGTCTAAAAACTATAAAAGAGAAATTTCCAAAATTATTTCCTCTTCCAACATTCAGAGAAGCATATCCCAATGAAGAACCTAAAGAACAAGACCTGGCCAATATCGAAGAGGTAGATAGTCTTATTGGCCAGATCAATGGCGGCATTACAGACGGAACTATGAATGAAACCGACGTAAACGAAAAAATTGTCAAAATTATTTCCATTATCAGAAAATAGTGTATCTCTTGACATAAATACCAACCTCTGCTATACTAGTCTCATCATAAACAGCCGAAAGGCTTTTTTTTAACCCTCCTATATATGTTACAAGCGCTGAAAAACTATCTCCTCGGATCATACGCCGAAATGAGGAAAGTAACCTGGCCCACCAAGGAGCAGACCATCAACTACAGCCTCGTCGTCATCGGTCTCAGCATTTTCCTGGCGGTATTTTTCGCTGTCCTGGACAACATTTTCAGCTTCGGTATTTCCAAGATCATCACCCGTTAATCAGTCGCCAGACTTTCAACTTTATAACTTTCAACTTTTCAAACTCTCACTATGGCCAAACAAACACTAAATCTCGGCCGACGCTGGTACGTACTGCACACCTACAGCGGGTACGAGGAAAACGTCAAGCACAATATCGAACAGCGCGTGGAATCCTTCAATATGAAGGAGAAGATTTTCAACGTGCTCGTCCCGAAAGAAAAGAAAATAAAAATTAAGAACGGCAAACGCACCACCATCGAAGAGAAGATTTTCCCGGGCTACATACTCGTTGAGATGATCGTGACCGATGACTCATGGTATGTGGTTCGCAACACTCCAAATGTGACCGGCTTCGTCGGCAGCGGCACCACGCCCACCCCGGTTGACCAGAAAGAAATCGACACCCTCCTGAAACGCGTCAGCGGCTCCTCCGAACCTTCCCACAAGATTGATGTGGAAGTCAACGATATTGTCCGCATTGTCGATGGCCCATTCAAAAATTTCGAAGGTAAGATTAGCCATGTCGACGCCGAACGCGGCCGCATTAAAGCGCTCGTCTCGATGTTCGGACGCGAGACACCGGTTGAGCTCGATGCACTACAAGTAAAAAAGATTTAATAAAGTTTGACAGGCTGCGCTTCTCGGCCGAGTCAACTGTCATTCCCGCGCAGGCGGGAATCCACAATTACTAATTGTAAAACTTACAGGATTAAAATCATATATTCTCATTCGCTCGGAATTAAATTAAAACATTTAATTTAATTCTCTTACTCATTTCGAATATGGCAAAAAAACTAATGGCTGAAGTCAAACTGCAAATCATGGGCGGAGCCGCCAACCCAGCGCCACCGATCGGCCCGGCGCTCGGCCAGCACGGCGTGAATATTGCCGGCTTCTGCAAGGAGTTCAACGACAAAACCAAAGACAAAAAGGGCGAGGTCGTACCGGTAGTCATCTCCATCTATGAAGACCGCAGCTTCTCCTTCATCATGAAGATCGCTCCGGTCGCGGAACTTATCAAGAAAGCTGCCAACATCACGAAGGGATCCGGCAAACCGCTGCAGGAGAAAGTCGGCAAGATTACCAAAGCTCAGGTCAAGGAGATCGCCGAAAAGAAAATGCCTGATTTAAATTGTAACTCCGTCGAAGCGGCCGAAAAGATGGTAGAAGGTACCGCGAGACAGATGGGAGTAACTGTAGTCTAAAATAAAAAGGTTTATAAAAAAATCCGGGCAATAAGCTCGGGTTTTTTATTTTGACACCTCTGCCAAATTAAGCTAAAGTATCGGCTAATATGCCAGAAAAATTCACCCCTTCAGAGGAACGTGGTAGGCGAACTGAAAAAAACAAAACCCGGAACACCCTTCTCGGCCTCTTTTTATCCCTAGGACTTCATATCGGCGCCGTCGGCGCGGCGATCCCCGAAGTCAGGCGGGGAATCGCTGACGAGGCCGGCGAGCTCGCTGAGTCGGCTGAACGGACCGGACGAGAATTCTTGGAGCGCCAGTTCGCATCCGAAACTGAGGCTGATTATAAAAATTTGCTAGAAAAAGGCGGGGCAACGGCGCCGATTACTTTCTATCTGAAAAGCGAAAGCTTTCATGGAATCAGTGAAGATGAAACTCTGGAGAACGCGCAAGTGTTCGAACAGCTCAAACAAAAATTCCTAGAAGAAACCAAAGTAGAGCCGAATCAAATGAAGGTGCTCTATGAGTTGTCACAAGAAGAAGGCCGATACGATCCAACTGCCGCCCTCCTCGCCGATGTCTTGAGGAAAAATAAAGACGAACGAAAGGGCAACTGCGAAGCGCGCGCCAAATTTATGGACAGCCTAGTGTCGGAAATTTATCCGAACTCAGAGAGAAAATTGCAGTGGTTTAACGGCGACAAACAAAATGACAAAGCGCCGCACGTTCGCCTAATTATGAAAATCGGCAATAATTGGTACGCGCTCGAGGGATTGCCGGAGAAACTAACCGATGCAGATCTCGCCGGCACGACCTTGACCGACACTGATATTTTCAAAAAATCTTATTTACAAAAAGAGGCCAATCCCGAAGAAAAGCCGCTTAGCGGCAAGCCGGTCAGTTCCAATTCGTTCTTTCACGTTGCATTTGAGCACCCGCCAACCCAAACCTTCAGCGGAAGCGACCTGAAGGAAGACAAAAAGGATTATGAGAAACGCCTCGCCAAAACCTATGAACAAGCCGCTTCAAATTTTTTCAAAATACAATATTTGACTGCGACCGAGATAAAGGCGCGCGCTGAAAAACAAAAACCAAACACCAAAGAACATAAGGATCAAACTCCCCAAAAATTTACCAAAGAAGAACTGGAAGAAATAGCGAGGTCAGGCTCGCTGTTTGTTTGGGATGGCGAGGTTCGGGATTTAACTGAACTTAAAGGCATAAAATTAAAATCGATCGACGTAGACAATTCCGACATTACCCATTTTTCCGCCCTGGACTTATCGGAAGTTAGATATTTATCACTTAGCAATGTCCGAGGCGAAATTGATCTGAAAAAAATACAGGATCATGATCTAGATTACGTTAGTTTATACGGAATAATGACTATTAAAAATTTCGATAATCTTATGACAGAGGGTTTTGAAACAGATCGCGTTGAATATTTAGCAAAATTTAAAAACATTCCTCTTGCCCAGCTAACTCTAGATTGTAGCGTTTCGGACGCGTTAAGCAATATTTATATTTCCCGAAACAAAATTAACTCATCATCCTTGAGTGTAAATAATCTATACAAACCCGAAGATCTAAAAAGGATTATAAATCTAGCGGCGCGTTCTGAAAAAGTTACTGAACTATATATAAATTTGGCTGAAGGATTTTATCCGAATTTTTCTGATTATAACCCACTCAAAAAACGCGTGAAAGATGGTTCGTTGAGTGTAACAATTACTTCGGAAGGGGTGCTAACTGAGCTAAAATTTCCTGATTAATTTTGTTGACTTACACTCGCCTTTCTCATATACTACCAACACTAAATTTCTCCTATGCAACAAGCCAGAACAAACAATATTTCCTGGGATGAATGCTTCATGCGCATGGCGCACGTCATCGCCGACCGATCCAAAGATCCCTCCACCCAGGCCGGCTCCTGCATCGCCGATGAGGACAATATCGTCGTTGGGCTCGGCTACAATGGATTTCCCCGCGGCATCAAAGACGGCGTACTGCCGTGGGAGCGCGAAGGCAAATTCCTCGACTCCAAATATGCCTATGTCTGCCATGCCGAAGAAAACGCCGTGTATAACGCCAACAAATCCACCAAAGGCTGCAAACTCTACTGCACGCTTTTCCCCTGTAATGAATGCGCCAAATCGATTATTCAAAACGGTATTGTGGAAGTTATTTACGAAAGCGACAAATACCACGATGTGGACGCTTTCATCGCCAGCCGTCGGCTTCTGGATGCGGCCGGAATACAATGCCGCGAATATATTTCAGAGTGGGCTAAAAAATAAAATATGTCCAAAATAATCCTCGGTTTCGTTGGCGACCTAGCCTCCGGCAAAGGAACAATTTGCAAATATCTGAAGGAGAAATATGGCACCGAGTCATATCGATTTTCGACAATGCTGAGAGACATTCTGAAGCGAGTCTACCTCGAGAATTCCAGAGAAAATTTACAGCGCCTCTCCACCGTAATGCGCGAAAATTTCGGACAGGATATCATGAGTAAAGTTATTGCCGAGGATGTTAAAAATGATCCGAGAGAAATCGTCGCTGTGGAGGGAATTCGCCGTCCGACGGACATCACCTATCTTGAGAGGAGCCAGGGCTTCCACCTGATCTACATCACCGCTGAGCCGGAGCTCCGATGGAGAAGGCTGGTGGCACGCAACGAAAATCCCGGAGATGATAAAAAAACCTACGAACAATTTCTTGCCGACGAGCAAGCCGAAGCCGACCGACTGATAAAAAGCCTTGGCGCCAAGGCCGAGTTCAAAATAATGAACGACGGCACCTTCGATGATTTTTACCGACAGATAGAGGAAATTCTAAAGAGCATCCGACATGCAAGTAAAGATTAAACGCATTGATAAATCTCTCCCCCTCCCCGAGTATCACACGCCCGGGTCGGTGGCGTTTGATTTGTATTCGAGGGTCGATACTACAGTGCCCGCTGGCGGCACGGTAATGTTGCCGACTAATTTCATAATCGAAACGCCACCGGGATTTATGCTAATGATAGCCGCCCGTTCAAGCCTTGCAAAAAAAAGAGGTCTTAGGCTTCCAAATAGTATCGGTATTATTGATCAAGATTATTGCGGAGAAGAAGATGAACTCAAACTGTTTATTCAAAATTTTAATGACCACGAAATAGAATTCAAGAAAGGCGAACGACTTTGCCAGGGAATATTTGTTAAGATCGATAAAGCCGAGTGGGGCGAGGTCGATCAAATGTCCGACCAAAGCCGCGGCGGCTGGGGGTCGACGGGGTGAAGTAGAAAGTTATAAAGTTATAAAGTTAAAAGTATGAAGGCATACCTCGATATCGTCAAAAAAATACTGGATAAAGGTGAATTAAAACAGACTCGCCAAGGGCCTGATGCTTATACCATCGCTGGAGCGATGTTTGAGCATGATATGGCAAAGGGCTTTCCACTGCTCACCACTAAAAAAATGCCATTTAAAATGATCGCAAACGAGCTGGAATTTTTCATTAAAGGTATCACTGATAAAAAATGGCTTCAGGATAGAAAAAACTCAATCTGGGACGAATGGGCCAACCCAAAAAAAGCCCCCTACGGACACGACGAAGCTTCAAAAAAACGCATGCTCGAAGAACGTGATCTTGGTCCTGTTTATGGTTTCCAATGGCGACATTTCAACGCGCCTTACGAAAATTATGATACGGATTACACCGGAAAAGGCATTGATCAATTAAAAAACATTATTGAAACTGCCAAAAAAAATCCCAACGACCGACGGATGATTGTGAACTCGTGGAATCCAAGTATGCTCGACCAAATGGCACTTCCCCCCTGCCACTACTGCTATCAAATTACCGTGGTTAACGGGCGATTAAACTTACTCTGGAATCAGCGTTCGGTGGATACAATGCTTGGTTTGCCCTTTAATATTGCCAGCTACGCCATACTCCTCCACTTGCTTGCCAAAGAAACTGGCTACAAGGAAGGAAAACTAGTGGGTTTTTTGGCTGACGTCCATTTATTTGTAAACCACGTCGAAGGTGCAAAAGAGCAACTCAGCCGCGACCCGAATAAATTTCCCCTGCCGACTATTCAAACCGATAATTTCACTTCGATTTTCGACTGGCGCGGCTCCGAGGACTCCAGAGTTATAAATTATCAAAGTTTTGATAAGATTTCGTTCGAAATCGCTGTTTAATATGTCTTTCTCCCTCATCGCCGCCGTCGCCAAAAATAATTGCATCGGCGTAAAAAATAAAATCCCCTGGAACATTCCGGAGGATTTTCAATATTTCAAAAAGATGACTCTGGGCAAGACCTGCCTCATGGGCCAGGCAACTTTCGAATCCATCCTCGGCTACCTGGGCAAACCGTTACCGGGACGAAAGTCGGTTGTTATAACCTTGGATAAAAATTTTAAAGTACCATCAGACGTAAGAATTTTTTATTCGCTCGATGATGCTTTCAAAAAATTAAAAGATGAAGATGTCTTCGTCTGCGGTGGAGCCAGCATCTACCGCCAGACGATCGACCGCGTCGATACCTTATATATCACCAGCGTAGACCTCGAACCGGATGGCGACGTATTTTTCCCTGAGATTGATCTGAAAATTTGGAAAGAAGTCTGGCGTGAAGACCATGATGGATTTTCGTTTTTGAAATACACAAAGTAACATCGGGCTGATGTATTCCCCGCTCGGGCGGGGTCGGCCACAGGGCCGGGGGTGGGTTCGACAATGTTGACCAACCCACCCCTACCCCGCCCAAGCGGGGAATTACTAATGAAAATATCTATATGCTCATAATGATCGACGGCATCGACGGTAGCGGCAAGAGCACGATTGTGGCGGTGCTGAAAGAATACCTGACCGGAGAGGGTAACGCTATTTTTGATCTGAGGGATTATTGGCTGGCGAATGGTAAATATCCTGAATTCCACGAGCTTAAATCCTACGATTTTATTTTTACCAGTGAGCCGACTTACATCGGTATCGGCAAAGTCCTGCGCGAAGAATTGATAAACTCCAATAACCACTACCCGGAAAAAGCGATCGCCCATGCGTTCTCGCTTGACCGGATTGTTCTCTACAACAAAATCATCATCCCGGCCCTCAAAGAAAAAAAGTGCGTTATTTCCGATCGGGGTGTCAGCACTTCTCTTTGCTACCAGACGCTTTCCGGCAAATTAAGCATCAAAGAAATCGCTGAGATGGTCGGCAACTCGCTGGCGCTGGAATACGCTCCGGAGCACTTGATAATAATGAAGGTTAATCCGAAGGAAGCGCTCGCCAGACTGAAAAAGCGCAGCGAAAAACAGGATAACGCTGTCTTCGAGAAGCTGGCTTTCCAAACCAAGGCGGCGGACCTTTTTTATTCTAAGGAATACAAGAAGCTATTCGAGGCACACGGCACCAAAGTCCACTATTTGCCCGGAAATGATAAAATTGATATAATGAAAACGTCAGCAATCAAGCTATTTAAGCAAATCTTAACTAAGTAATATGTTACTAAGCCCGGAGGAAATAATTTCGAAAAGCTGGAGAGACTATGTCAAAAATTGGCATGACTGGGCGATCTACTCATTGATTCTTTTTATTCCTGGATTTGTCCTCGTCCTCTCCGGTTCATTCGGCGGATATCTGAACACCTCCTTCCCGGCCACCTCCCTGCCGACCAACATTATCATCCTACTACTCGTGATCGCCTCGGCTGTGATGTGGTTCTGGAGCTATCTCGCCCTGACTCACGCCATCGGAAAATATTTGAAGGTAAAAGAGACCGACCACTGGAAAGAACACTACACCGCTTCTCTGGGTTTTTTCTGGCCGGCAATATTTGTTTCAATTATCAAAGGTGCGTTAGTAATAGTCGGCACTTTATTTTTCCTTGTTCCGGGAATAATATTCTCGGTTTGGTACGCCTTTATTATATTCGGCGTAGTTCATTTTGGCGAACGTGGCTGGGCGGCTATGAAATCAAGCAAAGAACTTGTCCGAGGGCGATGGTGGGGAGTTACATGGCGCCTGGTCCTGCCAATGGTAGTTTTTGGCGTCGGTGTCGCGCTAGCAAACGCGCTTAGTCTGTTGCTTTTAAGTTTCTTGCCACTCACATCCGAATCCAACGCCCTCCTCGGCAATGTCGTCAGCAGTCTATTCACTGCCGTTTTCACCCCCCTTACAACGATCGCAGTTATGAATCTATACTTCAACCTAAAAGAAAATCCCGTTGAGGAAATTCTGCCGATGCCGGTTTCTTAATAAATATTTTGGCCCTGCACCCTAAGTGGTGCAGGTTTTTTTTATTGCCAAAACCGGGTCTAAATGATAATCTACCCCTACTCAAATATCCATTCTATGAACAAATTAATCCCGATTATCGGCCTCGAAATCCATGTCGAATTGAAAACCAAATCCAAAATGTTTTGCAGTTCACCGAATAACCCTTTTATCGATACCCCAAACCTAAACATCTGCGAAGTCTGCACTGCACAGCCGGGAACGTTACCGGTGCCGAACAAAGAAGCCATAATTTGGACCGTGAAAATTTCTGACGCTTTGGGTTGCAAAATAAATGAACTCAGCAAGTTCGACCGCAAGCATTATTTTTATCCTGATCTGCCAAAAGCCTATCAGATTTCCCAATACGACCAACCAATCGGCGAGCATGGCAAAGTCGAACTCCTGATGAACCTGCTTGGCAAAGATAAGAATCATCGCGACCGCGCTGTCATCGGGATTACCCGCGTTCATCTGGAAGAGGACACTGCCAAGCTTGACCATTCCACCTCGGGAAATACTTTGGTTGATTTCAATCGCGCCGGTGTCCCACTGGTCGAAATTGTTTCCGACCCCGACATCCAGAGCGGCCTCGAGGCCAAAACTTACTGCCAGGAGTTACAGCTGATCCTCCGCTACCTCGACGTATCCGACGCCGATATGGAGAAAGGCCAGATGCGCTGCGAGGCCAATATCAGCCTCCAGGAAGAGGGAAAATTTGAAATTGTGAACGGCCTCGTGAAGCCGCTCGGAAACTACAAATTAAATCCCAAGGTAGAGTGCAAGAACATCAACTCCTTCCGCGCCGTCGAGAAGGCGATCGATTATGAAATCAAACGAGAAACTGAGCTGCTGAATAACGGAGAAACATGGCAACAAGAGACCCGGGGGTGGGATGACAATAAACAAGCGACCGTCCACCAGCGCTTCAAGGAAACCGCCGCTGACTACCGATATTTCCCTGAGCCTGATATCCCGCCGTTTCATCCATTGAAGCTGGCTGGAGAAATTGTATTACCCGAATTGCCGCTCGAAAAACGTTCGCGTTTTCATGGGGAATTTGGTTTTTCTTATGCCGATGCTTACCTCCTAACCGCCGATCAACACTGGGCGGAGTTTACCGAACAAGTTGTCAGCGAATTGCATGACTGGATTCATAACCTGCCGGAAACCAAAAAAAATTCCTCGAGTAAAAAGGGCGAAGTTCAAAAACCCCAGCAAGAACTTGCGAGGCTCTCCGGTGGCTGGCTAACTTCGAAGTTGATGGGCGCGATGAAGGAACGTAATATCGAAATAAAAACCCTGAAAATTAAACCGGAAAATTTTGCCGAATTAATCGCGCTGATTTTTGCCGGCCGAGTAAACTCCACCAACGCGCAAAAAATTCTGATTGAAATGCTCGAATCGGGAGTTGATCTCGACCCGACGCATGTGATGGAGGAGAAAGGCTACGGACAAATCAGCGACATCGGTAAAATCGGCAAGGTGGTCGATGAAGTGATCCGTGATAATCCGAAACAGGTTGAACAATTCAAAGCGGGCAAAGAACCCTTGATTAAATTTCTCGTTGGGATGGTGATGAAAGCGACCGAGGGCAGCGCTGATCCAGTTGTGGCTGAAAAATTACTGCGCGAAAAAATAGCTTCACAGCCTTGACAAATCTCAAATAATCACCTAAAATGAGCGAAGTTTGCTCCTTGAATAGACCCAGTTAGGCCACCGTCCGTGTCTCACTGGGTTTTTTATAACTACGGACCATCAACCGAGGTGCCCCAAAATGTATCGGAATCAGCTGCAGATCTGCAAAAGCCCCGTGATGAATTCGCTTCTCGCGCGGGTCCGAAGCCGCGATGTCTCGATGGATGAGGCCAGGCGGAATGTACGCCGGCTGTACTCGTCACTGCTGGCAAAGATCATCGACGAACAGTTCACCCCCATCCAGAGCGAAGTGCTGACGTCCATGTTTGAGCACAATCCAAAGGGCGTATGGAAAGGGCCAACCCCTGATCTGAGCGTACCTGTCGTCGTTACCGCGATCGCCCGCGGTGGGCTCCTCCCAGGAGATGCGTGCGTCGACGAACTTGCGCTATATGGCTATCGCCAAAAGCGCCTCGATTGCATCATGATGAATCGAACGACGGACTATACCGGACATGTCAGTGGTGTCGCCGTCCAGGGTCGCAAAACTGGCAACAGCGTGAAGGGCGCGATGGTCATCTTCCCCGACTGCGTGGTCGCGACCGGCTGCAGCATGGTAAAGGCGCAGCAAATCTATGAAGGCATGGGCGGGGGAGCGAAGCGCCACATCATCGTCTCTCTCATCTGTACGCCCCGAGGCGCGGAAACCATCTGGACCAAATTTCCGGATACGATCATCTACGCCGTAAACGTCGACCCGGAACTCGATGAGCACGATTACGTTCTCCCCGGCGCCGGCGACATGGGCAACAAGCTCAACGGCCCATCAGATCTGGTCATCACCGGACTCGAACAAGAAAGGGCCTAAGACCCAAATCGAAACGGACGAAAACGCCCGCTACTTCTCACACGAGAGGCAGCGGGCGTAACTTATTTATATAGAAACTACTACTTTATTTTTTGCAAGGCTTCACGCAACAACTGCTCACTGGTCTTATCTTTCGGATCAAGTTTTTTTATTACCTCACGCGCCTGTGAAGATGAATACCCGAGCGTCTCGAGCGCGTCTACCACATCCTCAAGACCGTTGGTCACCTTACTTCCAGATTCCAGATTCGAGATTCTAGATTCTTTCAACTTTGTCTTCAGATCCACCACAATTCTCTCAGCCGTTTTCTTGCCGATCCCACTGACCTTGGTGAGATAATCGATGTCACCCCGCACAATCGCGAGCGAAATCTCCTCGACACCGCCGAGGTCAAGCAGGTGCAATGCTGTCTTCGGCCCAACCCCGCTCACTGATAAAAAGTTTTTGAAAAGTTCCTTCTCTGCGGCCGATCCAAACCCAAATAAATCCAGCGCGTCTTCTTTTACGGACAAAAATGTTTCAAGGCAAATCTCGCTCCCAACGACGGCCAGGACATTTGCCGACGGACTCGTCCGCAGGCGATACCCAACTCCGCCCGCAGTCATCACCACGAGTTCATTTAATGTTTTGCTGATAACTTTGCCTTGAACGAGTGAGATCATACCATAATTAACAAAATAAAGTTGCGCGAGAGGACGAGACGAACCGCCAGATTGTCATTGGCATTGTCACGCCAATTGTAATTCACGTTCGAAGGGCCACCATTGTCGTGGTTCCCGCCATTCAGGCCGTTGCGATCGCCATCGTCCTCAAGAATCGCGTGGAGGCCATACCTACTCCAAAAAACGACTCAACAATCCATCATTGTCATCTTTTTATCCATTCTTCGCCTTCCGCGCCGCAAACATTTATAACTAGCAATTACCACGCTCCGAATTTTTAATTCGCTCCGGCAATAAAAACTAATCAGATTACCGGCTGTGCCAAAGCCAAGGCCCCGGCAAGTACACTAGGAAATCCCATATTTTATACCATACTCAACGATAAAACGCCAAGGCGTGGCGGATTTGTTCATCTCTTTTCCGTCTGGCAGTACCTAACAACAAACCGTTATAGCTAGCTACAGTTGGTTTTAATTCATCTGCAGTCGCACCATCATTAACTTTTCTTTTAATATTTACCATCATCCGCCTTGCAGTTGAGAGTCTTAATAAACTATAACCATTCATAAGAACCTTCCCCAGCCAATCTATACCCCAGCTTGCTTTACGAATAATAATCTTATTTGGGTGCATTTCCATTTTTAAATGGTCTGCTAAAAAATTTCTAAATTTTACAACTACTTCTTCCGCCTTACCGTTTGTATCCATTAGGAAAATAAAATCATCCGCATAGCGATAATAATGTCGCAATTTTAATTCGTGTTTAGCAAAAATATCCAGTTCGTGCAAATAAATATTTGCAAATATTTGGGATGTTAAATTTCCTATTGGTATACCAACTGGACCCAAGCCGCACTTGTAACTGTTTATAATCCCGCCTACCAACTTACGCATCTTTGGTTCGTAAATTCTTAAACAAATTAGCTTATATAAAATATGGTGGTCTATATTATCAAAAAATTTTCTAATATCGCATTTTACACAAATAAAATCTCTGTTATAATTACGCGTAACCCTGCCAATTGCCTTTTTTACTTTCTCTATAGAAATATGTTGCCCGAAGCCGGGCCTGCAAGAAAATGAACAGTCCAACCACAACCTATTAAAAATAGGCAAAAAATAATTATACATCAAACGGTGAACCACACGGTCTCGCACTGTGGCTTTGTGGATTACTCGTTTCTTTGGATCATAAATCGTAAAAGTTGCGTATGAACCATGCGTATAAGAGCCAGCTACCAAATCAAAATGAATCTTTAAAATTTCATCTTCCAGATTCATCTTGAAATTTATTACATCGCTTTTATTTTTCTTATTACCAGAAAAATCAACCCATGCTTTATATACATTTTCTAATGAAGTAAATTCTTCCCATCTCATAAACATATGACGGAACAAAATCAATTACCCCCCCAGTGCTTCTCAGCCATCCCTATCGTGCACGAATTAACATGCGTCTATATTACACTACACAATGCCATTCGCGAATTTCCTAAATTGGAGAGGTACAGTATTGGCGTTTCGATTGAACAAATTTTATTAGATTGTATTAAACAAACATTTCTCGCCACGGTAATACCGCCTGGGTCTCAAAAATTACATTTTGTAGGTATGGTCTCAGCGCAATTTGATACATTAAAACTTTTCATCCGTATTAGCGTAGACACCAATTGCCTATGCGAAAAAACGTATGTTAAGCTTCTTCCACATTTGGGGAGCATAGGCGCGATGTTGGGCGGTTGGCTAAGGGATGCCCAAAAACCTTCCGGACAAATCCAAAAACTAAACCAATACCATTGACATCCAAACCCAAAACCCAACCCAAACCTATTTTTGTTTGCGCGAGAGGACGAGACGAACCGCCAGACCGTCATGGGCACCGTCACGCCAACCGTAAAACACGTCCGAAGGGCCACCATAGGCGTGGCGCCCGCCAACCAGGCCGTAGCGATCGCCATCGTCCCCAAGAAAATAATTATCAAAGTTAGTCCAA
>ERZ1292633.2476-Hain-H41-02um-R1-2476-length-18867-cov-13_pt2 | contig 16677 bp, 19 predicted proteins | sample MGYA00564406_ERZ1292633 | MGnify/ENA primary metagenome ERZ1292633 (study PRJEB36523, sample SAMEA6512639) | groundwater metagenome | collected 2019-01-08 | study: AquaDiva: Metagenomics assemblies of 32 groundwater samples | reverse complement strand
ACAAATCTAATTGCCAGAGAGCTTTCATACCCAATCCTTTGACCATCGCCTGTTTCAATATATCATCATGAAAAATAGCCTTCCCGTCGGAATCGGTTATCCCAAAGCAAAAAGTAAAAGGCCCGGTCACCTGGCATTTAATAAATTCGACTTTCGATAAATCCGCTTGATTAAGGCGCTGATAAAATGCGTGCAGGCCCAAGGCAAAATCCGGGCTGATCTTAAAATACTCCAGATCCTGGGCAATAAATTTTTCATAAAATAATTCTAACTCTTTTTCTTTATCCTGGGGAATAAAACGTAAGGTCCCGGCATCCAGCCTAAGCCCGGGCAAATTTTGGCTAAACTGCGTGATCATTGCTTCACGGCTGCCGGTCTTAGGCAGCTGCGGCCAGAAAGGAGACTGGGGAAGATAACGAAAAATTAAATCTACCGCTTTTTGAGGGTCAATCAAAGGAAGGCTGCCGATACCAATTGCTAAGCCTTTTAAATTCATCATGCCTTACCCCTTAACCCTTCAATTACGCTAGCAGCTAAAACATTGGCAAAAGCTTCCTTAAAATCATAAACCGCGTTAAAATCCGCTAAAGAATCTTCTTCGGACCTGGACAAAAGTTTTTTTTCAATCATATTAAAAACAATATTACCGAAATCCTGCGTCTGGCTTATCCCCCAATGCGCCAGGACCCGGCAAGCCAAAGCTCCATACTGGTTAATCGCATAATCTCGCAACCCCAGGGCAAGCTCAGAGCCGGAAACATGAGTTTTTCTTTTAAGTTTATCTTGGGTAAAGTTTAAACCCCGCAAAGTAAACTCGTAGGCATCCGGTTTATACCTTTTATCCTGATTGGAAATTTCCTCAACTAAATCATAAAACTTACTCATTATTTTTTGCCTTTATACACAATCTTAAAACTTGGTTATATTCAGATCAGTCTATCTAAAATATTTAAAAATTAGCAGCTATTTAATAACCTTGTAAGAAAAAATAAATGTTATCATAAACGCTAAATCAAAAAACGCAAAAGGCACCCAAAAAGAAGGTATACTGCCTAGCACCCAATAATATAACACAACAGAGCAATACGAAAACTTTAAGAGTATACCATAAAGTATTAGGTTCTTATTTTCAAGAGGATCTCTGGCGATATTAAAAAATATAACCGCAAAGACAATCAGAAGTAACGCTGGAAATTGCACATAACCAATATGATTCGGAGGAACGACGTTTACCACTTTAAATAACTGCAGAGGAAATACCAAAAAAAGGACGCCTAGGATTCCGTCATACAAAGCAGAAATAATATAAAATGGCCTGATCCATTTTGGATAACTCATAATGTCCCCCTCTCTAATTATTCGTCCCCTTATCTAATAGCTGTCTAAGTTGATGTTTATAATGGCTTCTTCTTGTTTGTGTAAATTCTGCACTATAAAGTTTCCCAGCCAAATCCCTAAACCCTGTCTCTAGTTCCCTAATGGACATATTTTTAGGCTGAAAATTAACATCAAATAGTGTACATTTGGCCCAATCCTCTTTCTTAAGTACTCTTTTTTCATCCGTCAAGCGCTGATAAAGCGGCGTACCGGGAAAAGGCGTCATAACAGTTATTTGGATTTCGTATAAACCACTTTCTCTGACAAAATCCCAAACCTTGTCAAAGATTCCTACATCGTGACCGTCTAAACCAAGGATAAAACACCCATTAACAGTAATACCATGAGACTGAATTTTTTTAACAACATTTTTATATGTATCTAATTGCTTAGCTTTCCAATTATTAAGCAATTCTATACCATCAAGCCCATTTCTAATAGGGCTTTCAAAACCGATAAGAACTTGCTGACATCCGCTTTCTCTCATAAGATTTAAAAGTGTATCATTCTCTGCCACGGAAATGTCAGTCTCAGTAAACCAGTGAATTTCTTCTTTTCTTAATTCTTTTAGCAACTCTATCCAGTACTGTTTGTTAACAAATGTATTATCGTCGGCAAACTCTATAAATGGCTTCTTCCATATCTTTTTGATCTCTTGAATTTCCTTGATTACTTTATTTGCTGGTTTTTGCTTATATTTCTTTGAGATAAGAATTGACGCAGCACAAAATTCACACTTATGCGGACATCCTCTACTTGTCTGAACTGTTAAACGATTATATTTATCGGGATTAAGAAGGCTAAATCTCGGCATTGGCGCATCTTCTAAAGTAAAATTTTTATCGAATGACGTGTAAAATGGCCGTAGCCTATCCTTCTCACAATCCTCAAGGAACTCAAGCCACACAGGTTCTCCCTCTCCCATAATAACCGAATCACAATGTTCCTTGGCTTCTTCTGGCTGGCAAGTTACGTGCGGCCCACCAATCGCTGTTTTTATGCCGTTTTTTCTATACCTCCCAGCTAACTCATAAGCTTCATAGATCTGTGCACTGTAAGTTGAAATAGCAACAACATCAAATGAATTAGGTAAATTTTCTAAATTTCTTATATCCGGAACTTCTATATATTCTATTTCATGCTTTTCAGGTGTCATTCCAGCTAAAGTAAGCAAACCCAAACTTGGTAACGAAGCAATTATTTTATTTCTTTCAACGAATCCCGGCAAAGTTAGGCCTAATTCAGTAAGCTCTTTATTGTATGCCCTAACCCCACTCATTGCAATTAATCCAATTCGCATTTCATATTTCCGATTTAAATTGCCCTATTATCATAACAACCACTGCAATAAGGAAACAAACAACGGGAATAAAAAATAAATTCTGAAAGAAAGAATTCCATGCTGATAATAAACATAAAATTGGCATGGAGATACTCGCAAGAACCATACAATAAGAACCGGTTTTCTTAAGATTATTGCTCAGATTAGCTGCAGGAAGGCAAAGACCATAAATTATATTAACTATTGATAAAGCCATAAATGCAATGTGAGAAAGTATTACAAGTCTGCGCGTGAGAGCAACAAAGCCGCCCAGCCAATCTGATTGAAAAGCAAACAATCCAATAAATACAGCTTCAAGAATTCCTAAAAGCAACCACGCCCAACCGAATCCTATATTTAATTTTCCAATATTTGTATCCATTTTTTATCCAATACTCGAACTAGTTTACTTAAACAGTAACTTCTTATAATCAACCGGCAGCGAATGTTCCGAATTTATCTTGCCGGATTTATCCATAAATACATACGCGGGCACGCCCATAACATTATAATTATTTGCCAAGGCCCCGTCTTGATCCAGAAGTACTCCAAAATCAAGCGTATTATTCTTCAAAAATTTCTGGACCGCATAACTTGATTCCCCGATATCAACCGCAAAAACAGTTATCCCCTCTTGCTTCATCTGAATATACATCTGATTCAGCGCTTTTATCTCTTTACGGCAATACGGGCACCAGGTAGTCCAAAAAAATAAAATTAACGGCTTCCCCTTATAACTGGAAAGGTTCACTGCTTTACCATTTAAATCATTCAAAATAATATCCTCAGCTAAACTTTCTTTAGAAAAACTTAGGAACAAAAAACTCAAAACTAACAAAACTAATATCCGTTTATTCTTTAAAAATTGCATCAAAATCTCCAGATCGCTGTAAAAATAAAATATAATCCATATAAAACAATCACAGAAGCAAAAATTCTTTTAATCACCAGCATCCATTTGCCCGGCTTAGGTAGTTTAGTAAGCGCCGAGCCAAAGGTTCCGAGTAAAATAAAGATCAAACCCATACCATAAGAAAAACAACATAATAAAAACGCTCCGTAAAATACATTTTTAGTAACCGAGGCATAGGCCAAAATAGAAGCCAAAATCGGCGTAAGACAAGGCGAAATTATGAGTCCAGAAACCAGTCCAAATACTAAAGCCGACAGATAGTTGCCCTTTTTAAATGCCGGAAGTTTTAAATTAGAGATAAAATTAATCGGCAATAAATCGAACATGAAAAAACCAAAAAATAATATAATTACCCCTGAAACCAGAATAACTAGCGGATTAGAACTAAGCCTACCAAAAATACTACCGGTCAATACGGCCAGAATCCCCAAAGCTGAATAAGTAATGGCGATGCCGGTAACATAAGCTAGGCTTAAAAAAAATCCCCGGCTTTTTGAATGCTGAGCATTACCGACGATGAAACCGGCACTAATCGGAATAAGCGGATAAACACACGGAGTAAGGCTGGCCAGAAACCCACCGAAAAAAGCAATTAAAAAATCAAACGGGCTACCTAACAGATTCATCAATCCACCTCAAATAAGACTGGCTGCCGGCAATTATCGCCAAAGCAATAATCTCCGGTACTTTATAACTGTGTAAAGATTTAACCAATTTAATAATCTTGGGCAATTTTTCCTGCTTAGATTTAATAATTAATAAATACTCTTGGGCTTTGTCGATCTTGCCTTCCCAAAAAAATAAAGAATCAATTTTAGCGATAATATTAACGCAGGCGGCTAACCTGGCGCCAATTAGTCCTGCGGCTATCTTTTGCGCCTCTTTTTTATTGCTTGCCGTAACTAAAACAACGACATACCCGGTTTTAATCATAGCAGGCCCTCGTGCACTTTAACCGACCTGATCCTACCCAACTGTGAACAGAGGTCAAAAACCAGGGTGGGATCCTCAGTAATCATATTTATCTTATAATCGCAGCTTTCCTGCTTGCCTGAATCCGGACTAACTACTAATTCATTGCCAAATTCAGCCAGCGAGCTTTTAATCATTTTCGACGAGCTGTCTCGAGAATGTAAAATAAATTCTAAGGTATATTTAGTGATCATTTAAGCATTATCACTGAAACCATGCGGCCGGCAGCTTGGGCTTCTTTACGAAAAGAGAAATAATTGCCATTTTCGGTAAAGGTGCAAATTTTCGGATCAAAAATATTCTCTTCTCTGACCCCGGCACTAACTAACTGCTGCTGATTAACTAAAGACAGATCCATAAAAATACGCCCATCCCGGTTAATTAAGCCGAAGGGGAAATTGCTTTTAAAATCCTTCTCGACCTCAAAACAACAGGAACGAATTGACGGTCCGAACCCTACCAGCATCCTTTGCGGCTGGCTGCCGAATTTCTGCTGCATAACTCTGATTCCTTCGCCGCAAATATTCTGCTCCGTACTGCGCCATCCGGCATGCAAAATTGCTATCGCCGGCTTTTTAGGGTCATAAATAAAAACTGACAGGCAATCCGCAGTTAATATCGCAACCGGTACTCCTTTTTTATCGGTAAAAAACCCGTCCGTATCGGCCAGGGAACTGGCATAATCCAAAGAGCCTCTTCCCCTATCTTGTTCGCTTACATACTCAACATTTTTTCCGTGCACCTGCTTAGCGCAAACCAGCGACCGGCAATCAATACCGATAGAATCAAGAAATTTTTTGCGATTTGCCGCAGAACCTTTGGCAGGCCCGTAAGCTAAAGACATATTTCCGTCGGCTCGATTACTAAAAGCCGCAGTTACCGAAGCTAAAGCGAATTTTTCTAATGGATTATAAGGCGTCATCGATTTCCACCAATTTACTCTAGCTGCTTAGTATCCTGAATATTTATCAGGCGCTGCGAAACTTTTTCAAAGCGTTTCTGCGCGTCGTTATATTTAGTATTAACATTTACCAGGTGATTGCCCAGTAGATTAAAATCTTCTTTGAATTTATCAGTTTCAATAGAAAGCGCGCTTAAACTTTTTAAGATCACTTTAGCATTCTCTTCGACTTTTAAACCTCGCAGGCCCAAACAAATTACCTGCAAATAAGCATAAAAGGTATTTGGAGAAACCGGGATAACTTTTTTGGACATACTATAAGAAAAAATGTCTTCTTTGATAATGACTTCATAATAAACATTCTCCGCCGGGATATACATCAAAGCAAAATCATAAGTATTCTCCGCCGGTAAAATATATTTTACCGAGATTTCGTTAATGCGGTTTTTTATATCCTGAATGAATTTCTTACGGAAGGATTCTTTTTGCGCTTCATCGGAGGCCTCAAGCATCTTCTGAAAATTTTCTAAACTGAATTTAGCGTCTACCGGAACCAAGCGTTCTCCCAGCCGGATAACCGCATCCACGGCATCGCCGCTTTTAAAATGGTACTGGGCCTGATAATGCTCTTTGGGCAGGACTTGGGAAAGTAAATTTTCCAGGAAAGTTTCACCCATGGCTCCCCTGAATTTCGGGGCGCGCAGGAGCTCCTGAAGGCTTGAAATATCCTTACTTATCGCGATGATCTGCTGGTTAGTCTGCTCTAATTTTCCTAACTGCTCTTTAACATTACCGAAGGCGCTCGTAGCATTACCTAAGTTTACCCCGATAATTTTATTGGCCTCCTGGAGAGACTGATTCATCTGATTTAAGCGCTCATTGACCTGCGAGGATATCTTAAGCACGATCCCAATCAGCAAAGCGCCAATCACCAAGAATAATAAAATCGCAAGGAGTTCCATAATTTATTAGTATAGCACTAGAAACATTACTCTTAAAGTAAATACTCCGGCCTTATCCTCTTAATACTTCTAAAGATATTAGTCTTGATATCCGGGCAGTCTTTTTTCAAATCCTTGATAATCTCAGTAATTTTAGTCCGTTTAGAGGTAATCGAATTCGGGCAAGTACATTTATGATGCGGAAACTCAAGTTCCTTAGCTATCTTGACGATCAAATCTTCATCGACATAAGCCAGCGGCCGGATAATCGTGATTGCCCCTTTAAAAAGCACCTGCTTGGGATTCATTGAGGAGATTTCACCGTTAAAAAACATATTCATCAGCGTGGTTTCAATAATATCATCCTTATGGTGGCCTAAAGCAAGCTTGGTACACTTAAAACGATTAGTTACCTCAAAAAGCGCCTTACGCCGGTTCCAGGAACACCAGAAACAAGAAATATCCTTACGACTCTTGCCCTTTAAGATATCTATTTTCTCAATATGGTATTCTACGCCGATTTTCTTAAAATATTCACTTAAGATCTTCGGATGATGACAGGGATAACCCATATCCACATGCACCGCCAAGAGTTCATATTTGATCGGCACAAATTTCTGCCTGTCCTTCAGGAATTTAAGCAGGGTCAGGCTATCCTTGCCTCCGGAAATAGCTACCGCGATTTTATCTCCGTCAACAATCATCCCATAATCCATGATTGCCTTGCCCATGCTCTTAGTGATATAATATTTTGCGCCTTGGATTGTCCCCATATATTTATATTTTAAATTAAATTCTTACCGAATCCGTAACCATTTTGCGGATTTTCTTGTTGAGCGGAAGAGCCAGCATTTTCTCCAGGCTAAGCGGCAAACGCAGCGACCAGTTTTGCGGCCGGATTGTACCCGGAACATTGATACGACACCGATAGGAATCCCCGGGGAATATATCTACTAAACCTAAATAATCGATAATAGAATTAATACAAAAGATTGCCTGGGAACCTAAGATAAACCGGGTTACCTTAGCTAATAACTCCGGAGTTGGCTCCTCTTGCATTATTCCACGGCAATCCAGAATTTTCCACAGCTTCTCTTTTTCGGCATAAGTATTTTCATAAAGCTCAATAAAATCTCCGACTTCCTCCCTGTTTTTACCCAGCTCCCATAACAACTTATCGATGCTAGCAATCTCTTTTCTCCAACGCAGGCGGCCATAAAAAGAAAGGTCAGGATCAAAAAGCTTTTGACTCACTTGAGTAAATTCTATTTTTCGATCAAAACATTTTCTCGTAAATAAATCCGCGTCCACCGTCCCGGCTTCATACTGCCACCAGGCCTGCCAATTAGTCGTATCATGCGTCGAAAGCATGGCTACCGCTAAGGCCCGATATTGGCCAGGCAAGAGAAAGTCATGCCGCCCGTTCCAATCCTTGACCCAACGCTGAACATCATTGCCGGGTATGCCAAATTCCTGTAAAGTATCCGTGCAGCATTTAGGAATTACCCCTAAATCCTCGGCGCAAAGCAACATCTTGGTGTTTTTCACCAAAACGTTTAAGATATTTCTACCGTGCTGGCTCCAGAGCCGCTCATCAAGCGGATCAAAAAATCCATTTAATCCCTGATTCTCCTGGAGCTCCTGATAGGGAATACTCCAGATCCGGAAAAGTCCGACAACATGGTCGATACGCAAAATATTATAAAACTCACTCGCATATTTTAATTTTTCTTTTACGTAACGGTAGCCGTCTTGAGCGATATTTTCCCAATTATAAGTAGGCATTCCCCAACGCTGCCCCTTAGCGCAATACATATCCGGTGGAGCTCCGGCGGCAAAATCCAATTTAAAAAATTGCGGATGAGCCCAAACATCTGCGCTATCGCGGGAAACTAAAACCGGCAGGTCGCCTTTAATGAGAATGTTATTTCCAGCGGCATAGCTACTAGCCTGTTTAAACTGCTTGAAAAGAATCCACTGCAGCCACATCTGAAAAGTAATCTCTTCAATATTCTCCTGCTGGAAACTCTGCAATGCCAGAAGAGAGCGGCTCCTGAATTTATCCTCCCATTCATACCAGGGCTTATCCTGATGATGTTTTTTTAAAACTTTGAAGAACGCAAAATCAGCTAACCAATAAAAATTTTTCTTTTGAAATTCTTCAAAATCAACCGCTTCGCTTAAATCGCTAGCTAAGTAAACATCCCAAAGCAGGCCAAGCTTAGCTTCTTTTACTGAGTAGTCGACATAATCGGAATCCTGGGAAGCAGAAACAAATTTTTTATCTTTTAACGCGGGGAAATCTTTTAGACAAATATAGCTTGGTTCAAGAGCAAAAGAACTTAAAGCATCATAAGGACAGAATAAGGAGCCAACTTCATTCATCGGCAAAAGCTGAACAATGGAATTAGAGGTAGATTTTGCCCAATCGATAATCAGCTTTAAATCACCGAAATCACCGATACCAAAACTGTCCTGGGAATAAACACTAAACAGCGGAATCAAAACTCCGGCGCGCTTGGTAAAGCCGATATTTTCCCAATTATCTTTAGATATACTCTTAGCAAGAAGATCTCGAAGGCTTAATTCGGGCATAGTTAAATTATCTGACAGTCAGAGGAAAGATTAGCTGGATTATTCTGTTGCCCCAGAATAAGGATAACAAAGCAGCTATCGAAAGAAACGGGCCATAAGGAATAGTGTGATCTTTTTTGGTGATTAAATTTATAATCCCAATGACTATTCCTAAAAATGGAGCCAGAAAAAAAGTAAGCAAGGCCATTTTCCAGCCCATAAAAGCGCCAATCATCGCCAAAAGCTTAACATCCCCGCCGCCCATAGATTCGGTTTCTCCGCCGATTGCCGGGCGTTTGAGCAGTTTAAAATAAACCAGGTCAAAAAGTACACCAGTCAGATAAATAATCCCTCCGCCTACGATGATACCTTTTAAAGACCATAACATCGGAGTAAAAGAGAATTTTACGGGGTCGAAAGCAAAGCCGGTTACAGAAACCATAATCAAACCGATGATCATGCCTCCTACCGAAACTTCATCCGGAATAATCCTATGCGGAATATCCACGAACGTGGCAATAATTAAACCCCAAAGCATAACCATATACAAGAAGAAGTTATATTTTAAACCAAAATGATCAAAAAGCGCCACCATCAAAATTGCGGTCAATAATTCAACTAAGGGATAACGCAGAGAAATCTTCTCCTTGCAAAAACGGCACCTGCCCCCCAGCAGAATAAAGCTGATGAAAGGAATATTATCATAACCAGGAATCCTTTTCTGACATTTCGGACAATGCGAGCGCGGCCAGACTACCGATTCACTTTTAGGCATACGATGAATACATACATTTAAGAAACTGCCGACAATGGAACCAAAAATAAAAACAATTATTTTACTAATCATATTTCTCCTTTTTTTACTCCCTGCCTGCCGGCAGGCAGGCTTTCCAAAGCGCCTCTTGCATCGTCTCTAGCGGAGCAACCCTGCTACTAAAAAGCTTAAAAGCATAAATCCCCTGATGCAACAACATGCCTAAACCATTAGAAAAATTCAAATTACACTCTTTAGCCAAAGCAATCAACTTAGTTTCTAAAGGATTATAAATAAGATCATAAACAAACAAACCCGGATGCAAATCTTGGGACTTAAGAAGACAGGGGTCTGCTGAGCGCATTCCAACCGGAGAGGCATTAACCAATAAATCTTTATTTTGTATCTCTAAATCTTCAATCCGGCTGGCTACGTTAAATTTTATTGCTTCGAAATTTGAATTTAATTTTTTAAAAAGGCTCAAAGACTTAAATTTATCAATATCGTAAATGCAAAGCTCGCTAATCTTTAACTTAGCCAAGGCAAAACAGACTGCCTTGGAAGCTCCTCCGGCTCCGATTATGGCTACCCTTTTAGGTTTAACTTTTAATGCCTTAAGATGCGCGATGAAACCCAAGCAATCAGTATTAAACCCTTTTAATTTTCCGGCCTTATCCACAACCACGGTATTAGCCGCGCCGATCGCTTTTACCTCTAAAGATTTACTGTTTAAAAATCCCAGGATCTCTTCTTTGTAAGGATAAGTAACATTAAAACCGCAGATATTCTTTTTCTTTAAGCTACCCAAGAAACTCTTAAACTGTTCAGGTTTTAGCTCAAATAATTTATATTTGGCTTTAATTTTTAACTTAGCGAATGCCGCATTATGCATGCAAGGGGAAAGGCTATGTTGGATGGGAAAACCTACTAAACCGTAAAGCGCTGGCTTTGAGGTCATTTATTCTCTAGTTTATTTAGGGCATCAATATATGCCTTAACTGCCGCCTCGATAATATCGGTGCTGGCGCCGCGGCCGCTGCTAATCAAATCGCCGACCTTCAGCCTGAGGCTAACCTGCCCCAAGGCATCTTTACCGGAAGTAACCGATTCCAAGCGAAAATCATCCAGCCTTGCCTTAAAACCGGTAATTTTATCGATAGCTTTGAAACAAGCATCCACCGGGCCGTCACCGGAAGAAACTCCGGAAATATTTTTTAAATTTTTAATTAAGATTACTTTTGCTTCCGGCTTGATTTTAGTTCCGGAACAAACCTCGAAACTATCCAGTTTCCAAATCGGTTTAATCAGGCGGATCTCATCTTCAACGATCGTCCTTAGATCATCGTCAAAAATATCTTTCTTTTTATCACAAAGGTCTTTAAAACGGCCGAAAGCTTTATCCAGTTGAACTTCATTTAAATGAAAACCTATTTTTTTCAACCTTTCATTAAAAGCATGCCTGCCGGAATGTTTTCCTAAAACCAGGCCCTCGACTTGAAATCCCACATCTTCCCCGCGGATAATCTCATAAGTAGAACGCTCTTTAAGGATACCATCCTGATGTATTCCGGATTCATGCCTGAAGGCATTTCCTCCGACGATAGCTTTATTGGGAGCAACCAGGAAACCGGTAAGCTTGCTGACCAGGCGGCTGGTTTTATAAATATTTTTCTTAATGATTCCGGTCTTTAATCCCGCATAAATATCCCGGCGCGTATCAATACTCATAACGATCTCTTCAAGTGAAGCATTGCCGGCGCGTTCTCCGATACCATTAATCGTGCACTCAACCTGACGGGCTCCGTTCTTTACCGCCGACAATGAATTAGCTACCGCCAGCCCTAAATCATTATGGCAGTGTACGGAAATAACTGCTTTATCAATATTGCCGACATTATTTTTGATTGCCTGAATCAAGCTGCCGTATTCTTGCGGCTCAGTATAGCCGACCGTATCCGGAATATTCACCGTAGTTGCCCCTGCCTTAATCACTGCTTCGACTACTTGGAAAAGGAAATCTCTTTCCGTGCGCGAGGCATCTTCAGGTGAAAATTCGATATCCGGGCAAAATTTTTTGGCATAACTTACCGACTCAACCGCCAAGCGGATAATTTCATCTTCAGCTTTTTTCAACTTATACTGCATATGTATTTTCGAAGTTGCTAAAAATACATGAATGCGCGGCCGTTTTGCCGGCTTAGTCGCCTCTACCGCTGCATCAATATCTTTCTTGATTGAACGGGACAAGCCGCAGACAATCGAGGATTTGATTGTTTTGGCAATCTCCTGCACTGCCGCAAAATCGCCGCGAGATGAAATGGGAAAACCCGCCTCAATCACATCAACTCCCAACTCATTGAGCGCGATAGCTACCTCCAATTTCTCTTTATGATTCAAAGAGGCCCCCGGAGCCTGCTCCCCATCCCTTAAAGTTGTATCGAATATAATTATTTTTTCATCCACGGCATCATTTCCCTTAACTGCTTACCAACTTTTTCAATTAAATGTTCATCCCCCGCCTTCATTAAACTGTCAAAATTCTTACGTCCGGTTTCATTTTCTTTAATCCACTCTTTGGCAAATTTTCCGGATTTGATTTCTTTAAGTATCTTCTGCATTTCTTTGCGTGTCTTCTGCGTAATAATTCTTGGGCCGCGGGTTAAGTCACCATAGCAGGCAGTATTGGAAACTCCCCGGCGCATCCCGGAAATTCCGCGCTCCTGAATAAGATCGGTAATTAATTTTAGCTCATGCAGAACTTCAAAATAAGCAATCTCCGGCTGATAACCGGCATCGATTAAAGTATCAAAACCGGCTTTAATCAATTCACTAACGCCGCCGCAAAGCACTGCCTGCTCGCCAAAAAGATCAGTCTCAGTCTCCTCGACAAAAGTCGTCTCAATTACTCCGGCAGTGGTGGCTTTAAGCGCTTTGGCATAAGCCAAGGCTAAAGCTTTGGCCTGGCCTGTTGCATCCTGATAAATGGCAATTAACGAAGGCACACCCTTGCCCTCTTCATACATTTTTCTGACCAACGCTCCCGGGCCTTTGGGAGCGACCATAAAGACATCGACATTTTTCGGAGGCTTGATCTGTTTAAAACGGATATTAAACCCGTGGGAAAAGCAAAGCGCCTTACCTTTCTTTAAATTCGGCTTAATTGAATCCAGATAAACTTTTGCCTGCACATGATCCTGAGTAAGAATCTGAATAATATCGGCGGCTTTGGCTGCCTCAGCGGCACTGACCGGAGTAAAACCGTCTTTTTTTGCCAGTTCGAAATTAGGCGTGCCTTCCATTTCAGAGACTACCACTCTTACCCCGGAATCGCGTAAACATAATGATTGGCCACGGCCTTGTATGCCATAACCGATAATAGCCACGGTTTTATCTTTTAATAAATTTAAGTCCGCATCTTGGTCATAGTAGATCTTTGCCATTTTTCCTCCAAAGCTGTAAATCTCGGGGACGGTTCTCTTTTTTAAGAGAACCGTCCCCTTTATTTTAATTATTCAATTGCTAATTTCCCTGTCCTGACTAATTCTTTAATTCCAAATTTGTTCAACTCTTCAAGCAAAACCTTGATCTGCTGCTCATCGCCTACCGCCTCGACAATTGCGGTATCAGCTTTATGCTGAACAATCTTACCCACAAACTTACTAAAAATCGCCTCAAGCTTAAGCTTATCCTTAGAGGTATAATTTATCTTAGCTAAAACCAGTTCACGATCGATATGCTCTTTTTTAGTAAAATCCGTAACCGTAATTACATCAATTAATTTATTTAACTGCTTAGTAATCTGCTCCAGGACTTTTTCGTCTTTAGCCTCAACCACAATCGTCATATAAGACACGGAGGAATCCAAAGTTTCGCTAACCGCCAGAGATGCAATGTTATAACCTCTGGCGCTAAAAAGCCCGGCGACACGCGCCAAGACTCCGAATTTATTTTCAACTAATATTGATATCGTATGTCGCATTAAGCTAATCCTTCGATCATTTCGTTTATCGCTTTTCCCGCCGGAACCATCGGATAAACATTCTCTTCTGGCTCAATACGGAAATCAATAAACACTGTATTATTTGTCTCTATAGCTTTCTTTAATGCCGGAATTACTTCAGATTTTTTAGTTACCTTGATCCCTACTGCCCCATAACTTTGCGCCAATAAAACATAATCCGGGCTGGTTATCGGCGTGAAAGAATAACGTTTCTTATAGAATAATTCCTGCCACTGCCTGACCATACCCAAAAAGCCATTATTAAATATTAATACTTTCACATTTATTTTATTGGCCACACAAGTACCCAACTCCTGAATATTCATCTGGATAGACCCGTCTCCGGCAATGTTAAAAACTTCTTTCTCCGGACAACCTAATTTTGCTCCCATTGCCGCCGGGAATCCAAACCCCATTGTCCCTAATCCGCCGCTAGAAATAAATGTCCGCGGGGTTAAATATTTATACCATTGGCAAGCCCACATCTGGCTCTGGCCCACTTCCGTACAAATTATCGCATCTCCTTTAGTTAAATCCCAGAGTTGCTCAAGAATATATTGCGGCTTGATCATCGCGCTATCATCTTTATAAATTAACGGATATTTTTTCTTCCAGCTCTCCACTGTTTTAAGCCATTCAGCGGTATCGGGAAGCTGATCGATTTGACCGATAAGCTCATCAATAACATTTTTAGCGTCCCCGACGATAGGAATATCCACCCGGACATTCTTACTAATTGAAGAAGGATCAATATCAATATGAATAACTTTTGCCCCCGGAGCAAACGCGTCCAATCTACCGGTTACCCGGTCATCAAAACGCGCCCCTATGGCGATAATTAAATCCGATTCCATCACCGCGTGATTGGCGTAAGCGGTGCCGTGCATGCCCAGCATGCCTAAAAATAATTTATGCGTTCCGCAAAAACCGCCTAAGCCCATAAAAGTAGTGGTTACCGGAGCCTGAATTTTTTCCGCTAATTTCTTAAGTTCTAAATCCGCTCCCGAGGTAATTATCCCGCCTCCAGCATAAATAATCGGCTTTTTGCTGGTTGAGATTAATTTTGCCGCTTTTTTAATCTGCCCGGGATGTCCGGAATAGACCGGTTGATAACTGCGTATTTTAATATCTTGCGGCCAAATAAATTCCGTATCCGCCCTTTGCACATCTACGGGGATATCAATCAGCACCGGCCCCGGACGGCCGCTGGAAGCAATATAAAATGCTTCAGCAATAGTACGCGCTAAATCCTTGACATCTTTAACTAAAAAGTTATGTTTAGTGACCGGGCGGGTAATTCCGGTTACATCAGCTTCCTGAAAAGCATCATTACCAATTAAATGCGTGCCGACCTGGCCGGTGATCGCGACCATCGGAATAGAATCCATATAGGCAGTAGCAATACCTGTAACCAGATTGGTTGCTCCGGGACCACTGGTGGCCAGACAAACCCCCACTTTACCGGTTGCCCGGGCATAACCGTCAGCGGCATGCGCTGCTCCCTGCTCATGACGGGTTAAAATAAATTTAACATCAAAATCATAAAGCTGATCGAATATAGGCAGAACCTGGCCCCCGGGGTAACCAAAGATTACCTCAACACCGGATTTCTTTAAAGACTCGAGTAATATCCTGGCGCCAACCATATTATTTTAAAATTGCCCCCTTATCTGCCGAAGTAACTAATCTAGAATAACGGGAAAGATAACCGGTTTTAATTTTTGGTTCAACCGGCTTCCATCCCTTAAATCTTTTCTCTATTTCGACTTTACTTAATTTAACTTCAATTTTACGATTTACGATATCGATATTAATCGTATCACCGTCGCGAATAATTGCAATCGGCCCGCCAGCTGAAGCTTCCGGTGAAATATGCCCGATACAGGGGCCACGAGTTCCGCCGGAGAAACGGCCGTCAGTGATCAGGGCTACAGAATCACTTAAGCCTAATCCGACAATTGCCGCCGTCGGTGCCAGCATCTCACGCATTCCCGGCCCGCCTGATGGCCCTTCGTAACGGATAACAACGCAGTCACCTTTTTTAATTTTATTATCCATGATCGCTCGCATCGCTTCTTCTTCGCGGTTGAATACCCGGGCCCGGCCGATAAACTTCATCATCTTGGCGCTTACTCCGGACTGCTTGACCACTGCGCCGTTGGGTGCGATATTACCGTATAAAACCGCAATCCCGCCCTGCTTATGATACGCCTGAGAAAACGGACGAATTACATCTTCATCAAAAATAGTTGCTTGATTGACAATTTCAAAAGTTTTCTGCCCATCGACATTTAAAACATTATTCAGTTTTGATTTTAATCTTTTTAATACCGCAGGAATTCCCCCGGCATACTCCACATCTTCCATAAAATGCGTGCCGGCTGGCTCAATCGCCGTAATATGCGCTACACTTTTACTGATTTTATCAAATGTTTTTAGATCTAAATCAATCCCCGCCTCATGAGCAATGCTCATTAAATGTAAAACCGTATTACTGGAACCGCCTAAAGCCATATCCACGACGATGGCATTTTCCAAAGATTTCCTGGTAATAATATCGCGCGGTTTAATATTCTTTTTCACCAGCTCCATAATCCGCTCGCCGCTGGCTTGGGCAATCCTGCGTTTTTTAGCTGAACCGGCTAAAGCTGTGCCGCAACCGGAAATAGACATACCCATAACTTCAGTTAAACATGCCATCGTATTAGCCGTATATAAACCCTGGCAAGAACCTTGCCCCGGACAAGCCTCCATCTCTAAACAGGAAAGTTCTTTAGCTGAAATATCGCCTTTCTTGGCCCTGGCCATAGCTTCATAGGTATCATGCACAAAAGCTAATTTTCTTTTGTTAAAATGCCCGGAGATCATTGGCCCGGCAGTAACAATAATCGCCGGAATATTCAGGCGGGCGACCCCCATCAGCA
>ERZ1292633.3030-Hain-H41-02um-R1-3030-length-16678-cov-4_pt1 | contig 16678 bp, 15 predicted proteins | sample MGYA00564406_ERZ1292633 | MGnify/ENA primary metagenome ERZ1292633 (study PRJEB36523, sample SAMEA6512639) | groundwater metagenome | collected 2019-01-08 | study: AquaDiva: Metagenomics assemblies of 32 groundwater samples | reverse complement strand
GCGTCAAATCAAGATCGCTGGCGATCTCGGCTTTGGAATGATAAACAAAAAGCCGTGGCAGATACATAAGGCCCGCCATCCACGCAATAACGGCAATAATATGCAATGCGCGTAATAATTCATAATTGCCTAAAAATATTTCCATAAAATTGTTTAAATCTCCAACAATTTTTCGTCAACTAAATCAGCAAGAGACCCAATAAAAACCTTGTTGGTTCCAATAGTTTGAGCGCGGCCAAAAAATGGAACACCCATATCTAGCGCCAGTTTCTTATACTCAATATCAAGCTCCACCAAAGTTTCGATATGTTCGGATACAAAGGAAATTGGGCAAATTATTATCCCAATTTTATCATTTGCCGCTTTCGCAATTTCAACTGTCGTCGCAGGGCCGAGCCACTCTAACGGCCCAACTTTGGATTGATAACAAGTAACAAATTGAAAATTCTCCGGCAATAATTTCGCGACAGCATTAGCACTTAGTTGAATTTGCGCTTCATAGGGATCGCCATTATCAATATTTTTTTTCGGCAGACCATGCGCGGAAAACAGCACTCTTACCTCATTAGGACTCCCTAGTTTTTCATATTCCAACAAAATCTCGGCAGCAACACTGGAAACAAAGCCCGCGGTAATCGGGTATTCATTTATTATCTTGCATGGCGCTTTATAGTGCTTATTCCATTCAACCAAGGATGAACCAGTGGTAGTTAAAGAATATTGCGGATAAAGCGGTAATAATATTACTTCATCAGGATCAAATTTTTCGACTTCTTTTGCGGTTTGTTTACAAAAAGGATGCCAATAACGCATCGCAATAAAAGCCCTAATTTCGCTGCTTTTGTGCCGCGCCGCCAATTCATTTAGTAACGCCGAGGCTTGCAATTTGGTGTTTTTAAGCAGCGGCGAACCCCCGCCCATTAGCGCGTATAAAGGTTTTGATTTCGGCGCGCGAAGTGTTGATATTAGCCAAGCCAAAGGAAGGCGGAAAATGGCTGGCAATCCAATTATGGCTTTGTCGGAAAAAAGATTTCTCAAAAATGGACGAACATCATCTTGACAATCGGGTCCACCCAAATTGAACAAAACAACCGCAATTTTCTTTTGCGCCATTTCTTTCGGCATCAATTATTCCTAATTATGGCAATTAATTTTTCGACATTGCTAATCGGTGTCTGCGGCACCACACCATGGCCAAGGTTAAAAATATGGGGCCCTCTATTTGCTGCCTTTAATATATGTTTTGTCGCATTTTCAAGCGCTTCGCCACCCGCAACTAAGCACATTGGATCCAAATTTCCTTGCAAACAAGCCTTATCGCCAATTTCGACCCGTACTTTTTCAATATCAGCGCCGATATCTAGTCCTACAGCATTTATGCCCGTTGCCGCATAATATTGGGCAGCGCGGTTTGAAGCACCACGCGGAAAACCGATTATTTTGGCATCGGGAACTTTGGCTCGCAACATATCCACTATGCGCCTAGTTGGACCAATAACCCATTCTTCGAACATCAATGACGGAATATCTTCGGCCCAGGATTCAAAAATTTGCACAACATCCGCGCCCGCCAATAATTGCTGATGAAGATGTTCAGTTACGGCTTCCACCAATAACTCAAACAGATTCTTCATAAAATCCGGGTTTTGATAGGCAAATTCCCGCGCATAAGTTCTGTCGCCACCTTTACCTTGAATCATATAAGTCGCCAATGTCCAAGGGGCACCAGCAAAACCAAACAAGGCTTTTTCTTTTGGCAATTTCTCACGAACCCGGGCGATTATTTCATAAACAGGTGCTAGGCGCGAATTTTGACTATTTGTATTTAGTTTCTTTAACGAGATTAAGTCAGTTATAGAATCCAGCACAGGCCCAATTCCTTCAGCAAAACTGACTTTTTGCCCCAAAGCATCGGGAATTACTAAAATATCCGAAAACACTATCGCGGCATCAATATCATATCGACGCACTGGTTGTAATGTCGCTTCCGTCGCCGCTGCGGGTGCATAACAAAAATCCAAAAAACTACCGTTTCTGGCACGCAGTTCACGATATTCTGGCAAATGACGACCCGCTTGGCGCATTAACCAAATTGGGGTTCTTTGATTTTTCTCACCTTCCAAAGCCCTAATAATTATAGGTTTGGAAGAATCATTAGGATTAGGCTCTAACAAAATATATTTTCTTTATAAAAATCTTGATAGCAAAAGATATTAGTAAGGTGGATAAAAACTTTGATTGCCGAGATAATCACAATTTGTCCATAGTTGCCAAAGATTTGTCCACAGTGCAGATGAAAATATCGAAGAAATAATCTTCTATAAACAGTTATTTATGTTGCTTTCGAAATCATGTTAATAAAATGGTTGCATCAGTAATCTTGCCAACAGCTTGTGGAAAAATTGTCGATAAGTCATCGGAAAAAGGAACAAAGACATTGAGAATTGCGTGTTAATCTTTAGTTAAGTATGTTTCTTCACAGCCTGTTAATAAAAATTACTAAATCGTTAAAATCGTCACCTTGTTCATTAAACCCAGAAACCAACCCACATGACAAAAACATCAATTTTCTTTAACGTCCATTTGGTTTCGGATTCAACTGGTGAAACATTAAACGCAATGGTAAGAGCGGTCACGCCTTTGTTTGAAAATGTAACGGCACTCGAAAAATCCTATTATCTTGTAAGGTCTCGCCGTCAAATAGATAGGGTTTTGGAGGAAATCGAATCCCGCCCTGGTGTAGTATTATTCACTATTGCCTCGCACGAAATGCGCGACATATTGGAAGAAAAATGCAAGGCACTCAATATACCTTGTATGGGCCTTTTAGACGCACCTTTAAACTTTTTTTCGCGCTATTTAGGAATAGCGCCAAGCGTAAAAACCGGTTTGAAACAAAGCCTTGATGAAAATTACTTCAAACGCATTGAAGCCATGAATTATTCCATGACCCACGATGATGGCCAATTGGTCAGTGAATTTGAAGAAGCCGATATTGTATTAGTAGGGGTAAGCCGAACTTCAAAAACCCCAACATCTATTTATCTTGCAAATCGCGGCTATAAAACTGCTAATTTCCCATTGGTTCGCGAAGGCACAATTCCACCAGTCTTATTTGAATTGAGCAAACCTTTGGTGGTCGGGCTTAAATTATCGCCAGATCGCTTGGTTGCGATAAGGACAAATCGATTATTGACCCTAAATGCCGAAATTAACACTTCTTATGTTGATGAAGATTCGGTGCGCGAAGAAGTTGTTTTCGCAAATCGCTTGTTTGAGCGTCAAAAATGGGATGTCATTGATGTAAGTCGCCGTTCCATAGAAGAAACCGCAGCCGCAATTCTAAACTTACTTGCCAATCGCAGCTAGAGCACCCAATGTCCAAATTGCACCGTTTTGCCGCGCCCTTTTGCACCAGTTTTCGCAACAAATATTTGGCGAATACCCCAGTATACGCCGCATATTTGCCACCAAAACTGGCACAAAATTGCTGCGGCAAATTCTATGCACTTTGAACATTGGGTGCTCTAGAAATAAAATGAAACAAAAAGCCAAATTGATTTTAGCATCGAGCAGCGCAATAAGGCGAAAATTGCTCGCCGATGCGGGCGTTGCATTCACCGCGCGCAATTCTATGCTCGACGAAGAAAACGCCAAAATCGCCATGCGCGAACAACAATTAAACCCGGCCCAACAGGCTCATGAACTCGCACTTCTAAAAGCCAAAAAAATCTCAAAGGGCAATGATAATTTTGTAATTGGCTGCGATCAAATATTGGCTTTGAACGGCCAAGCCTTTGACAAAGCACATGATATGGAAAGCGCCAAAGAGCGACTAAAGGCGCTTCGTGGCAAAGCGCACGTTCTCGAAACCGCTATAGTCATAGCAAGAGAAGGAAAACTAATTTGGCGATATGATGCGTCGCCACGCCTTATCATGCGCAATTTCTCTGACGAGTTTTTGGATAGTTATCTTAATATATCTGGCGAAAGAATTCTGTCATCAGTTGGCTGCTATCAGCTAGAGGGAATGGGTAGTCAATTATTCGAAAAAATAGACGGCGATTATTTTTCAATTCTTGGCTTGCCATTATTGGAATTATTGGCCTATTTAAGACTTCATAAAATCGCAGAAACATAGACAATGAAAATAACTGCTTCCACCGAAATCTATGGAGTGATGGGTAATCCAATTCGCCATTCGCTTTCGCCGATATTACAAAATGGCTGGCTTGAAGAAGCTGGATATAATGCTGTCTATTTGGCTTTTGAACCCAAAGTGGAAGAATTCGCAAGCGCACTGAACGGGCTCGCGCTTTCGCAAATAAAAGGTCTTAATGTTACCGCGCCATTCAAAAGCTCCGCCGCAAAACTGGCAGTTACAAAAACCGATGATGTAGCAATTATTGGTGCAGCAAATACTTTGCGATTAAGCCCCACTGGCTATGACGCCCATAATACTGATGGCAAGGGTTTAGTTTTGGATTTGGATAATCGCGCCGAAAATTGGCGTGAACAAACCAAAATAATAACCATTTTGGGGGTTGGTGGCGCAGCAAAAGGCATTTTGAGCGCGCTTATAGCGGCGGCCGCAAAAGAAATAAGATTGGTAGGCCGCGATGAAGCGAAGTGCCGAGAAATAGTCGAACTGGCAAAATCGCTAGCAAAAAGCGAGGCAATAATAATTCACAGCTATGGGTGGGAAGATATGGCGCAAGCGATTTCAGGCGCCGACTTAATTATCAATGCCACGCCAATTGGCCTAAGCCATGACAATTCACTGAGCTTGGATTTTGGAAAAACTGCCGCAAAAGCAATTATTTATGATATGACATATGCCCAAAAGGAAAGCGACCTTTTGAAGTCAGCGAAAGCGCAAAATCGAATGGCTTTGAACGGAATCGGAATGCTGGTTGGCCAAGGGGCTTATGCTTTCGAAATATGGTTTGGCCATTTGCCTGATTTCACTAAAGGTTTTGAGCGCCTAATGAATATGGATCGATGAAATGTTTATTGTTGGCCTAACTGGTTCAATTGGTATGGGAAAAACCACGATTGCCCAAATGTTTCAAAAACTTGGCGTGCCAATTTGGAATGCCGATGAAACTGTCCACAAATTATATGAAACAGGGCCAGCTGTTGAACAAATATCGGCTGTTTTTGATGATGTTCTTACGCCAGACGGAAGAATCAATCGTCAAAAACTGGCCGAACAGGTCTTGAATGACAGTAGCAAGCTAAAAAAACTGCAAAGCATTGTTCACCCAATGGTAGCAGTAAATCGCCTACAATTTATCGACAATGCGAGCAACAATAATGTGCCTTATATCGTGCTTGATATACCACTACTTTTTGAAACCAATTCCCAAAAGACAATGGATAAAGTAATTGTCGTTTCGTGCCGACCAGAAATCCAAAAACAAAGGGTTTTGACGCGCGAAAATATGAGCGAGGAAAAATTTGAACAAATCCTCGCCAATCAAATCCCCAACGAAACCAAGGTAAAACAGGCTGATTTTGTCATTGAAACTTCTGGCAGTTTGGCAGATAGTGAACGCCAAGTTTTTGAATTGAATCAAAAACTGTTGGAACTGTGCAAGAAGCCAAAAAATGATTAGGGAAATAGTTTTCGATACCGAAACCACTGGGCTCGAAGCGGAACACGCAGATGCAGCCAAGAGGGATAAAATTGTCGAAATTGGAATGGTCGAACTAGTGGATTTGGTTCCAACTGGTCGCAGTTTTCACCGCTTCATCAACCCCTTGCGACCAATGCCATTTGAAGCATTCAAAATTCATGGCCTAAGCGATGAATTTCTAAGTGGCTTTCCCAATTTTGGCGCTCCAGAAATATGCGATGAAATGTTGGATTTTATCGGGGACGCGCCATTAATCGCCCATAATGCTGAATTTGACAGAAAATTCCTAAACGCCGAACTACGCGAAATTGGGCTAGCGCAAATTCCGCAATCTCGCTGCATCGACACTATGATGCTGGCCAGAAAGAAGTACCCTGGTGCGCCAGCCTCGCTTGATGCTCTGTGCCGCCGCTTTGCAATAGACCTTAAAGACCGCAGCAAACACGGCGCTTTGATAGATGCAAAATTATTAGCGGCAGTATATTTGGAACTAAAAGGTGGCAGGGAACGCAGTTTCGGTTTTCTTGAAAGTAAAAGTGATAAATTGGAACGAGAAAATCAAACTCAGCCATCAATAAATGTAAAAACACGGTCACAGAGGGCGAAAAAACTCGAACCGCTAATCAGCGATGAAGAAATGGCGGCTCATAATATTTTCATTTCCAATTTGGGAGCTTCGGCTATTTGGCTTGATTCGTAGGATTAGGGCCAATTGATTTGGTACAATTTTCAAAGGGTCATGACCAAGTTTTGGTGAACCTTGTAGCTTCACAAAACTTGGTATCAAGTGTGAAAGCCGCCCCGAGCGCTTGTTCATTAATCTCGCACACTAGCGCAGCTAGCGTTTAGCTATCACTAAACGCCCGCGCTAGTTAGTTTCTTGGTCGCGCATTTTTGCTTATTACGTTGAATCAACCTAAACGCAATGCGCTCTAAGTAAATTCTTCAAATTCGCCTTCAAAACCTGCATTTATTTTGGCTAAACGCGCTTCTAATTCGGCAAAAAGCTCGTCTCGTTCTCGCCTTTCTTTCATCATTAACAAAGCCGCGGATTCGGGAGTAGGTTTGGGCGGTAAAGGTTCTTCGATTAGGCCTTTGGCAATTTTCAACAATTTTTCCAAAAGATCCACTTCTGCTTTTATTTCGCGCGCCTCGCCGTCAGCAATTATCGCCGCGATTCTTGTGGTTGAGGTCTCTATAAAGTCATCAATGGCGACATTGATGTAATTGGCAGGTAGTTCATCGGTTTCCATAGTCATGGGGTATGATAAACCGCAGCAAAACAGGTTGGATAAGCGGCCATAAATCCCGATATTAAATTTGGTCAAACTCACATTTATTTCGTCAATTGTATCAAAACGGCATAAAGTCGCCTGTTTGGTGTGGTCAATTATTAAGCTTTCGGCAAAGTGGTGAAAAAATAGTCAAATATTTGACTCTTATTGTCTCAGACAACCATAATGCTGCAATTAACTATCAAATAGGCGCGTGGCTTTGACAAAAGCCAATCAGGTCAAACATGGTAAAGGGTGAAGCAATGAGAAAATACAATATGTCACTTTTGGCAACTACATTACTTGCCATTGCTATACCAGCGACAGCATCGGCAGGCCACCATCAAGCGCAAGCTGTTGCCGAAGCGCCCAACGCAGCGCTGCCAAGCGGCGCTCATGCTGGGCAATGCTTTGCTCGCCGCTTGGTGCCAGCAACTTATCGCAATGCGCCAATGTCGGTTGTAACCCAAGAAGCAATTGAGGGTTATGAAATAACTGACCCAGTGTTTGAAGCCCATCCGCAAACGGTTGTGACTCGCGACGGTTATTCGCGCTACGAAGTTACTGAGCCAGTTTTCAGAGCCGAATCTTCTTCCATTGTGACAAGGCCAGCTTATGAGCGTTTAGTAGCTACCCAAGCACAAATTGGCACAAGAAGCGAAGTCGTTGTAATTCGTGAACCGCGTATGGTGTGGCGCCGTGGTGAAAACCTCTCGGGCGTTCGTAGATTAGACCCAAATAGTGGTGAAATTTATTGTTTGGTTGAAGAGCGCGGGGTTACACAAACCGTAACCCGCCGTGTGGTTACCAACCCTGCTGTGGTTAGTGTCGTTAATGTTCCGGCGCAAGTTCAAACTATTACTCGCCAAGTGTTGGCCGCGCCGGCACAAGTTCGTGAAATTCGGGTGCCAGAACAAACTCAAACAATTCAAATCCAAGAATTGGCAAATCGTGCGACAGCGCGCAAAACCGTAACTCCAGAACAGACCTCAACAATTAATCGTCAAGAATTAGTGACTGCCGAACATTATGAATGGGTGCAAGTTGCGTGCGATAATTCAGGCGCACAACATGGTGGTCACGGCGCTGCTGTCCCGGGCGTTCGCCCGGTTCCACATCAAGTCCCAATGGGCAATGGCGCAAATAATGTCGTGGTTTCGACCACAAGTTTGCAACGCGCATTGGCGGAGCTTGGCCTTTATCGCGGCCCAATTGACGGCATTTATGGCCCATTAACCCGTGAAGCAGTGGCGCAATTCCAACGCGCAAACCACCTTACAGTGACTGGCCGCGTAAATGCTGATGTTGTTCGCGGTTTGGGGTTAGGGCAGAAATAGTCATTAAAAAAGCACACACCTATCCATGCGCACCAAAATAATTGGCAATCGCAACGCCGATTCTTAAAATTAGATCGTAAGATTTTTCGATTTCATCGAAATAATCAGTGTGCAGGCTTTTATAGGCTTGGGTGGTTTCGCTTGGATAATCAGTTGGCTCGTCAATTTCAAAATCATTGATTGAAGGCGCGGATATAACAAATGCGCGCCGTAAAAGTTCCAGCGCTTCTGTGATTCGCAGTGATAAAATCATATCCAATATGTCATCTCGGCTAATATCATTGCGCCGCGAAAATGCTGGTATTTGCACCGCTTTGATGAAAATATGTTGCATCAAGCAAATCCGTAAAGCGTGCAATACTCCCAATTGTCGCCGCACATCTTGATCTTGCTCCTTTAATGGCCCAAGGTCCAATTGCGCCAAAAGCCTGTGGAAGCGTAAACCATCAACTCGTAGCCTTGAAGCTAAGCGCCGCATTTGCGAAGATCTGTCGTCATTTTCAAGCTTTTCCGCCAATGCCAAACAAGCATTTTCAAGCTGGCTTTCGGTGCCGCGATAGGTGCGCGATGACCAAAAGGCACTTGTAAAAATTTCACCATAAGCCGCGAGGCTTTTGATGCTGGCAAGAGAGTTTGATGCCATAAACAGGCGGAATATTTGTTGCCCGCGCGCACTATTATTGATTAGTTCGCCAATCCCTTCAACATCGTCTTTGCTCGCGGTTCCAACACCGGTCAGAATATTTACGGGAAAACCCAATTGCTGCAAAATCGCATTGTGCGGGATAGCCCGTATTTGGCGCAAGCTCATGTCTCTATCGGCCGAAAGGTCCGATTGCCGCCGTGATTTGCGCGATCCAGTTTCTTTTAACAAGCCAAGGCCAAAAGCCGATATTGCGCGCGAATAGGATTTGTCATTAAGGTAGTCGCGTTGAACCTGGCGAACGCCGCGATAAAAATCCAAACTCAAATCAGTTCGCGTATAAAAAGGGTCGTCAATAATCGGTGTATCTTCGCACTCAACCTCTGCAATTCGAGTCAAAGTCGAAAGCGCTAAATCATAAGAACGGAAATATAAATAACCATCACCGCCTTGAAAACTAACTTCAAGCTCGGTCCGCAAATGGTGTTTTTTGAACTGCCCCCTTGCCCAAATACTCATTGGATAAGTTAATCTATCGCGCATTGATGATGGATGTGCGCCGCGCCCCATTGATTCGCCGTGGGTGTTGAAAATTAAAGCCGAAACCTCTCGCAAATCATGGTCCGCCATTGTGCGGGCAAGGCGCGAATGAAGCCGCTCAATTGCTAAAGCAGCCGGGATCTGCCCCACAAAACGACCTGCATCAGAAAAGCCAGTCTGAATCGCAATTCGACCGCGTGCTTTGATATATTTGCGATATTTTCTATCGCTTAGCAGGGTTTCCAAAAAGCGCCCGCCATGCTCCATCGCACTTTCGGTTTCAAAAAGTGGTGAAATATCGATTTTTTCATCGATTCCAAATAATTTGGCAAAATAAAGCGCGATTAATGCGGTTTGTGGCTGCTCACACTCGGCAATCAATAATCTGACTTCTGCATCACAATCAATGTGACGTAAAATCTGCGCAATTGCCAAAAACTGCCTTATGGCTGTGGTTGATTCAATGGCAAGGGCAGCGAAATTGCTGCGGAGCGGTTTAACGGCTGCTATAAGTTTTTGAACCGTCTTTAAGGCACCGGTGCTATTTAGTTCAAAATCAATTTCTTCACCAATATGTTGGCGCATGGCGTTATTTAATTGCGCTGAATTGACCCTAAAATGAATCATGCCCATTCCAAGCCCGTCAGTGCGCATTGCCGCCGCCAAAACCAACATGTCTTTTGCAGCTTTTTGGTTCGTTTCTTGTTCTGCCAAAGCTTCAATTTCGCCAATAATTTCGACCAATGATAATATTTTGCTTGAATCCTCTTTGGTTAGCTCATTTGCTGCGTGGGACAATTCATCAGCAGAGGTGAAATCGCTGGCAAAAAGTGTTGCCATTGCTTCGGTATGTTGTTTTGCCGCCTTTAGCTTTTTGGCAATTTCCGAAATACCTAAATTTTCAGCTTGTTCGTGGTAAATACCGAGAATATTGGCTTTTTCACTCAGGCGATATTTGATTGAGGTGACCCAGGAAATATCGGTGCGGCCGTCCATGTCGTAACCAACCCAAGTTGCGAAACGATAGGGGGCAGGCTTTGCTTGTTTCCAGTCTTGCGGATATTGCTTCGCAGCGACGTCAAACACAATTTCCGATAATTTATCACGGGCTTTCATTGCCCGCCCAATTGCGGCCATCGCCTCGCCGTGTTCATAGTCAAGCGAAATATTGTCAAATTTGGTCTTGGGCGTGCACATTAAAGGCGAAACCAGACCAGCAGTTACAGCATCCGCGACCGCATCGGCCTCATTTTTGTTCAAAAGAAAAGTCGGGTGTGCAGTGAAAACACAATGCAAAATTGGTTTTGCCCAAAAATCACTAAAGCCCTGAAAATCAGTTGATTTGGCGCGAGCATCAACTAATTCAGAAAAAGACTTCAGATTATCTTTCTCATTTATCGGTTGCAAAAAAGCATGAAGCTTGCGTGACCTCGATTGCAAACTTTCGCAGGCAAGCTCGGAAACCAAATCGGATACTTGGTTCAAAGATAGTTCATGCTTTTCAAGCTGCCGCGACAGGTCAAATGCAAGTTGAAAAACCGGATTAAATAACGGGGTTTCCTCGGTCGTTTTATGCAATTTTTGAAGCCTTGCGGCGAGTGAGTGCGACATTTGGAAAACCTATTCAATTGGGAAAGCCGCAAACACACCGTAAATATCTCGGGCTTTTCGGGCTGCACTTATCAACAACCACTAAGTTTGGCAAATTATTCTAGCTTGTTTTGTGGCGTAAATGGCGCAATTGCGTGAATTTTACGCAATTTATCGCTTTGCGCTGCGTATAATTTGCATTCGCGCTCTTTTACTCAAGGTAAACTGTCCTTATATTATTGGAAGTTGAAAACACAAAGGAGAGACCAATGGATTTACCAGTGCAGTGGTTACTGACTACAGTCTTGGATTTGTATTTGTGGGTCATTATAATTAACGCGATGTTATCTTGGCTAATATATTTTGACGTTGTAAACACCAAGAATAAATTGGTCGGCACAATTGCTGATGGCACAGACCGCCTTACTACCCCAGCCTTAGCGCCAATTCGTAAAATCATTCCTCCATTGGGCGGCATGGATTTAACGCCCGTGGTGCTTATTCTCGGAATTATATTTGTTCAAAAACTCATTATTCAGTTTATTCGCTTTTAGGCTCAAATTTGGAAATTGGTTGGATAAATCAAAATACCGAAGGGCTATTATTGCGCATTCGCGCCACACCAAATGCCAGTAAGGACGAAATTTTAGGGACACAAATCCGCGATGATGGGCTTTGCTATTTGTCTTTGAAAGTGCACGCCGCGCCCGCTGAAAATGACGCAAATATTGCAATCATTGCCCTTTTGGCTAAAGCCTTTGGAATCGCAAAATCGCATTTGGAAATAGTGTCTGGCCACAAAAGCCGCGTCAAAATCATCTTGGTGAAATCACCAACCGTGTCTATAGAGGCGCTTTATCAAAAACTTCAGGGCCTAAACACAAAATGAGCGCGCAAATAATTGATGGCAAACATCAAGCATCAATATTAAACCAAAAAACCAAAACCGAAGTTGAAGCCATTGTGGCCATACATGGCCTTATCCCCAGTTTAGCAGTTGTTTTGGTGGGCCATGATCCCGCAAGCGAAGTTTATGTGCGCAATAAAGTGCGAACCGCAAAAGAAATAGGGATAAACTCGCTCGAATATTTATTGCCCGCCGATATTGCCCAGACTGAACTAGAAGCAAAAATAACAGAGCTTTCCCAAAATCCACAAATAGACGGGATTTTGGTTCAACTTCCTTTGCCAGAGGGTTTGAACGCAGAAAAAGTTATCGAGCTTATAGACCCGCAAAAAGACGTAGATGGCCTAAGCGAAATTAGCATCGGCAAATTGGCGCTTGGCAAACTTGGCTTGCGCGCCTGCACCCCTTTGGGGGTTGTGATATTGGCAAAGACTGCTTTGGGCAATAATTTGTCGGGCAAAAATGTGGTGGTTATTGGCCGATCAAACTTGGTCGGCAAGCCAGTTGCCTTTTTGTTTTTGCAAGAAAATTGCACCGTGACGATTGCCCATTCAAAAACCGAAAACTTGCCACAGATTTGCAAAACCGCAGATATTTTGGTGGCCGCGGTTGGGCAGCCAAACATGGTGAAGGCCGATTGGGTCAAGGCGGGCGCGTGTGTGATTGATGTTGGCATAAATCGCGTGGCAATCGAAAATAGCCCAAAAACCAAATTGGTTGGTGATGTTGATTTTGAAGAGGCAAAAGATATCGCTGGCTTCATTACGCCAGTTCCAGGCGGCGTTGGCCCGATGACAATTGCTTGCTTAATGGCGAACACAGTTATGGCTGCAAAACTTCGCCGCAATATTTGATTTGCTTCAAGGGCGCATAATGTTTAGCAGCACCCTTATGATAATTTTAGAATATTTATGCCAATATCGCGAATTGTAATTTGCCGTATAAAGAGGAACGCATGAAAAAGAAATATTTTGGCACTGATGGGGTTCGGGGCGAAGCCAATAAATGGCCGATGACTGCCGAAACCGCGCTCTATCTTGGCATGGCCGCTGGAACTTATTTCAAAACTGGCGGTGGCCATAATAATATCGTGATAATTGGCAAAGACACGCGGCGATCGGGCTATATGGTGGAATATGCTTTGGTTTCTGGCTTTGCTGCCGTTGGCATGGATGTTAGGATATTGGGCCCTATCCCAACGCCAGCAGTGGGAATTTTGACGAGGAGCCTGCGCGCTGATTTAGGGGTTATGATTTCAGCTTCCCACAATGGTTTTGCCGATAATGGAATTAAATTTTTTGGCCCCGACGGCTTCAAATTGGACGACAATCAAGAGCTTGATATTGAAAAACTAATGGCGGAACAAGAAAAAATCGCCCGCGCCGCGCCAAGCCAAATCGGACAAGTGAAATCTTTTGAAGATTCGCGCGGTCGTTATGTTGAATTTGCTAAAAACGCTTTCCCGCGCGGTGCCCGCCTCGACGGGCTAAGAATTGTGATTGATTGTGCCAATGGTGCAGCCTATAAAACCGCGCCTTGGGCGTTGTTTGAACTTGGTGCCGAAGTTGTCGAAATCGCGGTTGCACCAAATGGCATGAATATCAATGATGGTTGCGGTTCAACCGATTTGGATTTGCTCAAGACAACAGTAATGGAACGCCGCGCCGATTTGGGCATAGCGCTTGACGGCGATGCCGATAGAATTGCCCTAATTGACGAAAAAGGCAATGAAATAGACGGCGATCAAATAATTGCGGCAATCGCGCGCGATATGATAAATGCTGGCACTTTGAGCGGAGGCGCAGTGGTCACGACCATTATGTCTAACCTCGGCCTTGAAAATTATATGACTAGTTTGGGCTCAAAGCTGGTGCGCACCGATGTTGGGGATCGCAATGTAGTTATGAAAATGCGCGAATTGGGCGCAAATTTGGGCGGTGAGCAATCGGGGCATGTGGTGGCGCTTGATTATGCAACCACTGGCGACGGCCTAATAAGTGCGCTTTTGGTTTTGGCTTCAATGGTTACCAATAACAAAAAAGCTAGCGAAATTTTGAATTGTTTCAAACCCGCGCCACAAATAAAAAAGAACATTCATTATGTGGGCACTTCGCCGCTAAATAATAGCAAAATTGCCGAACATGTTGCCAAAACTGCTGAACATTTAACCCAAAATGGTGCGCGCTTGGTGGTCAGGACCTCTGGCACCGAGCCATTAGTTAGGCTTATGGCGGAAGGCGCAGACAAAGGGCTTTTGAAAACCACAATTGATGAGTTGGCGCATATTATGGCCAAAGGGCAAGTTTAGCAGTTTACTGAAAACTCTTTACTTCTGCTTCCTCAAGCTGAGGTCACTGCGAAAGTCATAGAACTTATTGTCATCCCCGAAAAATCGCAGATTTTGTCGGGGATCTGGTCTTTATTTCACCGAGATCCCCGACATTTTCTACGAAAATTCGGGGATGACACTGTTCGTCGTAACTTCGCAGAGGTCTCAAAATTGGGGAATAAAATTGTTATTGATTGCCATTTCGGCAATCCAAAAAGAACCATTATTTCTTCTTTGGCGCCGATCCCGGAAATGCCATCACGTCTAATTTCGTCCAATGGCTATGGCCTTTAACTGGGCAGCCATCGGGGCCTTTGCCGCGAAAATACCCCTTTTGCCATTTTTCTTTAGTGGTTTCAATTGATGTTGGGTCATTGAGAGCATCGTTAAATTTATTACGGCTTGCTTGAAAACCTTCATAGGCTTCTTTTAATTCTGGGTTAGAATCGATCGGCAAAAACACGGTTTCATATTGTTCAATTTGCGCAAGATTTACTGGCATTATATGGGCAAAAGGTTCACCTTTTTCAAATCTAACTGGGAAATACGGCCGCGTCATTGCCCAATTCATGGTGAAAGTATAATGCGACCAATCGGTTTCAATAATGCCGGTCATTGCGCTAATCCCGTCTTTTGGATTGTTCATCGGGCCAGTAACCATCATTTGCACGCCCGGCGGAGTGCGGAAAATTTGGTTTATGTGAAAAGTCAAAACCCCGCTGCCAAAATGACTCACGGGCGGCGGCCAGCCATCGTCAATTATGTTGATATCAATCGCGTCTCCATGAGCATCGCCATTCCAAATTGCCTCAAAAGTGCAAGGCGACAATAATTCCCAACCATATTGATTGGCAATATTAAGCGGCAAACAACGATAGGCGAATCTGTTGGGCGTTTCTTCCATAAAGTCACGCTGGGCTGGCCCTGGGCGCGAAAGCGTTGGCGCATAACCAAGCGTATAAGCAATTATTTTGGGTTTTTCTTTGTGGGGACAAGATGTCACTTCTTCATCAACCGGAGCAAGTGAGTAAGAGGCAGCATTTGGCACATCGCCAACTGCCTCGGCCCAAACGCTTTCCCTTGTTCCCTCGGGCGTCGCAGCCGAAGTGGTGACCGCCACATTTGCAGCGATGTTTGGCTTTTGGGCGGGCTTAATATTGCGCCGTTTGTTGTTAGTTCTTTTGTTCCCTTTTTTCATGCGCCACTAATCCGTAAAAACTCAATATTTATTGGATTTGGTTTTTTTGTCTAGCTTCATTCCTAAAAACAGGGTGCGACTAATCGCGCAACTCGGTTTAGCGACTTATAATAAACCAAGCAAAAATTATTAAACCCCACAAAGCCGCAGATAAACCAAGAGCGGTCCAAATTGTCCGACTAACAGGCCATTGCTTTGCAGTTGTTTCAATAGGATTTAGTTCAATTATCGACATAGATTGTTTTTGTGCCGCAAAAGTTTACAAAACCTTACCAACATGGTTTTGGCTATAGAAAAAAGAACCTATTTCGACTATTGAAGCCGTGTTCCCAAAAGAAAGCTACCAATGAGCAATAAAACACCCCAAAATAATTCGTCAAAACAAGCCAATTCAGTTATTCATATTGGCGAAGGCGAGCGTAATTTCGCAATTGCCAATGATTTGCCAATCAGCTTCATTTGCGGGCCATGCCAAATGGAAAGCCGCGACCACGCAATGGAAACCGCGCATTGGCTCAAGGAGCGATTTGAGCGTTTGGGCGTGAACCTAATTTATAAAACTAGCTTTGACAAAGCCAACCGTTCCTCACTAACAGGCAAGCGAGGTTTAGGTTTGGAAGCCGCAATGGCGGTGTTTGATGAAATCAAATCCAAATATGGCTTGCCAATTATTACCGACATTCACAATGAAGCCCAATGCGCCATTGTCGCGCCACATGTGGACATTTTGCAAATACCGGCGTTTTTGTGCAGACAGACGGATTTGCTAATCGCCGCCGCAAAAACCAATAAAATTATCAATGTTAAAAAAGGCCAATTTCTCGCACCATGGGATATGGCAAATGTCGTTAAAAAAATTGTTGAAAGTGGCAATTCAAACGTCTTGGTAACCGAACGAGGCGCTTGTTTTGGTTACAATACTTTGGTGACGGATTTTAGGGCTTTTCCAATAATGGCCAAGTTTGGTGCGCCAATGGTATTTGATGCCACACATTCGGTGCAACAACCGGGCGGCCTAGGTGATAGCTCAGGTGGCGATAGGTCGATGGTGCCATATTTGGCGCGCGCGGCAGCCGCAGTTGGGGTTGCGGCCATTTTTATGGAAGCCCACCCCGACCCCGACAACGCACCATCAGATGGGCCTAATATGATTGCTTTTGATGATTTGGAAGAATTGGTGGCGTCAATCATGGCGTATGATAAAATCCCCAAAGCGCGGAT
>ERZ1292633.2197-Hain-H41-02um-R1-2197-length-20199-cov-18_pt2 | contig 16685 bp, 12 predicted proteins | sample MGYA00564406_ERZ1292633 | MGnify/ENA primary metagenome ERZ1292633 (study PRJEB36523, sample SAMEA6512639) | groundwater metagenome | collected 2019-01-08 | study: AquaDiva: Metagenomics assemblies of 32 groundwater samples | reverse complement strand
ATATTTTTCATCATCCAGTCCTTGCATACTACACCTATGTTCAATTATGATATTCTGTGGTGATACAGAGAAAAGAGCCAAAGGACTGGATTGCGGTTTCAAAAGAAACACACATGGAACTATTCTCGGAGCTCGATGTGCTGCTTCGCGCAGTGGACAGATTCTTCATCATTGAAAACCTTCCCTCGGCAAAAGAAAGCCTTTCGGAGAGCAATTTTTTTGATGAACTGTCAGCAGTCAGGGATTTAATTCTAAGGATACTCAGCATACTCGAGGTCATAATTCCTGAGAGCAAAAAAAATTCTTACTGGTTTCAGAAATTTGCCGAGACAAAATTCCTTACGGACCGCAACAGGGACCTCTTCAGGGAAGAACTTTATAAACAGGACACCCCTGAAAAAGCCGTCTTCCTGCTTTATGATTCGTTTGTTAACATGAAAGGTCTTGTCACCGACCTCTTGAAATCAGGCGATATAACTTATCTCAGTTACATGAATATAGGACAGATACTGAGCAAAGAGATAAGAGAAAACAATTATTTCAACCCTTTTAAAAAAGATATAAATCCTGAATTCGACATAATAGAAAACCAGGAGATATCAGATATAGTCAAAAATATCAGAGACAAAGATACAAAAAAACACATATCCCTGATCCTGATATATCTCTTCAGATTACTGAGATATCTGAAACACATAAATATCACAACCCATAGAACTATATCCCTCAACACATCGCTGATCATACTCATGCTCAATCGTTCAGAGATCAGTATGTTTAAGAATTACACGGAAAAAATTATACCAAAAATCACGCAGCCTGATCTGAAAATGCTTATCCAGTCACTCTCCTATCAATTCTCGATGGAAACTAAAAGGGTATATCTCCAGGAATTAAAGGAGATATTAAAGAAAAAGGCCCCCAGATATTTTCGCGGGAGGATAGAAAACAGTCATGGGATACTTAAAAACCTTGCAGAACAGAGCATTGTGCAGATAGCCCAATTCTATAAACCTGACTTAACAGGTGAAGATATTTTTATAAGCTTTATCGCAAAAACCGAGCAATCCCTGAGACTGAGAGAAGACATCCTGGTGCTCCACAAGTTCCTGACCCTTCTTACGGAAAAATCAAACAAACAGGAAGAACGCCTGCGCACTTTTGAACCATTAAGAAACTTCATGATGTATTTTGAGAGTTTTACCTTCAGGCTTCTGAGATATGAAGATTATGAAGAGTTTGTCTCTTTTTTCAAAGAAGTGCTATCATTTAAAAAAGAACAGGTTGTTGCAGGAGAGGTTAACAGGCTCAGGGAAAAGATACATAATTTCAGGATATTCCTGGAAACAACCCTGAGGCATATAGCCAACAGGACTGAGGTGCGGGATAAGCCTATAGATATGGACAGAATTGATACAACGATAAACCAGTATTTATCCGGATCATGATATATTAGAGGAGGCTTTTTATGGGAGAGATTACAGATGTACATGCACGCGAGATAATTGATTCCAGGGGAAACCCGACGATTGAGGTTGAGGTCTTTCTTGACAGCGGCGCCTCCGGCAGGGCTGCAGTGCCGTCAGGCGCGTCAACTGGCAAAAGAGAAGCCCTTGAACTCAGGGACGGCGGCAGGCGATTTAATGGGAAGGGCGTAATAAATGCAGTTAAAAATGTCGTCAAGGAAATTTCGCCGGAACTCAGAGGCCTCAACTCATATGACCAGGTATATACAGATAATCTGTTAATAGAGCTTGACGGCACTGAAAATAAAAGCAGGCTGGGTGCAAATGCAATCCTCGGCGTCTCTCTTGCTGTATGCAAGGCGTCTGCAAATGAGGCGTGCATGCCCCTGTACAGATATATTGGAGGGTGCAATGTAAAAGAACTCCCTGTCCCCATGATGAATATCCTCAATGGCGGCGCACATGCCGATAATAATCTGGACATACAGGAATTCATGATAATGCCGGTTGGATTCAGGGATTTTGCCTCAGCGCTCAGGGCAGGAGCAGAGGTATTTCACAGCCTGAAGGGAATCCTGAAGAAAAAAGGGTTGAACACCGCAGTCGGCGATGAAGGGGGATTTGCCCCAAACCTTAACGGCAACGAAGAGGCTATATTGCTTATAATAGACGCAATTAAGACGGCAGGATATAAACCGGGCAAAGATATCTATATAGCGCTTGACGTTGCCGCATCAGAGTTTTATTCCAATAAGGGATATAACTTTGAGGGCAAGCTTATGTCAGCAGAAAAAATGGTCTCATATTATGAGAAACTCGCAGGGAAATATCCCATACTGTCAATTGAGGATGGGTTATCAGAAAATGACTGGGCAGGGTGGAAGATACTCACACAGGAGCTCGGCAATAAGGTCCAGCTTGTTGGAGACGATATCTTTGTAACAAACACAAAAATAATTAAAAAGGGAATAAAAGAAGGCATAGCCAACTCTGTACTGATTAAACTTAACCAGATAGGGACCTTGACAGAGACACTCGATGCCATAGAGATGGCCAAAAGGGCCGGATATACCGCAGTCGTCTCTCACAGGTCAGGCGAGACAGAGGATACAACAATAGCCGACCTGACCGTTGCATGCAACACAGGTTTTATCAAAACGGGTTCGCTTGCAAGGAGCGAGCGCGTAGCCAAATATAACAGGCTACTGAGAATCGAAGAAGAGCTTGCTGATTCTGCTATATACAAAGGTATGGAAACATTTTATAATCTAGGGAAATGAATTCCGATAACCTTTTAAGAAAACAGGTTGTCTCTGAAGTAAAGAAAAAAAGGCTCATCACCTTTATACTGATAGTCCTGAGTTTTGTATATCTTTGTATAAATCTGCTTGTTGGAGATGCAGGCTTCCTGAAATACAGAGGACTCTCCGGCAAAAAGCTTCACCTTGAGAAAGAAATAACCGAACTTGCAAAAGAGAACATCCGGATAAAAACCCAGATAAAGTCCTTAAAAGAAAATCCGTTTTATTCGGAAAAACATGCGCGGGAAGAGTTCGGTTTAGCACGGCCTGACGAGTATATCTTCCAGTATGACAGATAGTCCTCTCTATATCGTCTTCCTCTGGCACATGCATCAACCTTATTACAAAGACCCTTTCACAGGAATCTACAGGCTGCCATGGGTGAGGCTTCACGGCACGAAAGACTATCTTGATATGGCCGAGATACTCGATGGTTTTCCCGGGATAAAACAGACTTTCAATCTCGTACCTTCATTGCTGCTCCAGCTTAATGACTACACAGAAAATAATGCACCGGATATCTATCTTGAACTCACCACGAAAAAGGCTTCAGAGCTCACAGATAAAGACAAGCTGTTCATACTTGAGAACTTTTTTCTTGCCCACTGGGACAATATGATAAGGCCCTTCCCGAGATATTATGAACTGTTGGTTAAAAGAGGCCTCAGTTTTGTGAAGGGAGAATTAACAAGGGCCATAAAATATTTTTCTGAAAACGACTTTCTTGACCTGCAGGTTCTGTTTAACCTGTGCTGGATAGATCCGATGTTCAGAGAAAAAGATCCGCTCCTGAGTGAACTCGTAAAAAAAGGAAAAGACTATACAGAAGAAGACAAAAAAATTTTAGCGGACAAACAACTCGAAATTCTCAGGAGGATAATCCCCAAATACAGGGAACTCAATGCAAAAGGCCAGATAGAGTTATCCGCATCGCCCTTCTACCACCCTATCCTTCCGCTGCTATGGGATACAGACTCGTCAAAGATTGCCATGCCTCATATCAGGCTGCCTAAAAAAAGATTTTCACGCCCTGAAGACGCGGTAAAGCAGATCAGGGACGCCCTCGATTATTTTGAAAAAATATTTGGCTACAGGCCGGAGGGAATGTGGCCGTCCGAAGGTTCTGTAAGTGAAGATGTTTTGAGGGCAATTCATGCAGAAGGGATAAAATGGGTTGCCACAGATGAAGAGGTACTGGCATGTTCTATAGATAAAGGGCTGAGGGATTCTTCCGGTAATCTCACAGACCCGTCACGTTTATACAGGCCCTACACTTTTGCTGACGTCTCAATTATATTCAGGGACCATAAACTATCTGACCTCATAGGATTTGTATATTCAGGCTGGAACCCAAAAAATGCCGCGGATGACCTGATAAACAAACTATTGAATATACAACATTCACTCCCCCGCAACAAACCGCATCTTGTCTCGATAATCCTGGATGGTGAAAATGCATGGGAACATTACAGGAACGACGGCCATGATTTTTTCAAATACCTGTATGAACGCCTCTCAAACGAGAAAAGGCTTAAGACAGTAACCGTATCAGAATATCTGAAAGAACATGACGCCGGTGAAAAACTCAACAGGCTGCATGCAGGTTCGTGGATAAATGCAAACTACAGCATCTGGATAGGCCATGAGGAGGATAATCTGGCGTGGGACTACCTCACTGATACAAGAGATGACCTGGCAATATTCGAAAAACTTAACCCGGATAAGCCGCTTGACGAGGCATGGAAGTCACTATATGCCGCTGAAGGCAGCGACTGGAACTGGTGGTACGGAGATGAGCACACAACAGAAACACAGGAAGATTTCGATGAACTCTTCAGGTTAAACCTGATGAAGGTTTACAAGACTATGGGCAAGGAGATCCCGCCAAATCTTTTTGTCCCTGTGCTCAGAGAAGACAGGTCCATCTCGCCTGAAATCACTATCAGGGGATTTATAAGCCCCAGGATTGACGGTATTGTCACCAGTTACTATGAATGGTATCAGGGCGCTTATCTTGCCGTTGGAAAATCAGGCGGGAGTATGCACAAGGCAGAAAGCCTTATATCGCATATTTACTATGGTTTCAACCAGGACACCCTTTTTTTGAGGGTAGACCCTAAAAAATCCTTTGACGATTTTCCGCCGGAAACCGTCTTTTCCATAAATTTCTCCCGGCCTTTTCCTTTCAGAATTAATGTTGCGCCAAAGGGCAGATTTGTTAATGCAGAACTGTTTGAGAAAAAAGACGAGGCGTGGATAAAGATAAAGGATATAACCGAAGTAGCAATGCAGGATATACTGGAGATAGCCATCCCGTTCAAAGACATAAATGCAAAAGAAAAAGATGAACTAAACCTGTTTGTCTCTGCTTTTAAAGACACGGAAGAGATAGAGCGCTGCCCGTGGAGAGGCAATCTGAGCATAACAGTCCCAACGCCTGATTTTGAGTCAATAATGTGGTATTAATTTTTGCTTGTCATTCCCGCAGAAACGGGTCGCCCCATGCGACTCGTCCGCACTCAGGCGGACTCGCCGGGGAGAGCCGAGGAGAGAATCCAGTCCTGCCCTAAACTTCTTATTGACCATACTAACCTTCAACATATAAAATGATGCCATATGGTTATGACTATCAAATACACATTATGCTGAAAGCATATTTTAAGCGAATATTCGAAGTTGCAAAAAGGGGCGACGCGAGAGAGGAAAGTTACTATTCCTCGCTTGAAGAACTCCTGCGAAACTACGCCATTTCCATTAATAAAAAACAGGTCCATGTTACCACCCTCCCAAAAAAGACAGATGCTGGAAATCCTGATTTCAGAATATGGGACGGCAAGCAGCAGATTGTCGGTTATATCGAAGCAAAAGCCACGACAATCGAGAATTTAAGTCAGATAGAAGGAACTGGACAGTTAAAACGCTATCTTCAAACCTTTCCTAATCTGATACTTACCAACTTTTTTGAATTCAGGCTTTATCGGAATGGCACTCTGATAGACAAGGTTTTTATCGGCAGGCCTTATCATATCCATAAACTCAAATCTGTTCCAGTCGTTGAAAATGAAGAAAAGTTTTTAAGCCTTCTTGAAAAATTCTTCTCCTTCACTCTGCCGAAGGTCTACGATGCAAAAGCGCTTGCGATAGAACTGGCAAAAAGGACGCGTTTTTTAAAAGATGAAGTAATCTCGCAGGAACTGGAAGAGGAAGAGAAAAAGGGCAATGGAAATATTCTCGGTTTTTATAAAGTCTTTAAAGAGCATCTCATAAGCGGGCTTACAAAAGAAGACTTTGCAGACCTTTATTCACAGACCATCACTTATGGGCTGTTCGCCGCAAGAACAAGAACGGAAAACGGCTTTAACAGAAAGCTTGCTTATGACAGAATTCCAAAGACAATCGGAATTCTAAGGGATGTCTTTAAGTTCATTTCATTGGGCGATTTGCCCCAGCAGATGGAATGGATTATTGACGATATCTCGGAAGTTCTGGCTACCACCGATGTTTACAATATTCTCGATGAATATTTCAGCAAGCACAAAGGGAAAGACCCGGTAGTCCATTTTTATGAGACCTTTCTTGCTGAATATGACCCGAAGATGCGAGAGAAACGAGGAGTATATTACACACCGGAGCCGGTTGTCTCTTATATTGTCCGCTCTTTACATCATATCCTCAAAGAACACTTCGACAAAAAAGATGGTTTTGCAAGCCATTCCGTAACAGTCCTTGACCCTGCAGCAGGAACGCTTACCTTTCTTGCAGAGGCAGCAAAACTTGCAGTTGAGGAATTCACTTCTAAATATGGTGAAGGGAAAAGAAAAGGTTTCATCAAGGAGCATATTCTCAAAAATTTCTATGCATTTGAACTTATGATGGCACCTTACGCAATCGGCCATTTAAAGATGTCGTTTCTTCTGGAAGAGCTTGGCTATAAACTTCAGGCAGATGACAGGTTTAAGCTTTATTTAACTAATACACTTGAGATGGAAGAGCTTTCCCAGACCGAATTGCCCGGAATGGTTTCCCTTTCAGAGGAATCACATCTGGCAGGAAAGGTTAAGAAAGAGCAGCCCATTCTCGTCGTCCTCGGCAATCCGCCTTATTCAGGTCATTCTTCTAATATTGGCGACTGGATATCAAAAGAGATTAAGGCTTACTTTCAGGTTGACGGAAAACCGCTTGGCGAAAAAAATCCAAAATGGCTTCAGGATGATTATGTCAAGTTTATCCGTTTTGCGCAGTGGAAAATTGATCAGGCAGGCGAAGGGGTCTTAGGCTTTATAACAAACCACAGTTATCTTGACAATCCGACCTTCAGAGGTATGCGTCAGTCTTTGATGCAGAGTTTTGACGAGATTTATCTGCTTGACCTTCATGGCAACAGCCTCAAAAAAGAAAAATGTTCTGACGGTTCAAAGGATGAAAATGTCTTTGATATTCAGCAAGGTGTTGCTATTGCTTTGTTTATCAAGAAAAAAGGCATAAAGAAAAAGATTTCTCATTCTGAGCTTTGGGGCATAAGAGAAGATAAATACAATTGGCTCAATAAACACGATGTTAAAACAACAAAATGGAAGACGATTAAACCTAAATCCGAGTTCTATCTTTTTATTCCGCGGGACGAAGGTCTTTTAAAACAATATGAAACGTATCCTAAAATCACTGATATTTTTCCGGTAAACAGTGTTGGGATAGCAACTGCAAGAGACAATCTAACTATAAAGTGGACCACAAATGAAGTCTGGACCACTATTTTAAATTTCTCTAAACTTGATGTAGAAACAGCAAGACAAGCTTATAATTTAGGTAAAGATGTAAGAGATTGGAAAGTTGAATTTGCGCAGAAAGATTTAAAAGAAAGTGGTATGGATAAAAATAATATTGTGCCAATTCTTTATCGCCCATTTGATATAAGACACACCTACTATACGGGTAAATCACGAGGTTTTCACTGCATGCCTCGTCCTGAAATAATGCGTCATCTTATGAGAGAAAATTTAGGGCTATGTGTAGGCAGAGCAGGACAAGTTGTAGGATTAGAAAAGCCATGGAATGTGGTTTATGTCTCTGAAAATATTGTTGATCTTAATCTTTTCTATCGTGGTGGAGAATCTGTTTGCCCTCTCTATATATATCAACAAAAAGACAAACCTAAAAAACGTTCCCTGAGCAGTATCATGATGCTCTTTGAACCACAGGCAGAATATGGCGTGAAGAAGCCGAATTTATCTCCTGGCTTGATTGAGGAATTAACAAAAGAGTTTAAGAAAATGCCCTCTCCTGAGCAAATCTTTTATTACATCTATGCAGTGCTTTACACAAATATTTACAGGACAAAATATGCCGAATTTTTAAAGATAGATTTCCCGAGGATTCCTTTTACAAATGATTACAAGCTTTTCAGGAAAATATCAGATTATGGCGAAAGGCTTGTCGAACTGCATCTCCTGAAATCATCAGAACTCGATCCGCCAATAGCACGTTTTCAGGGCAAGGGAAACGATAAGGTTGAAAAACTTAGATATGAAAAAGGAAAGCTTTACATTAACAATGAACAGTATTTTGAGGGTATCACTCAGGACATTTGGGAATATCAGGTCGGCGGTTATCAGGTATGCGACAAATGGCTTAAAGATAGAAAAGGCAGACCACTGTCGGTTGAGGAGACGCAACATTACTGCAAAGTAGTTACTGCCCTGAAAAAGACAATCGAAGTTCAGGCAAAGATAGATAGCATATATCCAGATATCGAAAAAGAAATAATTGAGTTTTCATGAAGGCATTAATCCAGCGAGTTTCTAAAGGATCTGGGTCTTGAGAATGAAAAATACGTTGTATTGATTGATGCACGCAATGATAATAAGCCGTCAGCTTCAAATGCGTAACGATTTGATTCCGTACAAAAGTTAAAAATAGAAAAGGCATCATGGAGCGTATTACTGAGATTATGACAGAGATAAAGCAGGTATTAAGAAGAGGAGTTAGTAGTGAGCGAGAAAGCTGATAAAAATACGCCTCAAATAAAAAGTCTTAAAGGCTATAGCACGATTCTTAGCGATGTTGCTGAACTCCTTGAATCAGCCCGTCGGGTGTCTGCAAGGGCAACAAACGCAATTATGACTGCTACCTATTGGGAAATCGGCAGAAGGATAGTGGAGTTTGAACAAAAGGGGCACATAAAAGCGGATTATGGAGAGCAACTCATAGAAAGGCTGTCCAGTGATTTAACTGAGAGATTCGGGCGGGGTTTTGGCCGAAGAAATCTTTTCCAAATCAGGTCTTTCTATTTATCATACTCCTCAATTGTGCAGACGCTGTCTGCACAATTTGGCAGTCCTGTATCTTCTCAAAAAAGCCAGATACTGTCTGGCAAATTAGGCAGCGCTGAAAAAATGCAGACAGTGTCTGCAAAATTCACCCTAAAAAATATCGCAAACAGGTTTCCTCTCCCCTGGTCGCACTATGTTTTGCTGCTAAGCGTCAAAAATCCTGAAGGCCGTTCATTCTATGAGTCCGAAGCTTTAAGAGGCGGATGGTCAGTGCGGCAAATGGAACGCCAGATTAACACGCAATTTTATGAACGGACTGCTTTATCAAGAGACAAGGCTGCCATGCTCAAAAAAGGAGCAAAACCTTTGCCTGAGGATGCTGTAACACCGGAGGAAGAAATCAAAGACCCACTTGTGCTTGAGTTTCTCGGGCTTAAAGATGAATATTCAGAAAATGACCTTGAAGAAGCCCTCATATATCAACTTGAGAATTTTTTGCTTGAACTCGGAGGAGACTTTACCTTTGTAGGGAGACAACGACGGTTGCGCATCGGCGATGAATGGTATCGTGTTGACCTGCTTTTTTACCATCGCTGTTTGAGATGTCTTGTTATCATAGACCTGAAACTCGGCAAATTCACACATGCTGATGCAGGGCAGATGCACCTCTACCTCAACTATGCCCGCGAGCATTGGACGCATGCCGGTGAAAATCCGCCTGTCGGCCTGATACTCTGCGCACAGAAAGACCATGCTGTTGCCCGGTATGCCCTTGAAGGCTTACCGAATAAAGTCCTCGCCGCTGAATACCGCACAGCCCTGCCTGATGAAAAAACATTGGCGGCAGAGATTGATAAGACACGCAGAATGCTTGAAGGACGGGCAATAGTGAAATCGCAAAAGGGTAAAGGGAAATGAGTAAGGTTTTAATGCAGCTTTCTCGATTTCTTTATTGCTGTCATTCCGTGCTTGACACAGCCTGCCCCGTACCTGATACGGGGGAATCCAGTCTTTTAAATTGTCTCTGGATTCCCGTTTTCACGGGAATGACGAATAAGAGTCGCATATGAAATGGCCACTGGTGAAGCTGGGAGAAGTTTTAATAGAGTGTAAGAACTCCATACCCTCATGCCGAGTATTTTAGATAAGGCGTTTAAGGGGGATTTGTAATGAAAGCACTTATCCAGAGAGTTTCCAAAGCAAGTGTTGAGGTTGATGGCAAAACTATCGGCGCAATAAACAAAGGGATGCTGATATTCCTCGGCGTAGAAAAGGATGACACACCGGATGAACTCGGATATCTCGTCAAGAAAATCTCATCTCTGAGAATCTTTGAAAACACGGAAGGCAAGATGAACCTTTCCCTTCAAGACATAAAAGGAGAAGCTTTAGTTGTCTCCCAGTTCACACTGGCAGCAGACTGCAGGAAAGGAAACCGCCCTTCCTTTGATAATGCAGAAGAACCGGAAAGGGCAAAAGAGATGTACATGGCTTTTATTGAAAAATTAAAGGAAACCGGCATCAGAGTAGCATCAGGAGCTTTCAGGGCTTACATGCAGGTGCATATTGTTAATGATGGTCCGGTTACGATAATGCTTGAGACGAAAAAATAAATAGCATGAAATACATAATAATCGGCAACGGCGTTGCAGGCACAACTGCAGCCGCAAACATCAGAAAGGTAGACCATGAAGGCGAGATAACAATCGTCTCTGATGAGGCATATCCCTTTTACAGTCGCATCAGGCTGATAGATTATCTTGCCGGAGAAACAGATGAGAAGGGTCTTGTTATTTATAAAGATGCATGGTATGAGAAAAACAACATAAAATTACTGCTGAACACACCTGTATCAGAGATAGATAAAGACATGAAAGAGATTGCCGTTCCTTCCGGTCAAAGGTTGAAATATGACAAACTTCTTATAGCTGCCGGAGGCGTCTCATTTATCCCGCCGCTCCCCGGCTCCGACAAAAAGGGCGTATTCACATTAAGAACAATTAAAGATGCAGGCGAGATAAAAAAATGTGTTGAACAGGCAAAAAAAGTTATCCTCATAGGCGGCGGAATTCTTGGTATCGAGGTTGGCAACAGCCTGAGAAAGGTTGGATGTTCAGTCAGCATAATAGAGTTTTTCTCAAGGCTGCTTCCGAGACAGATGGACAGAGAAGGCGCTGAAATCCTTAAGGCACAGATGGAAAAGATGGGATTTACTTTTTATTTGGGCGCAAAGACGAAAGAGATCTTCGGCGATGATAGAGTCTTGGGGGTAAAGCTTGAAGACGGTACAATTATTGATTGCAATATGGTAATAATATCTGCGGGGGTCAGGCCTAACACAGAGCTTGCAAACAAGATCGGGGTAAAATGCAATAGGGGCTTGCCTGTTAATGACAGGATGGAAACAGAGATTCAGGACATTTATGCAGCGGGGGATTTAATAGAGCACAGAAACCTTTACTATGGGATATGGCCCGCAGCTGAAAAACAGGGGGAAGTTGCAGGCATAAACATGGCAGGAGGAAGCGCCGGCTATGAGGGCACAACCCCGTCTAACGCCTTAAAAATAGCCGGCATAGATCTTATTGCTGCCGGAGATATAGATGCTGACAGCAAATTAGAATCCATCATACAGAAAGACAAAGAAAAATTTTTATACAAAAAACTCGTTATAAAAAATGATATAATTGCCGGCTGCATACTTTATGGAGACATTTCGGGCTGGAAAAAAATTAAAAAAGCCCTTGACGAAAAAAAAGACATAACCTCTATAAAAAATAATCTTAAGAAATGGGATATGGAGGCGTTATAATGGACCCGTTAACGCACAGTCTTGCAGGAGCAACAATCTCACGGCTTGGATTCAAAAGAAAAGCATCCTTATGGGTGCTGCTTATCGCATCCGTTGCGCCTGACCTTGACTACATAAGCCGGATATGGGGACCGGACATGTTCCTCAGGTATCACCGCGGAATAACTCACGGCCTTCTTGCCCTGCTCGTTATACCATTAATAATAGCCCTTATCTTCGGCTTCAGAAAAGGTTTTTTCTATTATTATTTCATATCTTTTTTAGGGTATGGGACTCACATATTAATGGACCTCACAAATCAGTACGGCACAAGAATACTCTCCCCCATAGACTGGAACCCGTACTCCCTTGATATCACTTTTATAATAGACCCGTATATATCAATAGGCTTATTGCTGTGCGCTGTATTCTGTGCCTTTAATAAGAAAAGAGCGGTTGTTATCTCTGCGCTCACGATCGTACTGCTGCTTTCATATGCAGGAGGCAGATACTATCTTCACAATAAGACAAGAGATTTTGTTAAGGCAAGACTTGAGGCAAATACATATAAGATATGTCCGATGCCAAACGCCTTTCTCAGGTGGTGGTTCATTACAAAATCAGGCAATGAAATAAAGGTTGGCTTTGCCGACCTTTTCACTCAGAGGATATGTGTTCAGGACACCTTCATCGTTGCAGACAAGGACCCCTTAATCGAGCAGTCAAAAGAAACCCGGGTTGTAAAAAACTTCCTCTATCTTGCTAATTTCCCCTATGCTGAGATAAAGACAGACAAAAACAGAAGAGTTGTGGTCTGGAGGGAACTCGCCTATTCATTCATGCCCGGAGATCACTTTACTGCAAAGGTAGTATTTGACGAGAACAATAAGATTCTGAGGTCAGAATTCAAGTTTTAAGTCATAAACTCGATTTAAGAGACAGGATATAATGTTTGAGCGGTTTTATGAACCTACCGCTGCTTCTTTGTCAGCGCCTGCCCTATGACGTTCCTCTGTATCTGGTTTGTGCCTTCGTATATCTGGAGTATCTTTGCGTCCCGCATCATCTTCTCAACAGGGTATTCCTTCATATAGCCTGAACCGCCCATTACCTGAACGGCATTAGTAGTAACCCTCATTGCCATATCAGTAGCAAAGACCTTTGTTATGGCAGATTCTTTTGTTATATCCTTTGCGCGGCTGTCTATGTATCTGGCAACCGAATAAATCAGAGCCCTTGCAGCTTCTATCTCGATGGCCATATCTGCCAGCATATGCTGAACTGCCTGAAAACTGATAATCGGATGTCCGAACTGAACCCTCTGTTTTGAAAATTTCAATGCCTCGTCAAATGCGCCCTGCGCCACGCCCAGTCCCTGGGCGGCAACACCTATCCTTGAGCTGTCCAGTGTCTTCATGGCCACTATAAAGCCCATGCCTTCTTTTGAGATAATATTTTCCTTCGGAATCCTGCAGTCCTCAAATACAAGTTCCCTTGTTGAAGAAGCCCGTATGCCCATCTTTTCTTCCTTCTTGCCGAATGTAAAGCCGGGGGTGCCCTTTTCAACTATGAAGGCAGAGGCGCCTCTCGCTCCCCTATTTTTGTCAGTCATCGCTATTATTGTATAGACTTCAGCCTCACCGCCGTTGGTTATCCACTGTTTGGTGCCGTTAAGGACATATTCATTCCCATCGAGCTTTGCGGTTGTCTGAATACCTGCTGCATCGCTTCCGGCATTCGCCTCAGTAAGACCAAAGGCAACCAATCGTTTGCCTGCGGCAATATCAGGGAGATATTTCTTTTTCTGTTCATCCGTTCCAAAAAGAAGGACTGGATATGTGCCGAGTGCATTTGCAGCATATGTTGTTGAAACGCCAAGACATGCCTTCGACAGTTCTTCAATAGTAATACACAGCTCAAGGGTTCCCTTGCCGAGCCCTCCATATTCCTCCGGTATAAAAAGGCTAAAAAGATCCGACTGTGCAAGGGCCTTCATTATCTCCCATGGAAATTCCTCTTTTTCATCGAGTTCCCTCCTGACAGGCACAACCTTTTCCTCTGCAATCTGCCTTGCAAGGTCTCTTGTCATTATCTGCTCTTCACTCAAAAAGTAATCCATCATCGACCTCCAGGTTACTATTAGTCAGTAGACAGCAAACAGCAGCACAGGGGAATAATAAAAACCCCAAACTGCTTACCAAGCACTAATTTTAGCAGAAAAGAGAAAAATTTTGGAAGCTAAAAAAAATCTTGCAAATATCATCCCTTTTCAACGAAAATAAAATCTGCAAGGGGTTAACGCAACATGAAAATTATATGCCCGATATGTAAAAAAACAACTACATGGGAAGAAAATGCATGGAGACCTTTCTGCTCTGAAAAATGCAAGCTTATTGACCTCGGCAAATGGGCGCTTGAAGAGTACAGGATTCCGGACGAGAAAACAGAGGAAAAAGAAAAAGGGGAAACAACTAAAAATTGAAAAGTGCAATACTTTTTAAAATTTAAATCCTGTTTTTGCCCTGCATTTTAATGGCTTCGGGCATAGCTCTTTGATTTTAGGCCAAAAAATGATATTATAAAAAGACTATGAAATCGTTTAAGGTAATAATCCTGTCATTCACAATAATGTTTTTATTAGTCATGACAGCATCGTCCGCTGAAATCCTTACAAATCAGACAGTTGTAAGCATGGTCAAGGCAGGGCTTGGAGAAGAGCTTATCATCAGTAAAATTAAAAATTCCCAGAACCAGTTTGATGTTACGATAACCGGCATACTTAAATTAAAAGAGGAAGGCGTAAGCGAAGACATTATAACGGCAATGATTGACTCTACCGGAAATTCAGGGAAAGCAGGACCCTCAAAGCAAAAAGCTGTCCAGTCCCCGGAATCCGAAGAATTGTATAAAAAGGCTATAATACTCATAGAAGGCGGCGACTATGATGCAGCATATGACATCCTGAAAAAACTTATAAGCGAAAACCCTGATAATAATAAATATCAGTTGAGCTACGCAGACACTATTTTAGACCAGTGCGTAGTTATGAAAATGGCTAATAATTCTTTATGGAAGTTAAAGGCAAAAGAGGGAGGCGCTAAAATAAAAGCCCTATTCCGTAAAATGTCCGGGAATGCAGACTATTATCTTGCCTATGCAAAATATCTGTGGCTTGCAGAGACAAGAAAGGAATCAAATATCTACAAGACCATTGATAAGGCATTATATTACAAACCTGATTATCCTTATGCCTATATAGTTAAAGGAGATATTTACTTTGGACTTGCCAGGGATTTCAACCCTGTTGAACAGCAAATGGATTCAGCTGCCTTGACCGGAAGCCCTGTCTCTACAAAAACTTCGCTTGCCGATACAGCTTTGGCTTCTTATACAAAAGCACTCGCAAACCCTGACCTTAATGACAGGAAAAAGGCCTATGTATATTACAAGATGGGGGAACTTGAATATCAGATTCTAAGCAGCAGCACAAGGGCGAGGGCGAACTGGGAAAAGGCAGTATCCCTTTCTCCTGACAGCAAGACAGGCGAATTGGCAAAAAAGCGGCTGACACAATGAACAGAACATTTATAAGGGGGAAACGAGTTTTATGAAAAAGATTATATTTAGTTTTGCAATAGCAATATTTCTTGTCAATTTTGTTTTTTTAAATACTGCTTCAGCGGAATTTAAAAAAACAAAGATTGCTGTTTTGGATTTCCAGCTTCAGGGCGAAGGATATGAGACCTCTGACATGGGCAAGATTGTTGCAGAATGGCTTATCACGGCCTTGGTAAAAGAGGGGCGCTTTGACGTTATAGAAAGGATGCTGCTGAAGAAAGTATTGGATGAACAAAGGCTCGGAGTCTCAGGCATAATTGACGAAAGCAGCGCTTCCAAACTCGGCAGGGTGCTCGGAGCAAAGATAGTAATCACTGGCTCTATAATGAAATTCCAGAATGTTATGGAAGTCAATGCAAGGATTATAGAGGTAGAGAGCAGTTCCATAATAGCGGCTGAGAATGTAAAGAGCACAAGCGCGGTCAAGCTTGAAGACCTTGTTGTTAAGATGGCTGAAAAGATCATCAAGGATTTCCCTTTGGAGGGTTATATTGCTCAAAGAAAGGAAAACAGAGTTCTTATAGATCTCGGCAAACGCGCAGGCGTAAAAACCGGCATGCAATTTATTGTATTTAAGGAAGGCATGGTTATAAAACATCCCAAAACCGGAGAAGTGCTTGATGTCGAAAGAATAGAAACAGGCTCTATTGAAATTAAAGACGTCAAGGATAAAACTGCAGATGCCCTGATACTGAAAGAAACCTCTCCTTCTGCAATAGAAGTAGGCCAGATGATAAAGAGCATGGTAGAACTGGTTCCAGAGGAGCCTTCTCCTGATATAGGTGAATTTGAAAAACCCAGCAGGAAAGCAGGCCGTGAACGTGAACGTGCAATGCCGATTGACGCAGGCATTCTTGCGCAACTGCAATCGATAAACCAGGCCAGTCAGGAAGTAAAACAGATGAGAGAGAGCGACAATCGCGCATGGAAACGCGCATATAAAAATATACTCGGTAACCTTAAATCAGTTATGAGAAGAAACAAACGCGCTCCTGAGGTGTACCTTTCTTATGCAAAGGCGTATTATGCAGCTGACGAACTTTCAAGCGCTGAAAAATTCCTGAGGAAGACTTTCCAGTTGAGGCCTATGTATTTAGAAGCGCACATGTTCAGGGGTGATATGTACTATGACCTCGCAAAGAAATTAGAGCCGGACAGAAGGCGTGACAGCGGATATGACATAAGCGCAAGAGATTCTTATCAGAAAGTATTAAGTGCAACACAGGATAAGGACTTGCAG
>ERZ1292633.3025-Hain-H41-02um-R1-3025-length-16688-cov-5_pt1 | contig 16688 bp, 9 predicted proteins | sample MGYA00564406_ERZ1292633 | MGnify/ENA primary metagenome ERZ1292633 (study PRJEB36523, sample SAMEA6512639) | groundwater metagenome | collected 2019-01-08 | study: AquaDiva: Metagenomics assemblies of 32 groundwater samples | reverse complement strand
CTGACCCGCTCGAGCGGGATCTCCGCCAGGAGCCGCTCCATGTCGTCGAGCGTCGCGATGGCCACCCCAACACGGCCGACTTCTCCCTCGGCACGCGGACTGTCCGAGTCGTAGCCCATCTGCGTCGGGAGGTCGAACGCGACCGAGAGGCCGGTCTGTCCCTGGCTCAATAGATATCGGTAGCGCTGATTCGATTCCTCCGCGGCGCCGAAGCCTGCGTACTGGCGCATGGTCCAGAGGCGCGACCGGTACATGCCGGGGTGGACGCCGCGCGTGAAGGGCGGCTCTCCAGGGCGCCCCAACGGCGCTTCGCCGCGCGGAACGAGGTCGGCGCGCGCCACGCTCACGCCTCGTCGGGAGTCACGGTAAGGAGGAGCGCGCCGGTCTCGACCGGGGTCCCCGTCTTCACGGCGATGACGGTGACCTTGCCCGAGAGGGGAGCGGGAAGCGCGTTTTGCATCTTCATCGCCTCGATCACCACGAGCGGGCGGCCCGCCTCGACCGTGTCACCGACCTCGGCGAGGATTTCGACCACCAGGCCAGGCATCGGCGCGTGGATCTCGCCGCGTGCCGTCTCTTCCTGGCGGCGCCGCACGATCTTCGGGGCGCGCGCGTCGCGCACGCGGTAGGTGTAGCGGCGGCCGTGGTACTCCACGACGATCGCCTCGCCTTCCCGGCGCACGGATGCCTCCACCGGACGGCCGTCGACCAGGGCGCGCGTCACCTCGCCGATCTGGCCTACCACGGGTCGCTCGGCTCCATCCAGGTGAACCGCGAAGCCGTCCCCTTCGGGACGGACGTCGACGTCGCGCTCGCTTCCCTCGACGATCTGGCCGGCCGCGATCCGCTCCAGGACGAACTTCATTTCCACCCTCGGTCGGGGACGGTTCGCAGCGGGGAAGCGGCGTCACGCCACCGGCTCGCCGCCGCGCTCGGCCCGGCGTTCGCTCCGGAATCCGCCGCGGCCGTGGGCGCGCTTCGTTCGAACGCGGCGAAAAGGGTGGCCAGCGCCGCCGCCTCGCGCTCCTCGCGCACCGCGTCGGGAGGGAGCGCCTCGCGGAAGTGCTGGCTGAGGTAGGCCGTGTCGTAGGCGCCGGAGATGAATTCCTCTTGTTCCAGGATCCAGCGATGGAACGGAAGCGTCGTGCGCGTTCCTTCGATCACGGTCTCCGCGATGGCACGCCTCGCGCGCGCGATCGCCTCGCCGCGGTTCCGGCCCCAGACGATGATTTTCCCGATCATCGGATCGTAGTGCACCGGAACCTCGCCTCCGGCTCGAACGCCGAAATCGCACCGGACGTACGGCCCGTCGGGCAGGATCAGCCGGCGGATTGCCCCGGCCTGCGGGAGCCAGCCGTTGTCGGGATCCTCGGCGTAGAGCCGGAACTCCATGGCGGCCCCGACCGGCTTCACCTCGGCCTGCGTGATGTCGAGCGGTTCTCCCTGCGCGACGCGAATCTGCTCGCGCACGAGGTCAATGCCGAGGACCATCTCGGTGACCGGATGCTCCACCTGGAGCCGCGCGTTCATCTCCAGAAAATAGAAGCGGCCCTGGCGGTCCATCAGGAATTCCGCCGTGCCAGCGTTCGTGTACTTCCCGGCGCGCGCGACCTTCACGGCCAGATCCCAGAGTTCCCGGCGTTTCGCCGGATCGAGCGCGGGCGAAGGCGTCTCCTCGATCACCTTTTGGTGGCGCCGCTGCACGCTGCAATCGCGTTCGCCCAGAGCGACGATGTTCCCACGCTCGTCGGCTAGGAGTTGCACTTCGATGTGGCGTGGCTGCTCCACCCAGCGCTCCAGGTAGAGTCGGTCGTCGCCGAAAGCGCCGCGCGCCTCGCCCTGCGCGAGCCGGACGGCGGATTCGAACTCGCCGGGAGCGTTCACGCGGCGCATTCCCTTGCCGCCGCCTCCCGCGGCTGCCTTCAGCACCACGGGGTAGCCGATCTCGTCGGCCGCCTTCTTCAGCGCCGCGATCTCCGATACCGGGCCGGGCGTGCCCGGTAGGACCGGCACGCCGGCCGCGATCGCGAGGGCCCGCGCGCTCACCTTGTCGCCGACGGCGCGACTAGACCCGGGAGAAGGGCCGATCCAGATGAGCCCCGCGTCCAGAACCCGCTGGGCGAAATCGGCCGACTCGGCCAGGAATCCATAGCCGGGGTGGATCGCGTCGGCGCCCGCGGCCCGCGCGACTTCCAGGATCTTGGCGGCATTCAGGTAGGACTGCGACGCCGCGGCGGGTCCGAGGAGATGCGCCTCGTCGGCGGCGTAGACGTGTGGCGCGCTCCGATCGGGCTCCGAGTAGACGGCGACGGCGCCGATCCCCATCTCGCGGAGCGTGCGGCAGACGCGGATCGCGATCTCCCCGCGATTCGCGACCAGGACCTTTCGAATCGTCTTCGGCTTGGGCACCGGAGCCCCCGGGGCTTAGAGCGGAATGTTGCCGTGCTTCTTGGGGGGAAGCGACTGACGCTTTTTCGAGAGCATCCGGAGGGCGCGGATCAGGCGGGGGCGCGTCTCCTGGGGCTCGATGACGTCGTCGAGATACCCGAGGGCCGCGGCCACGTAGGGATTCGCGAACTTGTCGTTGTACTCTTCGATCAGCTTCGCGCGTGTGGCGGCCGGGTCCTTGGACTGCTCGATTTCCTTTCGATAGAGGATGTTCACGGCGCCCTCGGCGCCCATGACCGCCAGCTCGGCGCCGGGCCATGCCACGTTGTAGTCGCCGCGAATGTGCTTCGACGACATGACGTCGTAAGCGCCGCCGTACGCCTTCCGCACGACGACGGTCAGTTTCGGAACGGTCGCCTCGCAGTAGGCGTAGAGGAGCTTGGCGCCGTGGCGGATGATGCCGCCCCACTCCTGCTCCGTGCCCGGGAGGAAACCCGGAACGTCCTCGAACGTGATGAGCGGAATGTTGAACGCATCGCAGAAGCGGACGAAGCGGGCCGCCTTGGTCGACGACTTGATGTCGAGCACGCCAGCCAGCATGGCCGGCTGGTTTCCGACGATGCCGACGGGACGGCCGTCGAGATGCGCGAAGCCGACCACGATGTTTGGCGCGAAGTGCTCGTGAACCTCGAAGAAGTCGCCGTCGTCCACCACGAGGCGGACGATCTCCTTCATGTCGTACGGCCGGTTCGGCTCGGCGGGGACGATCTCGTTCAGGCGGGCATCCATGCGATCGGCCGGGTCCGCGGTGGCGCGGCGAGGCGCCTCGTCCACGTTGTTCGACGGAAGGTAGGAGAGGAGCCGGCGAATCGCCACCAGGCATGCCTCGTCGTCTTCCACGGCGAAATGGGCCACGCCCGACTTCGTGTTGTGGGTCATGGCGCCGCCCAGTTCCTCGAACGTGACGTCCTCGTTCGTGACGGTCTTGATGACGTTCGGTCCGGTCACGAACATCTGGCTCGTCTGCTTCACCATGACCACGAAGTCGGTGATCGCGGGAGAGTAGACGGCGCCGCCGGCGCAGGGACCCATGATGGCGGAAATCTGCGGCACGACGCCGGAGGCAATGGTGTTCCGGAGAAAGATCTCGGCGTAGCCGCCGAGCGACTGGACGCCCTCCTGGATTCGCGCGCCGCCCGAGTCGTTCAGGCCGATCACCGGGGCGCCGTTCTCCAGAGCGAGATCCATCACATTGCAGATCTTCCGCGCGTTCTCCTCGGAGAGCGTACCGCCGAAGACCGTAAAGTCCTGCGCGAAGAGGAAGACCTTTCGCCCGTCCACCGTGCCGTAGCCCGAGACGACGCCGTCGCCCGGAATGATCCGTTCCGCCATGCCGAAGTCGACCGTGCGGTGCTCCACAAAGACGCCGGTCTCCTGGAAGGAACCGGGGTCGAGGAAGAGTTCGACGCGCTCGCGTGCGGTGAGCCGGCCGTCGGCGTGCAGCTTGGCGATCCGCTCTTCGCCGCCTCCCTGGAGGACGGCTTCGCGGCGCCGGCGCAGCTCTTCGATGGCGGGACGTCGAGACAGGGTCGGAGCTCCTCGTCGGGGGAGAGTCGGCTTGCCGAAAGCAGCAGGATAGTAGCAACTTGCGGGTACGGCCGCAATTCGCTGGGTGGGACCTGGGCCTGTCCCGGGGAAACATCCGAACGGTCCGGGCCGTAGGGGGGGGATGAGTCCCCAGGCCCGGGCCCGTCTCCGCGACGATCGCATGCCGGAGTTCTCCGTCGGACGCTACACGCCCGGCTTCGGGCAGGAGCCCCACTCCCACGACTACGACGGCATGACGCTAGTCCTGCGCGGCCGCCTGGAGGAAACGGTGGCGGCGCGCGTGGAGTCGGCCTCGGCCCTCAGCGTCGTCTTCAAACCGGCAGGCGTGATCCACGGGCTCTCGGTCGGGGAGGAGGGCGCGACCACGCTCCAGATTCGCCTCGCCGCCGGAACGCTTGCCGCCGCCCTTCCGGCTGTCGTCTTGAGCGACCGCGTCTCGATGCATCCGGCGGGATGGCAGTGGACCCACGCCGGTCCGGCCGCTGCTGAAATGCTCCGTTCCATCTCGGTCTCCAACGCCCCCTGGAGGGGGCAGTACCCCTCCGCCATGGCGTCCCGCCGCGCGACGGTAGCGGGCCTTCTCCGCGTCTTCTCGGAAGGGTGTCGCGGCCGGCTGGAAGATCCCGGTAGCCGGGACATGATTGTCCCCACCTGGCTTGAGCAGGTCCGGGATTCGCTCACGACCCCCGCGCACGGTGTGCGGCTGGCGGCAGCGGCGCGCGCCGCGCGCGTCCATCCAGTCTACCTGGCCCGGGTATTCCGAAGGCACTACGGCTGCTCGGTGGGAGAGGTGGCGAAGCGCGCTCGCCTTCGCCTGGCGGCTCGCCTGCTGGGCGAACCCGACATCCCGTTGGCGGATGTCGCGGGCGAGGCGGGATTCGCCGATCAGGCTCACCTCTGCCGCGAGTTTCGATTCCAGACTGGCGTCACGCCGCTCCAGTATCGCCGCGCCGCGCTCGACGCCTGAAAATCGGTTTCGATCATTCAATCCCCCGACGCACGACTCTCCTACTATCGGGAACGAATCGGGCAAATTCGCTCACGCGAGCGACTCATCGCCCGGTTCGAAACGAAACGGAACGGAACGGAACGGAACGCCAGCCAACCGGTAGGAGGATGAACACATGAGACTTCGACATTCGATTTCGTGGTTCGTGATGCTCTGCCTTGCCGCCACGGTCTGTTCGGCCGGCACGCCGTCGCCCGCCGACCTCGGTGCCCTTGCCCGGGAAGCGTTCGCGAGCGGGGCGACCCCGGGCATGTCGATCGCAATCGTCCAGGGTGACACCACCCTTTTCGTCTCGGGATACGGCTACGCGAGTGTCGAGGAGAAGATTCCTGTGACGCCGGAGACCGCCTTCTACCTCGCCTCGACCGGCAAGGCGTTTACGGCGCTTGAGGTCCAGCTCCTCGCGGCGAAAGGCGAATTTAGCCTCGACGATCCGCTCTCGAAACTTCTCCCGGGCGCTGCGCTCGATTCAGCCCTTGATCCGAACAAGATCTCGCTCCGCGATCTCCTTACCCACACGCACGGAATCTCCGGCAGGGGGCCGGTCACGTTTCGGTGCGCCTTCACCGGAGAGGGAACGGGCGAAGAACTCGCGGGACTTCTCCGCTTTCACCCGCCGGCCAAGGAGGGGCGGTCTTTCTCTTATTCGAATCTCGGCTACGACGTCGCTGGCCTCATCATCGATAGAAAGGTGAAAGGAGGTTGGCGCGCGGGAATCGAGCGGGACGTTTTGACTCCGCTCGGCATGAGGCGGAGCGGGCCGCGCGTCTCGCGTGTCTCGCCGAAGGACATGGCGCAGCCCTATGAGCGGGGCGCGGTGGGATTCGAGAGGATCCGTTACGGCAAGCGGGACGAGAACATGAACGCCTCGGGCGGAGAACTCTCCACGGCCGCCGATTTGGCGCGATTCGTCCGAGTCCACCTGAATGGTGGCTGGCTGGAGGGCCGCTCCATCATTCCGGAGCGCGTGATCCTCGAGAGTCGGCGGAAACAGGCGCAGCAGACGAGGCAGTTCGGCGAGATGACGCGCTACGGCTGGGGGCTCGGATGGGATCTCGCCATGTACGAAGGAGACACACTCGTCAGCCGATTCGGCGACTTTCCGGGCTTCCGGAGCCACGTCTCCTACATGCCGTCGCGCGGGATCGGCGTCGTCGTGCTCGTAAACGGCGGAGGAGCCTCGGCACCGCTTGCCGACATCGTCGCGCTCTCGCTCTACGATCGGCTTCTGGAGCGAGCCGACGTGGTCGATCGACTGCGGAACAGGCTGGCTGGACATGGCACGGATATGCAGAAGGCGGCCGAAGGGATCCGTCTCGATCGGGAGCGGCGAGCCGGCCGCGACCAGAGGCTCCCCCACGCGCTGAGTGCCTATGCGGGCGACTACGTGAATCCACAGTTCGGCCGCATGCGCTGGACGACAAACGGTGACCGGCTCGAGGTGACGATGGGCGCCGCGGGGTGTACTGCCGAGGTATTCGACGCGTCGACGAACAAGATGCGTGTGGAGCTGACCGGCGGCGGAAGCATCGTGGAGTTCGAGATCCCGCCGGGCGGCGCTCGCGCGACGGCGCTGAAATTCCTGGACGCCCAGTTCACGCGGTCGGGATCGTAGCCCTCCTTCGCCGAATTGGTGAATCGCGAGGAACGGTACCCCCGGACCATTGCGATTCCGCTCCCCTGGGGCGTAAAATAAGGGCCTATCCACAAACCCGCCCCCAGCCGGTGGAATCCTACCCGGCGGCTTCGACTCCAGCGGAGGGCATTTCCATGCGGTCTCGATTCGAACGAATCGGCGCTCTCGCCGTTTGCCTCGCACTCCTGCTCCTGACTCCGGCCGCGCGGGCTTCCATGCAGGCCCCGGAAACCGCGGTGGCGCTCTCGACGGTCGAGGCGACTCGTGCCGCCGCGATCAGCGCGCCCGTCATCGCGGCGTCTCCCACGGCGATCGACTTCGGCAACGTCACCGTGGGGACGGCCTCGACGCGTAGCGTGACCGTGAGTAACACCGGCGATCAGCCGCTCCATCTATTCAGCGTCGTCGTCTCCGATCCACAGTTCACCACTTCGTTCACCTCTCAGCTCACGATCGCGGCCGGTGGATCGTCAATCCTTCTCGTCTCTTACAGTCCGATCGCGGCGGTATTCTCCGCCGCCACGATCACGCTCGTGAGCGATGCCCAGAACGGGCCGCTCCTCCTCTCCGCGACAGGCACCGGCGTTCCCACGGCCGGACCCGGCCTCGGCGCGGGGCGAATTCTCATGATGCTTGGCGGCGAGTCCGCCGGGGACCAGTTCGGAAACTCCGTCGCGTCCGCGGGCGACCTGAACGGCGACGGATTCGACGACGTCATCGCCGGAGCCTGGGCGAACGACGGCGGCGGTGGCGGCGACGTCGGGCGCGCCTATATCTTCTTCGGCGGCACCGCGCCGACCGGCGTCCCGGCTCGCGTCCTCCAAGGGCAGAACTCCGGTGACAACTTCGGTACGTCGGTAGCCTCGGCAGGGGACGTGAATGGCGACGGATTCCCCGACGTCATTGTCGGGGCTTGGGGGAACAGCGCGGGGGGCACGTTTGCCGGTCGCGCCTACGTCTACTTCGGCGGACCGAACATGGACATGGTGGCGGACCGGGTATTCACCGGCCAGGCCTCGGGTGATCGATTCGGAGTGAGCGTTTCATCGGCGGGAGACGTGAACGGCGACGGATATGCCGACGTGGTCGTGGGCGCCTCCGGAAACAACGCGGGCGGCACGGATGCCGGTCGCGCCTACGTCTACTTCGGGGGACCGAGCGCCGACAACGTCGCCGACTGGATCCTGACCGGCGTGGCCGTATCCGACAATTTTGGATACTCCGCCACTGAGGCGGGCGACACGAACGGCGACGGTTACGGCGACCTAATCGTGGGTGCCTACGCGAACGATGCGGGTGGCATCGACGCGGGTCGCGCCTATGTCTTCTTCGGAGGCCCTGCCCCGGACAGCGCGCCCGACCTGATCCTGACCGGCGAGGCCCCGGGCGACCGGTTCGGTGTCGAAGTCGCGCCGGCGGGGGACGTCAACGGCGATGGCCGCCCCGACGTCATTGTCGGCGCCGATTTCAACTCGGTCGCCGGAACGCGCGCGGGCCGCGCCTACGTCTTCTACGGCGGTCCAGGCGCGGACAACATTCCGGACCGCACCTTCACGGGCGATATCGCGCTCGGGAGCTTTGGCGGAACGGTCTGCTCGGCGGGTGACGTGGATGGCGACGGCTACTCCGACCTCCTCGTCGGCGCCTGGCTGCACAGCGGGGGAGGGGAACTCGCCGGGCGGGCGTATCTATTCCACGGTGGACCAGCCGCCGACACGGTCGCGGACGCGGTCTTCACGGGGCGGGCCGCTGGAGATCGGCTCGGCGTTGCCGCGGCACCGGCAGGGGACGTCGATCACGACGGTCTCGACGACCTGATCCTCGGCGCCTATTTCAACGACGACTTCGCGGATGACGCGGGCAGCGCTTACGTCGTCTCGATGACGACCTCCCTTGCCCCCATCGTCACGGCGCCGTCGACGGTCACGGGATCCATCGGAACGCCGATCTCCTTCACGGTGACGGCGGCCGATCCGGACGGCGACGCGATCGCTTCACTCACCGCGGCGCCGCTGCCGGCCGGAGCCGCCTTTACGGCGAACGGCGCCAAAACGTCGGGGACCTTCGCATGGACGCCCAGCGGGTCTCAGGCGGGCACGATCGGCGTGACCTTCACCGCGTCGAACGAAGGGGCGGGGAGTGCGACGACGACGATCGTCGTCGGTTCCGGCAATCAGCCACCCGTCGTCACGGCGCCTGCGAGCGTCTTGGGGGCCGAAGGTGTGCTTATCGCCTTCGCCGTCCACGCCTCCGATGTGGACGGCGATCGGGTGACGTTTGGAGTCCTCGATCGTCCCGTCGGCTCGGTTTTCGTGGACAACGGAGACAATTCGGGCAATTTCAGCTGGACGCCAGGCTTCGGTCAGATGGGCGCCTACACGGTCGTCTTCACAGGACGAGATCCGCTGGGCGCGCAGGCGACGCCGGCCAGCGTGGCAATCGTGATCGACAACGTGAATCGCACACCGGCCGCGGCCATCGGAGGCCCCTACGCGGGCGTTGTGAACGTGACGATCCAATTCGACGGAACCGGGTCGTCCGATCCCGACGGCGACCTGCTCTCGTATGCATGGTACTTCGGAGATCTTGCGACCGGATCGGGGCCAACCCCCTCGCACGCCTACGCCGTGGGGGGCGTCTTCGCGGTGATGCTCGTCGTGAGCGACGAAACGCTTTCGGCCTCCGCGTCGACGACCGCGACCGTCCAGGAGGTCTTCCCGGCCTCCGCGTTCCTCGAAGGGGGGAACCAGACGACGAGGCTCAATTCCGGCAAGGCGGAGACCTGCGTCCAGGTCGAGCCCGTCGATCGCTCCTACCTGAACTCCAACGTCTCGATCGCTTCGATCGTCATGATCTCCGCCGGCACCGGGAGCGTCGACCGCATCACCACGATCGCGAACAAGACCACGATCGGCGCCGATCGGAACCGGGACGGAATCGACGAGATCACAGCCTGCTTCGCGAAGACCGATCTAAGGCTCCTCTTCAGCTCGCTTTCCGGCGGCCGTCATACGGTCGCCGTGGCGCTCGAGGGTTCGCTGACGACGGGCGGCCGCTTCCGCACCACCCTCGAGATGGACGTCGTCGCGACCGGCGGAGCGCTCGCCGCGTCGGTCTCTCCGAATCCGCTGAACCCCGCGGGGAGCCTGACCTTCCGGACCACGCTCGCGGGGCCGGTCACCGTCACGATCTTCGACGCAGCCGGGCGCCGCGTCCGGACGGTCCTGAACGAGCCGTTCCTGACGGTGGGATATCACGACGCGACGATCGACGGACGGCGGGACGACGGCGCGAAACTCGCCTCCGGCGTCTACTTCTATCGCGTCGAGACCGCCGAGGGGAAGGCGGAGGGGCGAATTGTCGTGTTGAAATGAGGGTGTCCTTGGCCTGACGATGCGGAACGAGCAACTGCGGTGATGCGCGCCGGAGCGACCCAAGCGCGCGAGCCGCGGTCCGATCCGACTTCCGAAGGAGCCTCGATGACCCCGAAGCATTCCGACATCCCGGCCGAACGCCGGATGTCGCACCTCAACTGGATGGAATTCGCCGAGTGGGTTCCGGACCCCGTCTCGACCGTCCTCGTCCCGGTTGGGACCTTGGAGCCGCACGGTATTACGAGTCTCGGCACCGACAACGAGATCGCAACCCGGCTTGCCGAAGCGCTCGCCGACCGACTGAACGCGTTCGTGGCGCCGACCATCCCCTACGGAGTGACGGCGGGACTCGGCGCGCTCGCGGGCGGAACGCACGTGAAGCCCGACGCCTTCGGCGTCTACGTCGCCGCGGTGCTGACGACGCTGACGCACCAGGGATTCCGAAACGTCGTCGTCATGAATGGCCACGGCGGCAACAACGAGGCGCTCCGCGACGCGCTCCGTCGCGTGCACGAGGAAACCGGCGCGTACGTCGCCTCCTACCAGTGGTGGACCGAGTGCTATCCGATCGCTGAGGAGGTCTACGGCGTTCCCGGTGGACACGCCGGCGTCGACGAGACCGCCGCGATGATCGCCATCGCTCCCGATCAAGTCTTCGCCGACCGGTGGGATCCCTCGCTGGCGTTCGAAACGCGCGCTTCGCTCCTCGCCTATCCCGCTCCCGGATCGCTCCTCTTCTACGGCGGCAAGCGAAGCGACCCCGTTCTCGACGTGAAGAAGGCGCGTGCCTTCTGGGATCGCGTCGTGGAGCACTCCGGCGAGGTGCTGGAGGATCTCGTGGTGCGGTGGGAGCGGGAGGGATTCCCGGCACCGCGGCCGCGACGCGCCAGCGCGCGGGGCCACGTGGGCCACGGAGGATCAGCTCCGGGGAGCGGCGGAAACGGGCACGACAAGGGGGGGGGAGGCTCGAAGAAAAAGCGCGCTTAGCCCGGCGGAGCCGTGATGTCGCCGGGGCGATGACCCAATTCCCTCCCTCCTTGCGCGTTACCTACCAGAGGCAAGGTGGGCTTGGGGCTGCCCCACCTTGGCGGCCACCGCCACCTCGAAGGCCCTCCGACAGTTATAGTTAGAACAGTTACTTCGCGTGACGATTGAGCTGCTCGGCGTCCGCGGCGGAAGGGGACCACCTTGATGGCCTCACGTTCGACACCCTCGGCTTTCGCGACGCTAACGCGAATCGTCGCCGCGCTCCTGCTCATTTTGGCACTGGCTCCGGCCGCTCGTGCACAGGATTCCTGGCCACTCGACCTCGAGTTCTCCTACTTCGCGCACGCTGACATCTCATTCAATAACCACTCCGTCGCAGTCGCCGACTTCAATCAGGACGGATTCCTCGACGTCTATCACAGCGGTGGCACGGACGACGGCTCGAACCGCTACTTTCTGGGCAAGGGCAACGGCACGCTCCATGACGATTTCGCGCTGCCAAACGGCATCGGGTCGCCGCGGGGGCCGCTCGCGCTCTCGCCGACCCAAGGGTTGGCGACGGCCGATTTCAATGGGGATGGTCGGAAAGACGTCGCCGGTTTTGGGCCGAGCGGCGAGATCGCCGTCTACTCCTGGCCTGGCAGCGCGCCCATCCTGGGCGCGATGGTGGCGGGCGACGGGAGAATGCTGGAGGCGGCGGACGTCGATCGCGACGGGTGGGTCGATGTCGTCTACGCCACCGCCGCCACCGGAGTCTTCTACCTCCGGAACATGGGCGGCGCCAACCTCATCGCCGGTGGGCCGGTCATCGCTCCGCTGAGTCTCGGCACGCTCGCGGGCGTGCGCGTCGTCGATCTGAACGATGACGGCCTCCTCGATCTCGTCGTCGTTTCCGATATCTACCTCCAGGCCGCTCTCGCTACGGCTCCCGGCACGTTCGCACCTTCGACCTTGATCACGCTGGCGGGCAAAGTCCTACCAGGCGCATTCCAGTTCGGCGACTGGAGTGGCGATGGAATCGTCGACCTTGTGTACCACGCGAGCAACCTCGGCAAGGTCATCTTCAGCGCCGGCACCGGCACCGGCAACTTCTCGACCACGACCCAGTCGCAATGGGCCATCTCGCCGCTTCTTTCGGCGGCGCCTTTGGTGGCCGCGGACTTCGATTTGTCGCCTGGCCCGGAATTCTGCCAACTCGGCGATAACCTATACCTCACCGCGAAGTTCGCGCCGACGGGGCTGGCCGTCGCCTCGGGAATCGCCCCCGGCTTCATCACCGACGCCCGGGCCGCCGACATGAACGAGGATGGAAAGATGGACCTCGTGGTGGCGGGGGACGGCGTCATCTCGGTGATGCTCGGGAACGGCGACCTGACGATGGGAAGGGCGAATTCCTTCTCATGGGCGCTGGAGGCGTGGGGAATCCGGTCGCGGAGTGTGTGACGGTCGACGATCTCGACCTGGACGGTTACAGCGACATCATTACGAGTGGTAACGGTTACTGCACGGTGATGCGCGGCCTTTCGACGCAACCCTGGACGATCGCGGCCTCGGCCCAAGTTCCGATCTCGCTCCATCCGTCCGGAGGAGTCGGGCAAATCATCACCGCGAAACTGAATGCCGACCCTTACCCCGATCTCATCGCTCATCAGCAGGGGATTCTCTCCGTCTACCTTGGGACGGGCACCGGCTCGTTCCTCCCGACCCCGGGCGACATCTACAACAACGCGGCGGGTGCAGCCGAGGTGGAGCCCGCGACAGGCGACGTCGACGGCGACGGCGACATCGACATCGTGCTAAGCGTCGGACAGGGCATCGTCGTCATCGAAGGTGACGGAGCTGGAGCATTCCGAGCGGAGCCCCCGATCCTACTCCCCAATTTCACGGCCGCAAAGTCAGTCGCCGTCGCGCCACTGGACGACGGGGACGGCGACGAGATCATCTTGGGAATCTCGTTTGCGGGTCAGCCTCGGTGGGTAATCATCTGGAACAACGCCACAACCTACGATTTGCGAACGTTGCCTGCGGGTACTCCGGCGTCTGGCTACGCTCTCGTGGCGGCCGGCGACATGGACCAGGACCAAGACATCGACATCGCCGCGGCCGTGCGATCGAATGGAGTGGACGGCACGCTCTGGGCGCTTCTCTCGAACGGAGACGGATCCTTCAGCGAGACCGCCGACTCCTACTGTCCCGTCGATCCCATAAAGATACGAGTGGCGAGCCTGCACGACGAGCGGGCGCGAAAGGACATCGTCGTCCTCGGCAACTATGGATTGCTCTACGTAGCCTATCCCGGGGCGACGCAGGGTGTCATGAAGAAGCCGACGCTCGGAGTTGGATTCGGATCCTCCGACTTCGCCATCGACCGGGTCGGCCTCTGCGACGGCTTCATCGTCACGGCGAGCCAGGGGGTGGAATTGTTCGGGCGCCTGTTCCGGACGCTCTACCTCGGCACGCAATCGACCGACATCGCTCCCGTGATCGAATCGCCGCCGATCGTCGCGGCCGAGGTTGGATCACTACTGACCTTCAAAGGAACAGCCCGGGACTTCGAACGGCATCCCGTGACCGGACTCGGCGCCGATCTGAGCGGACTCCCGTCGGGGAACTCGGCCGCGTTCGTCATCGCCGATTCGGTGGGGACGTTCACCTGGTCGGTTCCGGACACCGTGCCGCCGGGCGGCGTCGACCCTGTCGGCGTTTGGCCCGTCACCGTTCAGGTGGGGGGCCGCGCGCGGACGACGCTCCTCGACGTGCTCCCCTCCGGAACGAACATGATGGCCACCTTCACCTGGCTGACCACCGCGCTCGACGCCGGGACCTACAACGTTCAGTTCCAGGCGAGGCAGGGCGCGAGCACCGTGCTCACGACCGTGACGATCGTCGTTCAGGCGCCTGGCGCGCCATCGCCGTCGCGATCGCTTCCTTCGCGAGCGCCGGTGGCCGCGGTCGCGGCCGCAACGATCACGCTCTACGCACCTTCGTCGGTGACCGTCACGGCAGGAGAAGTCGTCTCCTTCGTTGTCTCCGCGGGAGGGGCGAGCGAAATCACCGCGAACATCGCGCCACTTCCAGCGGGATCCGACTCCTGGCTCTCGATCGATCGCGAGCCGTCAGTCTCGGCGCCACCGACCATCATCGTGACTCCGGGAACACCGGCGACCGTATCCGTCTCAGCCATCGATCCTGACTTCGATTCTATCGAAAGCCTCGATGCCGTCGTTTCGGCGCTGCCTCCGGGCACGGTCGCCTCATTCGAACCAAGTGGCGGAAACCAGACGGCGACGCTCACGGTGACGCTTCCACCCGGCTCCTCGGGGAACTACGGGGTGACGTTCCGAGCGCGGAACGCCATGGTCGGCCAGGCAGGCACCGTGCTGCAGGTCGCCGGAGCCTCGGCCCTGCCTTTCGCCTACTGGAAGCTAAACGGCACGGGAGCCGACGAGCGCGGCGTCGCGACTCTCTTCTACTCCGGAGCCTACGCCCCGGGCAACCTGGGCCAAGGACTCGCGCCGCAGGGAAGTCCCGCGACGCTCGGCCAGAGCCCCATCGCGCTCGGGCTCGGTCCTGGGCCGTTCGCGATCGAGATGTGGATGAAGACGCTCGGTCCGCTCGGAGGTGCCGCAACGATGATTCATGCATCCGATTTCGAGGGAAATCGGTGGGGTCTCAGCGTCGCCGATGCCGGCGTGGGCGGTGAAGTGCGCTTCTTCTTCGACACCGTCTCGGGCCCACTCAGCGAATTCTATTCGAGTTCCAACGTGGCGGACGGAGCGTTCCATCACGTCGCCGTTACCTACCTCGATCCGACGCTGTCACTTTACGTGGACGGTATCGTCGAGCTGACCGACTCCAATCACCCGGGCCTAGTCGTCGGCTTGAACGGCGGGACGTTCTGCGTGGGCGCCGAGGACTTCGCGACTCCCACCTTCAACGGTGTGCTGGACGAACTCCGCCTCTGGGATGTGGCGCGGAGCGGACCCGACATCGCGGGTTCGATGGGGCAGGAGTTGACGCAAACCATCACGGCTGTCGAGTCCGAAACGGCGCCGCGCTATACGAATCGGCTCGACCAGAACAGGCCGAACCCGTTCAACCCGGCGACCACGCTCGCTTTCGAACTCGAGCACGCTGGGCTTGTTCAGTTGCGCATCTTCGACGTTCGCGGCAGACTCGTCCGGACCCTTCGCGAGGGGACTGCCTCGGCCGGACCGCACGGCGTCCGCTGGACCGGCGACGACGACGCGGGACGCGACGTCGGTTCGGGAGTCTACTTCGCGGTCTTCGAAACTCAGGGCTTCCGTCAAGCGAGGAGGCTCGTGCTCTTGAAATAGTGGCCCGGCACGAACCACCGGAGCGTGCTGAAGTCGAAGTCGTTGCTCCATTGACGGAGCGGGCGCCTCCTGGGAGAATGCCGCCACCATGCGCCGGCTGATCGAGAAGCTCTATCGCGGGCTGCCCCTCGTCCGCGAGCTCTTTCAGATTCGCGGTTCCATCCGCCACGAGCTCTCCACGCTCCGCATGACGCACATCATGCGCGACTGGGAGATCGGTCTGGCGGATCACCCCCGCTACGGCGATCCTCTCCGGCTCCTCCGCTTCTCCTCGCAGGTGAACTCGCAGAGCGGGGAGGACGGGATCATCCACGAGATCTTCCGTCGCATCGGGACCGCCGACCGCCGCTTCGTCGAGATCGGCCTGGAGGACGGCCTCGAGTGCAATACGGCATTCCTCCTCGCGAAGGGGTGGAACGGATTCTGGATCGACGGGAGCGACGCGTCGCAGCGAACCCTTGCCGCCGCGGGGATCGGTCCCGACCGGGTGCGTGCCGTCGCCTCGATTGTGACGCGCGAGAACGTGGCGGCGCTCTTCGAGTCGCTCGGAGTGCCCGCCGAGTTCGATCTGCTCTCGATCGACATCGATCAGAACACGTATTACGTCTGGGAGGCGCTCAGGGCCTACCGGCCGCGCGTGGCGGTGATCGAGTACAACGCGGCGCTGCCGGCCGACCTCGACTGGAAGGTGGTGTACGATCCGAAGCGGATGTGGGACGGGACGCAGAATTTCGGCGCGAGTCTAAAGGCTCTGGAGATCCTGGGGGCGAGCATGGGGTACGCTCTCGTCGGCTGCGATCTGGCCGGAACGGACGCCTTCTTCGTGCGGAACGACCTCGTGGGGGCCGAGTTCGCCGCGCCCTTCACGTCTGAAAACCACTACGAGCCGGTCCGCTACTCGCTGCTCGCGCGGCGCGGGCACCGGCGCGGACTGCTCGATGCCGGAGCCCGCTGAGTTCTCCGCGCCGCGGCTACTCCTTCATCACCCTTGCCAGTTCCTCCGTCAGCGCCGGCACGACCTGGTAGAGGTCGCCCACCACGCCGTAGGTCGCCAGCTTGAAGATCGGAGCGTCCTTGTCCTTGTTGATCGCTACGATCGTGCGCGAGGAGGACATCCCGGCGATATGCTGAATGGCGCCGGAGATCCCGACCGCGAAGTAGAGCGTCGGATTCACCACCTTGCCCGTCTGGCCGACCTGATAGGAGTGGTCGATCCATCCGGCGTCCACGGCCGCCCGCGACGCGCCGAGCGTGGCGCCCAGCACGGAGCAGAGCTTGCGCAGGAGCTCGAAATTCTCCGGACCCTGCATGGCGCGCCCGCCGCTCACGATGACGGTCGCCTCCGTGAG
>ERZ1292633.3024-Hain-H41-02um-R1-3024-length-16690-cov-16_pt1 | contig 16690 bp, 22 predicted proteins | sample MGYA00564406_ERZ1292633 | MGnify/ENA primary metagenome ERZ1292633 (study PRJEB36523, sample SAMEA6512639) | groundwater metagenome | collected 2019-01-08 | study: AquaDiva: Metagenomics assemblies of 32 groundwater samples | reverse complement strand
CGCCATCCTGCTCTGGATCGTTATACATGGTGTGGTTCCACCAGTAGAACAAGGGGTAGGCTTCCGTCCTGTAGACAGGATTACCATAATTGCTCCTGGAATACTCCTGAACGAGTCGACCGGTAACATAATCGATTTGGCCGTTCCCGTGCAGAGAGTAGAGCGTAAGAAAGAGCCGGGCTTCGTGGTCGTAGTGCTCATCGACTCTTGTCGCAAGGTCAGGTTCGAGGGGCAGGAGCTCCTTCGCCCATCCACCAGGCACTGCGAGCAGGAGCAGGAGAAGAAGAGAGACCATAACGATGGAAACCGTTGACTGCGAAGGTGTCACGAGAGGCTCACGATAATGGAGTGGGCAGGCATGCGAACTCTACCATGGCCTTTCGAGGCGTTCAATCCAGAATAGCGCGCGAGGTGGAGCCCCACGGCATTACAGCTGTGGTCGCTCTGATGTCTTCGGCGAAACCCGCCGAAGCATGCCCTCCTTCGCCAAGGCTTCGGAGGACACCCGCTGCGTACTCCTCCACGACTTGATCCATCCTCCGTAGCAGACTACTGCGGAGGACGGGCAGCCGGGCTTCCTGCGTAGGCGGGTGAAGTGTAGAAATTTAGACTTGATCGGACAGATGGCGTCGAAAGCGACCGGCAAGTCCCGACCCGATCCAGTCATTCCGTTTTCTCGAAAGCGGTCAGTCGCCAAGCATCCCAGGCGCCGACGGGATGCCGGGCGGTTCGAGTATGAGGCACAGACTCAGCAGGCACCGAAATGACTGCTGCGATCAGTGGCTAACCTTTGTGTTTTCGCTTTCAGATGGCATTGAAACGCGGGCCCTTCGTCCAGCCATGCGCAGCAATCCTTCTACCGTCCGCTCTTTTGACAGAAGAAATTTGAGCACATTGACGTTATTAAACTCGCACGTTTCAAAAACGCTCGCAAGAACCAGATAATCTTTCAGGGTTTTTTCGCTGTACCGCCCATCAGTATCTCGGCGATGCTTCACGAATCGCTTAATTGCGTGTTCAGCGTTGTTATTGTTCCAGGGCACGCCGTCATGGTCAAGAAAGGTAAACAATCTGGAACCATATTTCTTAAACCTCTTCCCATATTTGTTTGCCAGTTCAGAAGTGAATTCCCCTGCTACCTCCTCCGCCATAAATCTATTCACATCCCTCTTGTGCTTTTTTAGGTGCCTGCACCGCAGCCCAAATCGATCAATAGCGCTAACGATCGATCTCAACAGGCGTCCAAACGCTTTTGCCAGGCACTTTAGCTCTTCATCGAGGGGATTGCGCAGTAGGTCATCATCGATATCTCTAACCAAATGAACGAGGCACTTCTGCTGCTCACATGGCAAAGAGTCGTAACCGGTGTAAAAGTCAGATACTAAGACGCCCCGGAAAGGCGCAAGCATTTCCCGGAGGAACTCTGTCTCCCGTGTGGGCCGGTAAAGGTAATACACCCTATCCATTGTAGTAAACACCCAGACGTAGCCTTGTAGTTTTCGCAATCTGACTGTAGTTTCGTCAACATGCAAAACTGGCGAGGCAAGAATCCCATTCAATATTTCCACATATAGCGGCTCGTAATAGGCAGCAAATCGATCCCTGGTTCTTTCTACCATACTCTTATCCAGATGCAGTCCGAATACGTCAACAAGGCTTTTTCGGACCTTGCTCATATTTACGCCTAAGACATTATTCTGGTAAGCGCACCAACTTGCCAAACCGTGTCCGAATCTCTGCGGATTCGGAAGGCGGTTTTCGGATCGGAAGTGTTGGCCACACTTTGCGCAGCTATACCGCCAAGAAACAAACCGCGTTACGAACTTTTTGACTCCACTTCTAGAAAACTTGAGGTCCACTTCGATATGGCCACTTTCCGAATCGCGTTTCAAATTTCGACCACGACAATCCGGGCAACATTTTGCTTCGATGAAGATTGTCTTATTGGGTTTGCTTGATAATGTTTTCTTGTTCTTTTTTGCCATCCGGTTGACCGATTTGAATCGAGGATGAGTGCGAATAAAGACTTTCTCGCGCTGGTAGTCGAAATAAGCTGACTTGCCAACTTGCTGTAGATCTTCAAGTGCGTAGGCTTTGGGAGCAAAGAGTTGCCAGTGGGGACGTATCTGTTGCATTTTCTCGGTCCGACTCACCGCAATGCCACCTACGCTTGTTCCAACGCCCTTAGATAACCGATAGGACATGAAGTCGGTCAATTGCTTGAGCGCCCTGCAGTCGGACTCGTTATATTCAAGAAGTCTTGTTTTTAGGTGAGCCTCTCTCGCACTTTCCCACTGCATTCGCCAAACGATACTGTCCAGTCCAGTTGCCTCTTGCCGGACGAAATTTTCCCTGATGCGTGGCGCAATTTCCTTTAGGCTGTTCGAGTACGTCGGAAAATAGACGTGTGGGTAAACGAGCGACAACACATTGACGGACTTTTGGAGAATAGCATCTATTTTTATTTGCGCGTCTTCTGGTAAATCTGTGGCAGCACGCTTTATCGCCGCAACGTCATAATCGCCGAAGTGAAAAACGCGTAAATCGGGCCGTTGGGAAATAGCTTCGGCGAACTGGAGAAAGATAGTGGATTGGTCCGATTCCGTGTCGGCCCAGAACGAATGGAACGTTTCACGCTCGTCGGTGACGATCAATGCTCCAATGAGGTAGTAGAAGCCACGATCCGGCAGTCCCTCAATGTCCAAATAAACTCGGTTCTTGCATTCCGGCAATTCGGGCGTGCCGTGGATGTAGACCGTGTTCTCACGGATGGCTAACGCCTGTAAAGCGAAGTGGTGCGGTTTGGCGGGACTCTTTGCCCGTTTGGGCGTTCGTCGCGGCCTGAAGGTGTAGGAGAGTTGGGTAACGGTGAAGATGCCTTTGCTGCGGTGCCGGGCACGTTCCTTTTCGGACATTCCAGACAGCAAGCTGAGGTCGTCTGCCTCCATGGCCTTCTGGCGGCATCGATTTCGAAACTCACATTCTGTGCAGTGCCGAATCAGTACAAGCTCGGGAGGCGAAAGACTGGACAGCAGGCTGGCGATCTTCTTGATGCGCTTTCTCACTTCGCCAGTAAGGGCCGAGGTTTTTGCCCTCAGGGTGACGCTGTCGTCGCCGTGAATGATCTTGCCGACGCTAATCTCACGGCCCAACGCTTCCGAAAGCACAAACACATCGAAGCCCAGCATCATTTTGTCTTTATTGCCAAGTTTGTTGGTGAAGAAGAACCGGATCGGAATGAAATCAGCCTGTTTACCTTGGTCGTCGGCGGGCACGCGTTCCATCGCGTGGAGTTCAGATTCCAGCACCCAGCTATTCATTTGCGCCCTCACCGTCACACTGGAGGCCAGCCGCCACTTAGCAGCTGTGATATTCTCCATGGCTGGAGCGTGGGCGACCTCGTTGTTAACGAACTCCTCCGTCAGCCGTACTATCTCGGTCGTTCGGTACGCGTCGTTTTGCTCCTTTACCCATGCGGCGTAGGTGTTGTCGGCGGATGATTCGCCAGATGCTCGCAGCCAGCATTTCGTTGGACACTTCAGGTGGGCTTCAAACAAGTCGAGGGTGATCTTCATATGATGCCAGCCTCCTCCAATTTGGGTCCGTTAGCATCGGTCAACATATCCGTTCCGAACGCCGAGACACCCTTGGCGCGTCACCGGGATGGTCTCCTTTTGGCTGATAGCGGTCATCGCGGACGGTCAATCTTGCCCTTCCTAATACCAATCTCTCAACCCAATCCGACACCGAACGTCAGATGGAGTTTGAACTATTACACATAGAGCCCGACAGCTTTATAGCCTTGGTCCCTCTGGTGTCTTGAGCGAAACCTGCCGAAGCATGTCCTCCTTCGTCAAGGCTTCGAGGACACCCGCTGCGCATTCTTCCACGGCTTGATCCATCCTCCGTAGCAGACTACTGCGGAGGACGGGCAGCCGTAACATCCTGCGTAGGCGGGTCAAGAACTCGAGGGAGATCCTTGCTCCTATCGCAAGGATCTCCCTATAATGACCCAACTATTATGAAGCGCGCCTCTCTCCATACGCTCGGCTGCCGTCTGAACCAAGCAGAGACAACGGTTCTCGCAGCTCGCTTGCGACGCGATGGCTACCGCGTCGTCGAGTTCTGTGAGCCGACAGACTTGCTCGTCGTGAACACCTGCTCTGTGACAGACGAGGCAGAACGTACGTGTCGTTATGTTATCCGCAAGACCTTGAGACATTCCCCTGAAGCCTTTGTGGCGGTCACCGGCTGTTACGCTCAGACCGGCGTTCACGAGCTGCGCACCATTCCCGGAATCGATCTGATCGTCGGCAATCAATTCAAATGGGACTTACCCTCATTTCCTCCGACTCCCCATTCTCTAAAGAAACAGCCAGCACCGGAAGTCCTTCATATCCCGCACCATCGATCGTTTCTCCTAAAACAGCCGCAATAAACCTTGCTATTTATCAGCCAGCTGCGGTGCATGTGCTCATGATCACGATATCTGTATGCGGATCAGCGTACCACTACCTTCTTTCCTTGATGGACCCGGTCTGCATTTGTTGCACCTCGGTCAGGCGGGAGTCATTCACGAATAGGCTCCCTCTTATGCGGCTTCACATTCGTCAATGGCAGGCTAGTTCTCCATGCCCAACAGGCTCCACCAGTCCCGTGCCGCGTGCAGTACGCGCACGATCGACACACCGTCAGGGCGTGGGGTGTAGAAAATCAGATGGTTATCGAAGTCTGTGATGTGCCACTTGCGAATGCCCGCGAGATTGGGGTGTTGCAGCGTCAGCGGAGCGCCGATCATGGGCTGGCGGGCCAGGTCGTTGAAACTCGCTTCGGCATTGAGCAGGAAGCGCTCCGCTGTATCCAGACCAGCCTGTTCTGACAGATAGACGAACTGCTCTACCAGATCGCGCCTGACTGCCGCGCGCTGGTATGCCGTCGGCATCAGCGCGGTGTCTTTCGGGCAGATAACTTCGCCAAGGCTTCGGTGCGCAGGTTCTTCCAATCCGCCCGCGTCAGGGGGCTCTCAGCGCTGTTCAGGCCTTCCAACAATTTCGCTTCCAACTGGCCTTCGGCTTTGCGTTTCTCGTCGGCCCGGATCAACTCACGGACATATTCACTGGCGCTGCTGTAGCGACCTTGGGCGATCTGCCCATCCACGAATTGCTTTAAGGGATCAGGCAAAGAAATGTTCATGCTCTGCATCACGCACCTCCTTCTTGCTCGTCCATCGTACGATGCCATACATGACATAAAATGGCAAGAACTGCCATGACTTGATATCCCAGTTCCCGCATGCCACATCGGTCAGGCAATGCGCGCCGAACCCTGGCCTCGGCCGGTTTTGAATTGCTGGTATTGTCCGTGAGCGGCCCTCACGGACAATAAATCGTGCCCTTCCTAAAACCACACTCTCGGCCCAATCCGACACCGAACCTCATATCGCGTGCGAGCTATTACAAAGCCTCGCGGGAGATCCTTGCTCCCACCGCAATGACCTCCCTATAATGGTCGGACTATGATGAAACGTGCCTCGCTCCATACACTCGGCTGCCGACTGAACCAAGCAGAGACAGCGGTACTCGAAGCTCGCTTGCGGCGTGATGGCTACCATGTCGTTGAATTTGGTAGCCCGACTGACTTATTCGTCGTGAATACGTGCTCCGTGACAGACGAGGCAGAACGTACGTGTCGTTATGTCATCCGCAAGACGTTGAGACATTCTCCCGATGCCTTTGTGGCGGTCACCGGCTGTTACGCGCAGACCGGCGTCCAAGAGCTGCGCACCATTCCCGGAATTGACCTTATTGTCGGCAATCAATTCAAATGGGATTTGCCGTCATTTCTTCCAGCCCCACAGGCCTTGAAGAAACAGCCAGACCCGGAAGTGCTTCATACTCGCACCATCGACCGGGAGGATTTCACCCTGCCGGAGTACGGCGAACCTGACTCCACCAGAGCGTTGCTCAAAATCCAGGATGGCTGCAACGTGATGTGTAGCTTCTGCCTCATCCCCTTCGCGCGCGGACATGAACGGAGCCGCCTCCAAGATGATGTGATCCGAGAGGCCGAAGCCCTTGTGGCAAGAGGCTACAGAGAGATTGTGCTGACCGGCGTCAACGTTGGGCAGTATCGGCAGGACGAGCTTGATCTGGTCGGGTTGATTGCACAATTGGAGAGAATCGAAGGACTCGAACGCATCAGGATTTCGTCTATCGAGCCGACGACGATCACGAACGCTCTCTTAGATCGGATGGCCTCCTCATCCAAACTATGTCCCTATCTCCATGTTCCATTACAAAGCGGAGACGACGCTATCTTAGCGTCCATGAATCGCCCATACGACGTGGGAGAGTTTACTCGTCTGATCCGCCAAGCAGTGACGGCAATTTCTCATCTTGGTCTGGGAACCGATTTGATGGTGGGGTTTCCAGGAGAGACCGAAAAAGCATTCGAAGAGACCCTGCGGATCGTGCGCGAGCTTCCCTTCTCCTATTTCCATGTCTTTACCTATTCGCCACGGCCCGGTACCGCTGCCACGAAGCTGCCTGACCAGGTACTGATCGCTGTCGCTCGGGAACGGGCGAAGAAACTTGCCGAGCTGTCCCGCCTTAAACGCCTGGCCTTTGCGGAACGGTATATCGGATCCACCGTACCAGTCCTCTTCGAGTCAGGAGAAATAGACGGATACCGGTTGGGGGTGACTGCGAACTTCCTAAAGGTGGCAGTTCCTTCACACATCGACCTCACCAATCACCTGAAAGATGTGCATATTACTGGGGCATCGGATCGTTGGGCGGTGGGTCAGCTCACGGCGGAACATCAGCCAGTGCGAAGGGTGCCGGTTCTATGAAAGCCAAATCCGCAGCAACTCACGTGCATCTGGAGACCTTCGGCTGTCAGATGAACGAGTATGACTCGGAACTCGTCCGCTCACTTATGAAACAGGACGGATTTGTGTTTACCGACGAGCCCGAACGTGCAGACGTGATCCTGATGAACACCTGCGCGATTCGTGAAAATGCCCACAATAAGGTCTATAAACACTTATTTGAGCTGAAGAAACTCAAGCGGCAACGTCCGCTGGTCGTGGGAGTCTTGGGCTGTATGGCGCAAAACCTGAAAGAGGAGCTGACGGACATCCAACCGTTGGTCGATGTCCTTGCCGGACCTGATGCCTATCGCCAGTTACCAATGTTGATTCGCAACGCCATACGCTCGCAAGAAGAGGGGTTGGATCAGAAGGGACTCGCCGTTGACCTTTCGGAATATGAAACCTATCACGATGTCGAACCGGACCGAACCGACGGGGTAAACGCCTGGATCGCCGTCATGCGAGGCTGCGACAACTTCTGCAGTTTCTGTGTAGTCCCCTACACTCGGGGTCGGGAGCGTTCCCGCGATCCGGAAGGGATCGTTCAAGAGGCCCACCGGATCGCCGAGCAAGGATTCAAACAGATCACGCTCCTCGGACAAAACGTCAATTCCTACCGATTCGGCGACTGGGATTTTGCACGATTGATCACGGCCGTGGCGGACGTGCCTGGCATCCAACGTGTGAGGTTCACCTCCCCTCATCCCAAAGACTTTCCGCTTTCATTATTGGAAGCCGTCGTCTCTCACCCCCACATCTGCAAGCAAATTCATTTGCCGCTTCAATCCGGCAGCGACCGCCTCCTCGGCTTGATGAACCGCACCTATACCAATAAAGAATATCGCGCCTTGGTCGGCCGTATCCGCGACCTGCGATCTGATATCGTTCTCAGCACCGATATCATTTGCGGTTTCTGCGGGGAAAACGATGAGGACTTTACCGAGACATACCGGCTTGTCGAAGAAGTACGATTTCACTCAGCGTTTATCTTCAAATACTCTGAACGAAAGAATACGATCGCCGCGCGCAAGTTTCCGGACGATGTTTCCGAGCCAGTAAAAACCGAACGGGTCACGCGACTCTTCGACCTGCAACGGAACATTTCCTACGAACGCAACCGGGAATATCTGAAGACGACAGTCCCCGTCCTAGTCGAAGGAGACGCTAAGCGATCCGCCGCGCAAGGCATGGGAAAAACGGACGGCAATATCACCATCATCTGGGACAAGAGCGCCGTATCCTCTCAACCGGGAGACATAGTTTCCCTTTCGGTCTACGACGCTTCGTCCACAACGTTATATGCAGAACGTCCGCCCGATAATTGAATTGTTGTTGCCCTGCCCGACCTCTCCAGAATCATTTCTGTAGAATCGACTCCAAAAGCGAACACTTCTGAACAATATCTTTTTTGGAATCCTGCAGTCCCACGGGATCTTAGGAAATAAGGTGCGGTCTCAAACTGCATGATGCTCCGAAGGGGAAACTGAATCTTTTGGGTCCAGACCCCATGAATGACTCACCAGAGAGTTAATATTTAGTACTGTATTATCATAGGCCTAGACTCATTATCTCCTATTGTTACTCTCTTCCACGCCAGGCAGCTCATTCCGCACTTATTCCCAATCTTCTCCTGATATTGCCTGATATTACCTGGGTAGATCAGAAAATCCACTTGATCCTGCTAAAGGCATAGTCTTTGCTACGCAACTGAGGCACTAACACATTACTCTCACTCCTTGGAGATGAAGATGACCGAGAATCAAGACCACAGCGCAAAAGAAAAAAAAAGCATAACCCTCAGCCTGGAAACCATCATTGCGCTGGGACTCTTCGGATGGATTGCACTGAGCATGGCACTGATGGGCCTGGGAATCTGGTAGTTACCTAGGACAACGATACTTGCTCTCGCCACGGGTAATACACACACCAAATCCGAAAGAAGGAGAGTCGCGATGAAAAGCTATCTCTCATTAACGAATGTGCAGCATCCGGTCATGCAGAGCCTCGTCGGAATCGCCGCCTGTGCCCTCCTCATCAGCGGTTGCGCCAGTGGGACGAAGCTCGCCCAGAATCCAAATAACAGCGTCTACTTGGAAGAAGTGTCCGATTGGTCGTTTGAAGCCAGCCATCCGGCTGTAATCGATCAACAGACCATTACAAAAATCGTGAAAGGGTTATATGTCAATGACAGCCTGACTGGATCTTCGAGAATGTCCGCTGGTGGCAGCAAGCCGATGAGAATTTTCAGCGATGAGGATGTAGAGTTTCTCTCTCCCCTGCTCACACAAGGGTTATCAAAGGCGAAACCCGAACAGCTTGTTGGGTTCCACATATCCTCATCGGCAGGGTCAGGCTCTGAACCCACCACGGGCAGTCTTTACGTGATGAAGGAATCGATCCACTTGACCGTTAAGAAAGGTACTGAGCCGATTGGTTTGATGCCAGAGTCAGCTGCACGCACCGAACCAGCTCCGGCCTATGCCTCCAACGGTGAACCAGGCGCCATGACGATGATCATCGACTACCATGCGATGGCCAAGGCCCCGATGCCGGCTTCCTTCCCAATGGCAAAAGCTACGTCGGCCCTTCCAACTGCCCCCATAACGGCAACTGCCCAGCCAAGAGCGCAGGCGGTTTCCGACAGTACGGTCCAGGAGGCGGGGGACGCTGAATTGTCGGCTCAGAGACTCAGTGAAATAAAAACAGTAAGAGATGCGCTCATCAAGAAGGAAACAGAAATTAGTATGCTGCGCAAGGAAGCGGAATGGATGAAACGCCAACTCCGGGACCGCGACGAGGAGATGCAAGCACTCCGGTTGACCAAGGTGTCAGGGAAACCGGCAGCGAAGAAGAAACCGGCCCAGGCGGCACGAACTCGCTAAGTTGCCTCAATCGACGTTCAGCAACTCCGGCTGGAGTAAGACAACTTCACTGGACAGGGGCTGGCGAAAATTCATTCGGCAATAACAGGCATACGTCACATAGGTATCTTGCAGGCAGTACCGAGCCAACTCCAGCCCCTGTCCTTTCTCCCACATCTCAGCCACTTGCGCCCCACTACCCGACTTAGTTTCAACGTTCAGCGCACGCGCCAGAACATCGAGTTTCACCCACCCGCGCGTATCCCAATTGCTCCAAATCGCCATCGTGTCGTACACCGGTTCCGTGCGGAACTTAGCGAGGTTGACGTCCAGACTCGGCTTGACTTGGTGGATGATCGATCTCTTCTTAAGGAACGGAAGATCGAAGCCCAGACCGTTATGAGTGATGAAGAGACTCGGGCGGTTCTGAGCCAACCGGCTCCAGAATTGCCCCAGCAACTCTCGCTCATCCCCGCCATACCAGGCCACCGACCCACGCGGCTCGAGCTGATCGGAAAATTCCAACAGACCGATACAGACGATCTGGCTGAACGTACCGTCGAAGGCCGACTTCGCATATTGTTCATCCTCGGCGCGTCGCTGAACCTCGGCAGCACCCGCCGTAAACAAATCGTACCCCTCGCCTGACGGCTCAGACTCGCCGCTTGGCGGGAGCTTCCCCACCAGCCGAGCCCATTCTTCCCGAGGCGCTTGAATAGTCTCTATATCCAGAACAACCTTCATGAAACCTGTCCGATGCTCTGTCGCCGCAAGGCTTCGATGACCGGGCGATCAGCCGGGGGAAATTCAAAGTCTCTCAACTCGTGTGGCCAGACCCATCGAATCTCCGCGCATTCGATTGCTGTGGCCTGTCCAGCTTCGATCCTACAATGGAAGAAATGCAGCTCCACAGTTTTCTCCGTATATTCGTGCCGAATGATCTGAAAGGGTATCGGCGCATCGATGCGAATACCCAGTTCCTCGAACAGCTCTCGCCGCAGACATTCTTCCAATGTTTCACCAGGTTCGCACTTCCCGCCGGGGAACTCCCAGAAACCAGCCAAATGCACACCAGGATTCCGTCGCGCGATCAAGTAGCGGCCCTCACGATGTATAAGGCCGGCAGCGACTTCAACGACCTTCATGTGGCACCGTCGCTCTTCGCGGTTTAGATTCGAAGGGGTAGGTCTTGCAAAACGATTTCATCGGACATTGCCGACAGGAGGGATTTCTTGCCGTGCAGCAGATCGCCCCAAAGTCCATGATCGCCTGGTTAAAGTCATAGCCCTTCCCGCTGGGAATTAAGACTTCCGATAATTGCCAGAGCCTCGCCTTCTGCGTCTTGGGGTCGCCCTTCGCCACGAACACCCGATGAAGGACTCGGATCACATTCGTATCGAGGATTGGAGCATCTTCGTTGAATGCGAACGACCGGATGGCGCCGGCCGTGTAACGTCCAATTCCCTTGAACGACAGTAATTCATCCTCATCGCTCGGCAGTTGGCCCCCGTACCGCGCCACTGTCTCGCACGCGATACTATGTAACCGTTCCGGCCGAATATTGTAGCCAAGCGGATACCAGGTCTTCTTCACATCCGAGACCGGAGCATCGGCCAACTCCTCAAAACTTGGGTAGCGCTCTAGAAACTCGTGGTACTTCGGAATCACACGATCGACCTGGGTCTGTTGCAACATCACTTCAGAGACGAGAATGTGATAGGGGTCGGAGGTCTTTCGCCAAGGCAGATCGCGGCCATGTTTCTCGTACCACTTCAGCAAGCGAGCCTGAAAACGGCGCTTCTGCGAAGCATCGAGACCGGCGGGCTTCTTCGATATCTTCTTCTTGCGCTGAGATGATGTTCGTGGGTCAGAGGTGGTACGCATCAAAACGTCAGTCCAATGGCGGCATTCTAGGGGTGCGTCCAACGAAAATCAAACCTTACCTCTGGCCTCTCAAACTCATCAGTGCCAGAAATCTCCAAAGATCTCTATTCCTTTGACAACCACTCGTTCACCGACTAGCATTTCAAAAGCGAAGACAATCTCAGCGAGGAATCTCATAGGCGATGCCTATTTGAAAGCGATGCCCTTGTATGGCACCTAATATGACGGAACAGAGGCAACACATTCGTTATCAGGTCGAATTCCCTGCTAAATTATTCGCGGGAGACCATGCCGGGATAGGGATCGTATACAACCTCGGAATGGGTGGCTGTAAGGTCGTCAGCAATCTTGGATTAACGAGAAACGCCCTCTTAACAATGCACCTTCAGATTCCAGGACAGACTATGGCCATCACCATTCAAGCCGCCAGAGTCCAATGGATCATGAAATTCGAGTTTGGGATAGAGTTTCTTGAGCTGCAAGACCTGGAACGAACCAGACTTGAACAGTTCCTGGCAGCCCAAGTAAACATCGCAGCATAGGGAACGATCAAAACACGACTATGGTCACCAGAAAACATCCCAGATTTCCCGTATCGCTCTCCAGCACCTTGATGCATAGAAATCAATTCCGGCATGCTGGGTCCGTCCGAAACCTTTCTGCCAAGGGGTGCCTCGTAGAAAGTATCATCAGCCCCTTTACCGGCATGCAGCTCGCCATACACTTGCATATCCCCGGAGAGCCGCAGCCCATTTCGATCGACAATGCCACAGTCCGCTGGTCCGGATCTGGCGGCATCGGCCTAGAGTTTCTGACGATAGCATCTCCGCATCAAGACCGACTGGACCGCATGATCCTGCAGCTCCAACCCAAGACCGGCCCTCAATAGACAACCGTTCTGTGGTTGCATTTTAGGCACGCTCCTCCGTATCCTCCGCCTGTATGGATCTCTCCCAACTTTCCGAGGATCAATTCAAGGAACTTCTGCGTGGCATCGTCGACGATCGCCTGCGCGAGTTGCTGGGCGATCCTGACCTCGGACTCCAGCTCGGCGAAGGCCTGCACGCCCGTCTGAAAGAGTCCTTGTCCAATAAGGAAAGACTGTCCGGCGAGGAGATTGCGAACAAGCTCGGTCTCCGCTGGTAAGGACACCATGGCCTGGTATCGGCTCGCCTATTGCCCAGCCATTCTCACAGACCTTGCGAGCCTTGAGCTGTCCATGGCACAGCGGCTCTTAGAGAAAACTAAATGGATTGCTTCCAACATCGATAACTTACGCCACGAACTCATTGCGTCAGACCTGCCAGGCCTTTCCAAATATGCGGTTGAGGGCTGGCGAATTTTCTACTCCATTGACCGGGGCGATCACATGGTCGACATTCACAGGATCGTCCGCCAAACAGAGTTCCGCTCATGATTGCCCTCACACTTACCGCCATTGCACAGCTGAAAGCGATTCAAGTCCATCATCCTCAGGATCCGGTCGTCAGGATTTCCGTGCGCGACCTGGATGATTCGCGCTTAAGCTTCAACATCACGTTAGAAGCAACCCCGCAGCCTGAAGACGACGTTCGGCAGATCGATGGCCTCACCATTGCCGTTGATCGACGGAGTGCCCCACGGATAGAAAACGTGACGATGGACTACACTGAGGCAACCGGGTTTCGCTTTCTACACGATGACAAGGGGCGCAGCTTGCCTCTCCTGACGATTCCCACACTCAATTGACGGATCCGAAAAAAGTTTCGGGTTTCGAGTTTCAAGTTTTTGGAGGAGGCTTCCGAACAACGTGAAACTCGAAACGAGAAACCCGCAACTCCGTTCCCCAGCACGGCGAGTCCTCGATCGAGGCAGAGGCGCTCATGAATAATGTGGATTAGGAGAGCCGATCCGGTAGCGTTGCGACATGCACTTGGAACTCGCCCCGCGTCACATCGTCGACATAGCGGCGCAGGGCATCCTTGACCACGGGGAAGGCGATCTTCTCCCATGGAATTGCGGCGGGTGAGAATAACTGCACCTCCAGACTTTCTTCACCCGCCCCGAAATCCGGCGAACGCATCGGCCCGCGGAATACCAGGTAAGCCTGGCCGATGTGCGGGAGACTTAGAACTGCAAAGAGGCAGATATGCTCTACCTGAGCCTGTGCTTCCTCCAGAGTCTCGCGAACAGCCGCCTGTTCGGTACTCTCGCCGATTTCCATGAAGCCGGCAGGAAAGGTCCAGAGACCGGACTTGGGCTCGATCGCACGCCGGCAGAGGAGAATTTGACCGCCCCACTCCGGAATGCAGCCTGCGACGATTTTCGGATTATGGTAATGAATGGCCTGACAAGTGTCGCATACGAACCGAGGCAAGTTGTCGCCGGCGGGAACCTTCTTGGTAACTGAGGCGCCACAGGCGCTGCAATAGTTCATAAGAAAGTGATACGTGATGTGTGATGCGTGACGAGCGAAACGGGGAAGAGTTCGCGGTCCGAAGTTCGAGGTTTTCGGAACTTCGAACCCTGAACTTCGAACTTCGAGTCGCACCTGTTCCGTACGTCTCGCGAAGAGTTATATGAGCATGGATAACACAAAGCTACGGTTCTTTGCACCCTGCCCACGCGGGTTGGAGGGGATTCTTGAACAGGAACTCCACGACCTTGGCATACCTACGACCACAAAGACGGATGGCGGGATCGGCTTCCAGGCTCCCTGGTCTACGATGTATTGGGTCAATCTCAAAAGTCATATTGCCAGCCGCGTGCTCTGGGAAGTCGGACAGGCCTCCTACCGCTCGGAAGACGATGTATACCGCGCAGCCTATAGCCTACCCTGGCCGGATTGGTTCACACCGTCACAGACCATCAAGGTCAAAGTGAGTGCGCGCCGCTGTCCACTCACCAGCCTGGACTTTATCACGCTACGAATTAAAGACGCTGTCTGCGATAAATTTATGTCGGTACGTCATAAGCGACCGACAGTGGATACGCATCGGCCGAACATCCGGCTCGATGCCTTTCTCGATGAATCGACGGTGACCTTCTATCTGGACACCTCCGGCGAACCGCTCTTCAAGCGCGGGCATCGTGTCCTGTCCGTCGAGGCGCCATTGCGCGAAAACCTGGCGGCTGGCTTGCTGCGGCTCGCGGGGTGGACCTCCGGAGACGTGCTGCTCGACCCCATGTGCGGCAGCGGAACGATCCCGCTTGAAGCAGCCATGATGGCGCGCCGGATCGCGCCTGGGGTGTCCCGGTCCTTCGCGTTTGAGCGCTTGCTGGTCCATGATGCCCAACGCTGGGGCCATCTGCGCGAAGCTTCTCGACTGAAACAACTGGCGGAAGTACCGGCCGCCATCTATGCCTCCGACCAGGACCCTGCCGCGGTGAAGATTGCGCAGCGGACATTTCAGGGGGCAGGAGTCGCCATCGATGTTCGCCTGCGGCAACAAGACGTGCTCGACATCGAAGCTCCGGCTGAACAGGGTGTGCTGTTGATCAATCCCCCCTACGGAGTCCGGCTCAGCCGGCCGGAGGAACTCGATGCCTTCTATCCACAACTGGGCGATTGGTTGAAACAGCGATTCAGCGGATGGCGGGCCTATATCTTTACCGGCGATTTGAGAGTTCCAAAATTGATAGGCCTCGCGCCTTCGAAACGCATTCCTCTCTTCAATGGTCCATTGGAATGTCGCTTGTACGAATTTTTAATTGTCTCGGGATCGATGCGCAAGACGATTCCTACATCCAAATGAAGCTCCCCGCAGCAGCCTACTCCGCCGAAGCAGCCGCTTCGGCTACGAAGACTGGAAGCTGCGGGGTATCTTGCGAAATTCTGCGAAGCCACTACCCTCCTTCGCCAAGGCTATGGAGGGTTCTCCTCGCCTTCATCCCCGTAGCAAGCTACGGCGTATTTGGCGAAGGAGAATAGCAGAGGGCAACGCCTCGCCTATATACTGGAAACATACACGATGACTCGCCCCCTGTTGCTTCTTTCCAGTCTGCTCTTCTTGTCGCTTCCCGGCTGCAACGCCCTGCAGGGTCTCTTCGCCTCGATTGCCACTCAATCCGCGACAAACAGTCACAAACACCAATCGGTACTCGATCGGCTGACTCCTACTGTCAAAAATGATTTTGAGCAACTTGCTGGATTACGGCACAGAGACCTGCTTGCTGCGCATGAAACAGTCGAGAAAGTTCCGGCGCAATTTAAACGGCGCCTGATAGTCGAGGCACTCAAACAGCCCTGGGGCGGTCTGACGAATTTGGAGCGCCAGGGGCTCTTACTGGCTGAATTGGCAGCGGGAGGATCCATCAATCTTCCGGCCCTCCTCGATGTGCTGGAAGCCGGCATGGATCGTACCTCCACTTTCTATAAACCGGTTCCGCTGCCGACAAGCTCTTCACATGAAGAGATCCTGGCCTTCCTGGTCGGAAGCTTGGAGCAGGCGTCGCTCCACCGAGACAACGCGCTCAAGAATCTGACCGAGGCAGAACGGCGTTTCCTGTTTCTGCATGCACAATCGATAGCGGAACACTTCCTTCCACAAGTTTCAAGCCTGTCAGACCGGACGAGCGCGCGAATCAAAGCCGATCTCCGGTTTGCCGAACTGCTCGAAGGACAGGTCGATTATGCCAGCCTCATTGCAGCGGCCCAGGTGCTCGCTCGCCTGGCCAATGAGCGCTGGCTTCACCAGGTCGCCGCGGCATGGACAAAACCCCTGCCGGCTTCCGCCGTTCCTCCCGGCGTAACCGGTGACGTCCTGTTGGTCCAAGAAACATCCTATGGACTGATTATCATCGGCGGCCCTGGACCGAATACCTATGAGTTAGAAAAGTACATCGGCCTGATTATCGATGTGGGGGGCAACGATCTCTATCGAGGCACGATTGCCTCGTCTGTAAACGAAGAGCAGGGTAATGCCGTCGTCATCGATCTCAACGGAGACGATACCTATGCCGGGGCTCCACTCGGACTGGCCACCGGACGGTTGGGGGTGGGGTTGCTAATCGATCACGACGGTGACGATGTCTACCAGTTCGGCATGGGGTCGGGAGGCGCTGGATTCGGCGGACTCGGAATCTTATTCGACAC
>ERZ1292633.3023-Hain-H41-02um-R1-3023-length-16694-cov-6_pt1 | contig 16694 bp, 18 predicted proteins | sample MGYA00564406_ERZ1292633 | MGnify/ENA primary metagenome ERZ1292633 (study PRJEB36523, sample SAMEA6512639) | groundwater metagenome | collected 2019-01-08 | study: AquaDiva: Metagenomics assemblies of 32 groundwater samples | reverse complement strand
GCAATCAACGCACGCGTGTTGGCGACGCCGTAAAGCGCGATGAAGCTGCCCATACGCGGGCCCTGTTCGCTGCCCAGCAGGATTTCATACAGCGCCTTGAACCAGTCGCGCAGCGACACGAACCCGTGCGCCTCATCCTTGCCGATAGTATAGACGATGGACTGGATATCCTCTGCCGTTGCCGCATCGCCCAATCTTTCGAGCACGGTATCGAGCGCGCTGAGCGCGCCCGCTTCCGCCTCGGTTGGCGCGCGCCGATGCAGCGTTGGCGCAACATAGTCCCGGTTATAGGCGAGCGCATGACCGATGAGCGCGTCGAGCTGTGGGTGCGCCGCGCGCGCCTGCGCGTGGGAAAGGCCAGATAAAGGCCCGGCGTTCGCCCCCACAACATAGTTGCCCAGATAGGCCCAGACCTGATCCGCATTTGCATGCGGCCCCAGCACCCCCGCCAGATTGAGCAACAACCCGAACGTCACCGGCGGGCCGTCCGCTGGTACCACGCCGTCATGGATGTGATGGACCGGATTGCCCAGCCGCTTGTCCACATCTTGGCCCGCATAGCTGGCGCGGAATTGCTCATATTCATCGACCGCGCGCGCGATAACGCCGACGTGCAGCGACTTGGCCGATTTAGGCTCACGATAGATGTAAAAGGCCAAGCTCTCGTTGGTGCCATAGGTCAGCCATTGGTCGATCGACAGGCCATTGCCCTTTGATTTCGAGATTTTCGTCCCGCGTTCGTCATTGAACAGCTCGTAAATCAGTCCTTCGGGTTTTTGCCCACCCAATATCCGCGCTATTTTGCCCGACTGAATCCCGCTGTCGGTCAAATCCTTGCCATACATTTCATAATCGACACCCAGCGCAACCCAGCGCATCGCCCAATCGACCTTCCATTGCAGCTTTGCCCCGCCCGACAATATGCACTGCTCAATGGTTTTGCCGTCATCGTCAAAGCGCACAAGGCCCGCATCCGCATCGACCACGGTGACGGGAACTTGCAGCACGCGGCCCGTGGTCGGCGAAATTGGCAGCACGGGCGAATAGGTCGCGGCGCGTTCGGCCCGCAATGTCGGCAGCATCACCGCCATGATCGCGTCATAGTGGAGCAGCACGCCGCGCAAGCCATCGTCAAACGCGCCGCTGTGATAGCGCTCGGTCGAACTGACAAACTCATAGTCAAAATCAAAACGATCGAGGAACGCGCGGAGCATCGCATTATTGTGGTGCGCGAAACTCTCATATTGGCCGAACGGGTCGGGGATCGTGGTCAGCGGGTGACCCAGATAGCGGTGGAGCATCTCTTGCTGCGGGACATTGTCGGGCACTTTGCGCAGGCCGTCCATATCGTCGCTGAACGCCACCAGCCGTGTGGTGGCACCCGGCACCAGCGCCTGATAGGCATGGCGGACCATCGTCGTGCGCAGCACCTCCTGAAATGTGCCGATATGCGGCAATCCCGACGGGCCATAGCCGGTTTCGAACAGCACTGGCCCCGCGCTGGCGGGCTTGCCCTGTGGCCAGCGCCGCGCGATTCTGCGCGCTTCCTCAAACGGCCATGCCTTTGAGGTTGCCGCCGCTGCTGCCAATTCACTACCGTTTGCCATTTGTTCTTTTGCTCTGTGAAGAATGTCGCTACGCCTGTGGCGCAAATGCGCGATGAATTGAACCCTTTATCTGATAGTGGCGGTAATAGGCTGTGAGCAGCACGCTACCCTACCCCGCGCTGCACGCCAGCCACGCCGGTATCTGGCTTAGCCAAGGCGGGGGCGAAACACGCGCGATTGACCGCAAGGAGGCGATCAGGCTGGCCGCCGACACCCCGCTCATCATGCTGGGGGCGCCGCTGGTGGGGGCGCGGTTGGGCTATCCCGATCTGTCCGGCCTCGATTTGTTGGAGCTATTCGCCTTTGTTCACCCAGCCAAGTTCGCGGTGCCGACGCCAAAAGGGCTGGCGAAGATGTTGAAAATTGCGGTGGCTGACGATGGAGACTCCACCGTCCCACAGCTGCTCCTCACCATCGCGCAAAAATTGCTCGATACGCTCACAGACCCTGCATGGTTTGAGCGCGAGGGCGCGTGGGATGCGGCGCAGGGGCTGGCGCGGGCGCGCTGGACATGGGCGGGCGAAGTGACGCGCAGGATTCCGATGCCGCCAAAGGGGGAGCCCAGCCTGTTTTCTAAGCTACCCGAATGGGAGGAAGGCGCAGCCCCGCCACGCCCGCGCGAGGTGACTTTGGCGCCTGAGGACATTGCCGAGCGGCTGGCGCACATCACGGCAGCGGGCGGAGAGAGCCGAGAGGGGCAGCGCGCGATGGCACAGGCGGTGGCGGCGATGTTTGCGCCGCGCCCTGCAAAGGGGTACCCGACGATGTTGCTCGCCGAAGCGGGGACGGGGATTGGCAAGACGCTTGCTTACCTCGCGCCCGCCGACTTGTGGGCCAAGGCGTCGGGCGGGACCGTGACCATTTCGACATTCACCAAAAACCTTCAGCGGCAATTGGCGCAGGAAACCCGCAGCCTTTATCAGGGCGAAGCGACACATCGCGCCAAGGTAGTGGTGCGCAAGGGCCGCGAAAATTATCTGTGCCTGCTTAACCTTGAGGATGCATTGCAAGGTGGCTTTTCCGGCCGCGCGGCGATCTTTGCCCGGTTGGCAGCACGATGGGTCGGCTATACCCGCGACGGTGACATGGTCGGCGGCGATTTGCCGGGCTGGTTGGCCAGCCTGTTCCGCAGAGCAGGCGCGACAGCATTGACCGACAGACGCGGCGAATGCGTTTATGCCGGATGCGCGCACTGGCGCAAATGCTTTATCGAGCGCTCGGTCCGCGCAAGTCGTAGTGCCGACATTGTTATCGCCAACCATGCGCTCACCATGGTCAATGCCGCGCGCGGACGGGAGGGCGACGCCCCACCAACGCGAATAATCTTTGATGAAGGGCATCATTTGTTCGACGCCGCCGATAGCATCTTTGCCACCGCGCTGACGGGGCAAGAAGCGATAGAGCTGCGCCGCTGGGTCATCGGGCCAGAGACGCAAAGCCGTGGACGGCGGCGCGGGCTGGCGGCGCGCCTCTCCGATGTCGCAAGCTATGACGAGCAGGGCGCGGAGGCGATAGAGGCGGCGCGGATCGCAGCGGCGGCACTGCCCGGCGATGGCTGGCTGCAGCGCCTGAGCGAAGGCGTGGGCGTGGGGCCGATTGAGGCGTTACTGGCGGAGGTGCGCGCGCACGTCTATGCTCGCGACGCCGCAGCAGAACGCGACGGCGACGCTGGCTATGGGCTGGAGGCCGAATTGGTCGACCCCGACGGGCGGCTGGTGGCGGCGGCCAATGCGGCGGCGGCGGCGCTCGATGCGCTGCTGCGCCCGTTGATGCTGTTGGGGCAGCGGATGACCGCGTTGATTGACGAGCCGCCAGACTGGCTCGATGCGCAAGCGCGCGCGCGGATCGACGGGGCTATCGCCAGCCTTGGCTATCGCTGTGAGACTGTTACGGCATGGGTGGCACTGGCCTCACGCGTGGGCGGGCCGGGCGACGCGGCGCTCGTCGATTGGCTGAACGTTGAGCGTATCGAGGGGCGAGAGATTGACATCGGCATCCAACGCCGCTGGCTCGATCCGACCAAGCCTCTGGCGGCGTCGGTGCTCAGCCCAGCGCACGGCGTGCTGGTGACATCGGCGACGCTGGCGCTGGGCGATTGGGACCGTGCCGATGCGCGCAGCGGTGCGCTCCACTTGCCGCGCGCACCGCTCCATTTCGAAGCGGAAAGCCCGTTCAATTATGCCGCGAACAGCGAAGTTCTCATCATCACCGACATCAAGCGCGGCGACATGGCGGCGCTGGCGAACGCGTATGCGCGGTTGATCGAGGCGGCGGGGGGCGGGGTTTTGGGCCTGTTCACCGCAATCCGGCGGCTGCGCGCCGTTCATGCGCGGATTGCCGACCATCTGGCGCGTGCAGGGTTGCCCGTCCATTCGCAACATGTCGACCCCATCGATACCGGAACATTGGTGGATATTTTCCGCGACGACCCGCGCTCGTCCTTGCTCGGCACCGATGCGCTGCGTGACGGGGTCGATGTGCCCGGCCAATCGCTGCGGATGGTTGTGATGGAAGGGGTGCCGTGGATCAAGCCAAGCGTGCTGCACGCGGCACGGCGGATGGCCCAAAATGCGGGTGGGGGCGGTTCGCATTATGACGATGCGATTATCCGCACGCGACTGGCCCAGGCTTTTGGCCGCCTGATCCGCCGCAATAGCGACCGTGGGCGTTTTGTCATGCTGTCGGGGGCTATGCCAACGCGCTTGCTGCGCTCTTTTCCAGCCGCAACACCGGTGCACAGGTTGACGCTTGACGACGCGCTGGCGCGAATTGCGCGTGACCCGATGCTCAGCGCCGATATTGCATCATCATCAGATTCGGGCATGATGGGTGCAGGGGGGATTGAGACCGCATGAAACGCCTGATCCTGTTGCGCCACGCCAAATCGGGCTGGGACGACGCGGTCGCGCGCGACTATGACCGCCCGCTAGGTGAGCGCGGCCGCACTGCTGCGACAAGTATCGGGCGCTGGGCGGGGCAAAGTGGCGTGGCGGTGGATAGCATCATCGCGTCGCCCGCCGTGCGCTGCACCGAAACGCTCGACCTATTCCAACCCGCCGCCGGAATGGCGACCATCGAGCCACATTGGGATCGGCGCATCTACCTCGCTTCCTCGGCGACGTTGATCGACGTTGTGCGCGATCTTGATGATGAAAACGTGGTGGTGCTGATGTGCGGGCATAATCCGGGCATGGAGGATTTAATCCTCGACCTTGTGCCCGATGACGGCAGCACGCCGCTTCGCGATTTGGCCGAAGAACAATTCCCGACGGCGGCGCTGGCGACAATCGAACTGGATGTGGCGCATTGGCGCGATGTCGACAATCGCTGTGGGCGGTTGGTACAATTTACCCGCCCGCGCGATGTCGATGATAGCTTAGGGCCAGAGGATGATTAAGCCAAAATGCTAATTAGCGTCCAGCGCCGCCTGTAACCGCGCCCTTACCCTGAGCAGCAACGCCAAATCAGGTTGCCCGGCGGATTGTTGTGGCTGAACCGATTGTGGAGCATCACCGCCGTGCAGCGCCCGCGCCGCCCCTTCGAGCGTATAGCCTTGATCGGCAACAAGTTGTTGCAGGCGCTGGACTAACGCCACATCGGCGACGCGGTAATAGCGCCTTCCTGCGCGTCGCAACGGCCTAAGATCCGCAACATTACGCTCCCAATAGCGTAAAATATGCGTCGCGATGCCGGTGTCAGCGCTGACTTCCCCAATCGTCCGCAGAGCATCAGGTGCCTTGCTGACAGTGGCATGGGCCACAGCTAGCCTGCTATCCGTTCACGCACCGACTGGCTGGCGCGAAAACCCAATACGCGGCGCGGCGCAATCGGCACTTCAACCCCGGTTTTGGGATTGCGGCCGATCCGCTGGTTCTTGTCGCGCAACGTGAAGGTGCCGAACCCGGTCAGTTTGACCTGTTCGCCGTCACCAAGCGCGCTGGTGATATGGCCGAGGATGGATTCGACTAGTTTTGCCGCTTCAGCGCGCGACAAGCCGACCGCACGATTAATAGATTCGGCCAATTCGGACCGTGTTAATGTTGGCAAACCCACCTTATTCTCCCTTATCTATTGGAGTATTTGCGTCAAACTAGCGATGCGCTGAGCAGTGCGCAAGTATCATTAGAAACGAAGGAGAATAGCGCCCCAGGTAAAGCCGCCGCCCATCGCTTCGAGCACCAGCAATTGCCCTGGCTGGATGCGGCCATCGCGCACCGCGACATCGAGCGCCAGCGGCACCGACGCCGCCGATGTGTTGGCATGTTGGTCAACCGTCAATATGATGCGCTCGCTCGGCAGCCCCATTTTCTTGGCCGTCGCGTCGATAATCCGGCGGTTGGCCTGATGCGGAACCACCCAGTCAATGTCCGCCGCATCGACGCCCGCATCGTCCAGCACTTCGGCCAGAACCGAGGCAAGGTTGGTGACGGCGTGGCGGAACACTTCGCGGCCCTGCATCCGCAAATGGCCAACGGTTTGCGTTGTCGACGGCCCGCCATCGACATAGAGCATCGGGCCGTGGCGGCCATCGGCGTGAAGCCGCGTGGCCAGCACGCCGCGCCCCGCATCATCATTGGCGCTGAGCACCACCGCGCCCGCGCCATCGCCGAACAGGACGCATGTTGTGCGGTCCTCCCAATCGAGCAGGCGGCTCATCGTTTCCGCGCCGATCACTAGCGCGTGGCGCGCCATGCCGCATCGCAGCATGCTGTCCGCAACGCCCATCGCGTAAAGAAATCCCGAACAGACCGCCGCCACATCGAAGGCGATGCAATCGTCGATGCCGAGCAGCGCCTGCACCTTGGTCGCGGTAGCAGGGAAAGTATTATCGGGCGTCGCGGTGGCGATGATAATCAGACCGATGTCGGCGACCTTCAGCCCCGATGCGTTCAGCGCATTACGCGCGGCCTCGGTTGCCAACGTCGCCGTGGTTTCGCCCTGTCCCGCGATATAGCGCTGGTGGATGCCGGTGCGCTCGACGATCCATTCGTCGCTGGTATCAACCCGGGCAGCCAATTCGGCGTTGGTCACGCACCGCACCGGAAGCGCGCTGCCGGTGCCAATGATGATCGACCCCATAGTCATTCACTCTCAGTATCGGGCGCCGCCACGGGCCGTTCGTCACCGCGATGCAGGCCCGCAAGGTCGTTTTGCACTTGGCCGACTATGTCCTTTTCCAGCAATTCGGCACAGACGTGAATGGCGTTGGCCACTCCCTTGTCATTCGCGCTGCCATGGCTTTTGAGGACGACGCCGTTGAGGCCAAGGAACACCGCGCCATTGTGATTATTGGGGTCAAGGTGATGGCGCAACAATTCGGTTGCGGGCCGCGAGATGAGAAAGCCGAACTTTGACCGGATCGAGCTGGTAAAGGCACGGCGCAGCAAATCGGTAACGAACCGCGCCGTCCCTTCGATGGTTTTGAGTGCGATATTGCCCGAAAAACCATCGTGCACGACAACGTCAACCTCGCCGCGCGACAATTTGTCACCCTCGATATACCCGCAAAACTCCATCGGCAATCCGTCGACCGCGCGTAATTGCGCAGCGGCATCGCGCACCGAATCAATGCCTTTTTGCGCCTCGGTTCCAATGTTGAGCAGCGCAACACGCGGGCGGGCCACACCCATGGCGGTGCGGGCATAGGCCGCGCCCATCAACGCAAACTCGACCAGATTATTAGCATCGCATTCGGTGTTTGCCCCAAGGTCGAGCATCACCACATCATTGTCGCCAAGCGTGGGCAGCATCGCGGCAAGCGCGGGGCGGTTAATCCCCGGCATCGTGCGCAATGCTATTTTCGCCATCGCCATCAACATGCCAGTATTGCCAGAAGACAAGGCCGCTCCCGCCTCGCCCTGCTTTACCGCGTCGATGGCACGGCCCATGGATGTGTCGCGAGCGCCGCGCAGTGCTTCGCGCGACGGTTTGTCGTCGCCGGAAATCACTTTGTCGGTATGGAGTATCTCGCTGACGGCGCGTAGTTCGGGATGCTCATCGAGCCCGCGCTCGATCCGCGTCTGGTCGCCCACAAATAAATAACGCACATGCGGGTGGCGAATAGCTGCGAGCGCAGCGCCAGCAACCATGACGCGCACCCCAACATCGCCGCCCATCGCATCAATCGCGATCCGCGGTTCAGTGGTCACGCTGCCGTCCTTTCCGACGAGGCGCTTTAAGCGCCAACCGCCACCACTTCGCGGCCGTTATAATGGCCGCACGCCGCACACATGTGGTGAGGGCGCTTCAATTCGCCACAATTCGAGCATTCTTGATAGGCCTCAACGGGCAGCGAATCATGGCTGCGGCGCATGCCGCGCTTTGAAGGGGAGGTTTTGCGTTTTGGAACTGCCATGACTAACCTTAACTTTTGAACACTACAATATGTTGGCGGCCCATAGCGCGCCCCGCCCCGAATGGCAATCACGCACCACACCGCCAGAAGGCGATAGGAAAGGCGACCACATGGTGGAGGGACTCAAAACGCAAAGAGCCAATCGGGCGCTCCTTTAGCCTATTTACGCGGTGTTGCAACCCAGTTTGACGGCTATTGCAGCTATCCCGCATTTGCTCCACTATGGACACAGTGGCCAGCGAGCATCCATAAGCCACGCACAGGGGAAGCAAAAATGACACCGACAATCACACTGATTTTTACAGCCTGCGCCGCATTGGTGAACTTGTGGCTGGCCATTCGCATCGGCAAGGTGCGCACAGCAGAAAAAATCAGCCATGGCGATGGTGGGCACGGCCTGTTGGGGCGGCGAATGCGCGCGCAGCTTAACTTTGCTGAAAATACGCCCGTTGTTCTCATCCTCGTGTTAGCGCTCGAACTGTCGGGGACTCCGACGCTGTGGTTATGGATATTGGCGGTTGCCTATATCATTGGCCGCATCCTCCATGCGCTGGGCATGGACCCGGAGGGGCGAAATTGGATGCGCGGCGCTGGTATCATGGCCAGCATGCTAGTGACATTAATCCTCGTCGGTTTGGCGCTTTATGCGGGCTATGGCCATATAGCGGCCCCCGCTATACCGGCAGACACTAGTATTCCGGTCTAAGCGAGTGCAGCGTCACTGACAAAAGAATTGGTTTTGCGCTCCTGACCAAAGGTGCTGGTCGGCCCGTGCCCGGGGATGAACAGCGTGTCATCGCCGAGCGGCCAAAGCCGATTGGTGATAGCGTCGATCAGGTCGGCGTGGTTGCCGCGCGGAAAATCGGTGCGGCCAATCGACCCTTGGAACAGGACATCGCCGACAATCGCCAGTTTTGATGGCGCGTGGTAAAATATGACGTGCCCCGGTGTGTGGCCGGGGCAATGGATGACATCGAGCGTCAGATCGCCGACCCGCACCGTATCACCATGCTCCAGCCAGCGGTCGGGTTCGAACACCGCGCCGTTGACGCCATATTTGCGGCCATCCTCATCGAGCCTGCTGATCCAGAAACGGTCTTCCTCCTGCGGCCCTTCGATAGGAACACCCAATTCCTTGGCCAGCGTCCCTGCCTCGCCGCAATGGTCGATATGGCCATGCGTAATCAGGATTTTTTCAAGGCTAACGCCCGCCTGTTGCAGCGCGGCCTTCAGCTTTGGCAAGTCGCCGCCCGGATCGACCAGCGCCGCCTTGTTGGTCGTGGTACACCACAGCAAAGTGCAATTTTGCTGGAGCGGCGTCACCGGAATGATCGCGGCGCGAAGGGGAGGCATGGGAGCAGGCTCGTTCATTCGCTCTGCATGGCCGTAGCCATGGGGTGAATCAAGCCCTCAATCCTTTAGCGTCATCACCCCGCCCGTAATCCGCACCTCGCTTAATGTCCCAAGAAATGACTGGCCGAGCAACGATGTTGGCAGCGCGGTCCCTTGTGCCACAACCGCCCTCACGCCGCGCCGTTCCACCCCAGCGACGCTCATCCTTTCGATGGTGACGGGGGCAACAGCGACATCGCCAGCAGCGGTGCGGGCATGGCCCGTAAATTGCGATGGCCCTAGGGCGAACCCCGCCTGCCTAGCGTCCTGTTCGGTGAGCACCACCACCCCCGCACCCGTATCCACCACCATCGCAGCGGTGGTGCCATTGACCATCGCCGTGACACGGTAATGGCCATTGCCATCGGTGTGGATGCCGGTTGGGGGTATGGCCGGGGGCTGGTCGGTGGATGCAGCCGATTGCGGGGCGGGCGCATCACTCGTCATCTGCTGCACCGCCTCGCCCGCCAGCGGGCCAAACAGCGCCACCGTGACGGCAATAGCGCCGACAAGCAGGAGTGTGCGGATCAACATGACTGGATTATCGCATAATGTCCCTACTATCGGGTAAACCTACCTTGGCTCGGCAACCCCACTGCGCGCCTGCTGCGAGTCAAAGCTGGCGGGCGCATCGGCCCCCGTACCCGACAAGGTGATGCGCGTGCAGGCATAGGGGCGGCCGCTGATATTGTCGGCATCCCGGCTGTCGATCGGCCATAGCACTGCGGCATTGGGATGGCCTGAGAAACAAGCGATGGCCTCTGCTGTTCCGGTGCGTGCCCGCGCGGCGTGCCAATCGGCGTCGGCCCACAGCGGGGCACGCCAGCCAAAGATTTCGATGCTAACATCGCCCGTGCCGCGCAAAGCCGCAAAGGGCGAGGTCGCGTCCTCAAATATCAGTCGCTCGATCTCCGCCAACTCGCCGGGGCTCCGCGTCCCCCCCGGCCCGCCGCCGTGCATCGCCGCAACGGCCGTGCGGTCGCCAGTGCGCACAGCAATGATGAACCGCGTCACCGCATCTGCCATCTGCCTGCGCACATCGCCATCGGAAAGCGGAGAGAGGTTTCCGAGGTCCGGCCCGGCATCGGCGCGCAGCAGGCGGGTGAGCGGCGCTGGGCCTAGGTCAGTGACGACGCGTGCCCTGAACGTCCGGCCATGAAAATAATGACAATATCCAATCGCCATCGTGATCACTTGTGGGTTCGCAGCACGGGCGTGAGCCGCCGCTGCGTCGCAATCGAACAGAATGCCAATGACGCGCACACGGGTCGGTGCCTCAAAATGATGATCGCTATACAGGCCCAGCACCGCGCCGCTGCTCGATGGGTCATTTTCACGGGTTGCGGGGCGATAGCGCGCGCGCTCATCCGCAACCAGCGTACGGCCAACCACGATGCCCTCAATCGCGATGCAGCTACCCAATGGCACGTCACCTGTCGCCTGTGCAAAGGTGGCAGCAGTGGCATGCGCCGCGTCGCAATCTTGTGCAGCGGCGGGCGCGGAGAGCGCAAACAAGGCCAATGGGGCGAGCGCAAAGGTTATACGGGTCAACATAGGACCGATGCTAATCCCAAAAACATGTCCCGCCGATGAACGTCATCGCGGCCCCATCCACCCTCGCCACGCGTCCGCCGATATATCATCGACGCGGCGATGCTCGACCGACCAGCCAAGCGCGGGATAGGCGATGCGCCCACGCGCTGGGTCCGCGTCTGCAATCGGCACCACCACCAGCCGCCGATTGACGGTCGAGCGCCAGTTCATCCGCGCGGTATTCTCTTGGCCGACATAGCATCCCTTGGTGAAGCTGACGCCGTTCAGCTCCGCCGCATTACATTCAAGCCACAATGTCGTGCCATCGCCCAGTTCGGCAACGCCCTCGGTCACGCCTAGCGACAGGCGGTGTGCGTGATATTCATCCGACGTGTCGCCGCCCGTGGGTGGGGCAAGCCAACGTTGCCCAAGCGCGGCGAGGCGCGGATCGGCGGCCTCACCAGCATCCATCGACCAATGCACCGCCAGCTCCGGATCGAACGATATGGTGATTGCGCGGCGCAGTCGATAGAGCGTCAAGCGCTTGACCAGAGCCTCGGCCCGCGCCGCCTCACAGTCGATCAGTGCATCATCGCCATCAATCCACACGAAAAAATCGAACAACATTTTCCCCTGCGGCGTAAGCAGCGCGTTATAGATGGGGAGTGACCCGCTGACATCATTGGTCACCAGCGATTGCAGGAATGCCTGCACATCGTCCCCCGACAGGCGGACGACAGCGCGATCAGAAAGGGTTGTTAGGGTCATATCGCTTAGCTAGGGGAAGCATATGCAAATGTCACCAGACAGCCTGACCATCCGCCGTCCCGATGACTGGCATGTGCATGTGCGCGATGGGGCGATGCTGGACGCGGCGCTACCCCACACCGCACGCCAATTTGCCCGCGCCATCGTCATGCCCAATCTGTCACCGCCGGTCAGCACGGTCGCAGCGGCCATCGCCTATCGGAGGCGCATCATCGCCGCGATTCCGGCCGGGGTGGACTTCACCCCGCTGATGACCTGTTACCTGACCGACAGCCTATCGCCCGACGAAGTGCGGCGCGGCCATGCCGAGGGGGTGTTCACCGCCGCCAAACTATACCCCGCCAATGCCACCACCAACTCGGCGGCTGGCGTTACGTCAATCGCGGCGATCGCGGACGTGCTGGAGGCAATGCAATCATGCCGCATGCCGCTGTTAATCCACGGCGAAGTGACCGACCCCGACATAGACATCTTCGACCGCGAGGCCGTGTTCATCGAGCGGGTGCTTGTGCCATTGGCGCGCGACTTTCCCGAACTACGCATCATCTTTGAACATATCACCAGCAAAGATGCCGTCGATTTTATCGCGGCAGCGGGGCCGAACGTAGCAGCGACCATCACCCCGCACCATTTGCATATCAACCGCAACGCGATGTTTGCTGGCGGCATTCGCCCGCACGCTTATTGCCTGCCCGTCGCCAAGCGCGAGGCGCACCGTCTGGCACTGCGCAAGGCGACGACGTCCGGTTCTCCCAAGTTTTTCCTTGGCACCGACAGCGCACCACATGAAGCGTCGGCCAAGCAATCGGCCTGTGGCTGCGCGGGGATATTCAACGCGCCTTTCGCGCTCGAAAGCTATGCTACGGTGTTTGATGAGGAAGGCGCTCTCGATAAATTAGAGGGCTTTGCGTCCGAACATGGCCCCCGTTTTTACGGACTGCCGCTCAATGATGGCACAGTGACGCTCATGCGCGCGGCGGCGGTTGTGCCCGAACATATAGCCTCGGCAGGGGCCGTCATAGTGCCATTCCATGCGGGCGAGACGCTGGGCTGGAAACTACGCTTCTGAACGATGCTGCCGTATCGCTGACCAGCTATACAGCGCCAACGCACCCCAGATGAGCGGAAAGGCGACCTTATGCGCCAGTGACATAGCCTCGCCATAGAGGAACAGCCCCAGCATCATCTGGATCGTCGGCCCAAGATATTGGATCAACCCCATCGTCGCGTAACGCAGCCGCCGTGCGGCAAAGGCGAACAGCAATAGCGGCACGGCGGTGATGACCCCCGCTGCTATTAACAGCGCGTCCTTTGCCGCCCCCGCATTTCCAAAGGCCAAACTGTCATTTGCGGTCCAATAGACCATGCCGAGCAGGGCAAAGGGGAGCAAGACCAGCGTTTCCGCTGTCAGCCCGACCATCGGGCCGGCAGGCGTCATTTTGCGTATCAGGCCGTAGACGCCAAAAGACACTGCGAGCGATATGCTGATCCACAAGGTCGAGAGCGCGCCAACGCCAAGGACAATCACCCCCGCCCCCGCCAAGGCCACCGCACACCATTGCGCACGGCTGAGCCGTTCCCCTAGCACCGCGAAACCCAGCAAAACGTTGAGGATGGGGTTCAGGAAATAGCCTAGGCTAGCCGCCAAAATATGGCCGTTCTGCACCGCCCATATATACAGCAGCCAATTGACGGCAATGAGCAGCGCGCTGGCGATCAGCGGGGAAATCAGCCGCCAGTTGACCAGCGTTTCCCAAAGCCCCGCCAACCGCCCGCGCAGCAACAGGATGAGAAGCAGCAAAAACACCGACCAGATGATGCGGTGCGCGACAATTTCCAGCGGCGGCACACCGACCAGCGCATGAAAATATACGGGCATGATGCCCCACAGCGCATAGGCCGCGAAGGCCGCATAAAGCCCCGTCGCAGCGGGGGATTTTGTGTCCGTCATTGGATCAGAGGATGCCGCCGCCCAGCCATAGCCGCGCGATGCCAATCAACACGACAATCAGGCACAAATTGCGCCCCGAACGACTGCTCGACACTTGACCAAGCGCGAGGCCGACCAGCGCCATCGGGATAATCAGCCAATTGGCCCAGCCCAATAACGGTATAAACGCCAGCACAGCAAGAATCAGCGTGACAGCGCCGATGATGAGTGAAAAGATGTTCAGCATGAACTGCTTATGTCAATTCGACACCTATGCTGCAACCACCATTCGTCCCATTTGCGAACAAAGTTGCGTCGCCTTAACCCTAATCCTTTCTTGCTGTTAACCGCGTTTCATCACATAATATTAACGCTTTCAGCCTTAGCGGAGATGAAAGTTAAGGGAGTGTTAGCAATGTTATCTCACCGTCTGAAGCTGGCCAGTGCCGCGATGCTGCTGGGTCTGTCCGCGACCGCGTGCAACCGCGAACCGGCCAAGCTCGCTGAGCAGGATGACGGGCTAACCTCCAACGATCCAGCCGTCAAAGGCGCGATAGAGGACCAGATCATGGTCGATCCGTCGGTCACGGGCGGGTCAAACACCAACGCCGCAACGGTCGGTGCGCGCCCTGTCGATGGCGGCGTGCCTACGGTTCGCGGCGGTGGCAGCGCCAATGATGCGCTGGCCGATGCCCGCACCCGCGTCGGCGGGCAGATGCTGCGCGCTCCTGCGCCCGGTCGGTTCGAAGATGCTTGTGACAGCAATTGCGACCGCGTGGCTGCGGCCCGCCCCGCAACGCTAGGTGGCCTTGCGCGGCAACAGGCTGGCGCTGGCTGTGCCGCCGACATTCGCTATGGCGCAGACTGGGCACAGCGGCTGCCTGCGGCATTCGCCATATACCCGCGCGCCGCGCTGGTTGAAGCAGCGGGGGTCGCCAACGGCACCTGTAATGTCCGCGTCGTCAATTTTCAAAGCCGCGCTGGGATGCAGGCAATCATGGACTATTATTACACCATGGCAACGCGCGGTGGCTATTCGGCCGAGCATTTGTTGCGCGGCAACGAACATTATCTGGGCGGCACGCGCGGTGACGACGCCTTTGTCATCATGGCGCGCAATGTCGCTGGCGGCATTGTCGATGTTGACTTGGTCGCCAGCGGCGGTCGCTAATTCGCTGATGTCAGTGTCTGGTAACTTCGTCGAGTAGCGCACTATCCAGCGTCAATAGCCGCTCCACTTCGCGCCAGTGACAGTAGCTGATGATATTGCCGCGCGCGCGGCTCTGTGCTGCGCGTAAAACAGCTGCATCGACCGCCGCTTCGCCAAACTCCATCGTTAACGCCATTGCCTGTGCAACCATATCGCGGCCGCCAGCAAAGGGCGGTACTGTTCCGCGCGCATGCGCACCGCCAACAGCAGGAACAGCGAATAAATTATCAAAAGCGGGATTGTTCATAGGTTTGGCAATAGCGCCCAGCCGTCACCATGTCGCAACCACATGGGGTGAATGATGCGTTCACTATGATGATGGCACCAGTTTTCAGTTGTCCTAGCGGCTGTGCTGGCATAGCCATTAGCGATGATCAAAAAAATCCTCATCGGCTTGCTCGCCCTCATTGCCATCATTGCCTGTGCTTTGTGGTGGCTCAGCCTTCCCGATGTATCGCGGCTGCCCAACGCCGAACTGACGGGCCGCGTGCCGGTGCTTGGCGAGCCGCGCGTGCAATCAGCCTTGCCGACGATCAACATTGCGCACGCCGCCGCGTGGCCCGCCAATGCTGCACCGACGACCGCGCCGGGGCTGACCGTGAACCGCTTTGCGGCGGGGCTTGATCATCCGCGCAACCTCTATGTCCTTCCCAATGGCGATGTTCTGGTTGCCGAAACCAATTCCCCCCCGCGTGCGGGCGGCGGTATTTCGGGGTGGTTCGCGCGCTATATATTGGGCAGCGCGGGGGCGGGCGTTCCCTCTGCCAACCGCATATCCTTGCTGCGCGATGGCGATGGCGATGGCGTGGCTGAAATAAAAACAGCTTTCCTAACGGGCCTCAACGCCCCTTATGGTATGGCGCTGGTCGGAACAAAATTATACGTCGCCAATACCAATGCGCTGATGGTGTTCGATTATGTGCCGGACAGCACCAGCATCACGACACCGGGCCGCAAAGTCATCGACCTGCCGGCCAGCGGTGCCAATGAGCACTGGACCAAAACCTTGGTCGCCAGCCCCGATGGGCGCATCTTGTATGTCGGCATTGGTTCAAACAGCAATATCGCCGATGGCGGGATGGCATGGGAGCGCGGGCGGGCGCAAATCATCGAAGTGCGCCCCGACAGCGGCTATAAACGCACTTTCGCGAGCGGCATTCGTAACCCGTCGGGCCTTGCCATCCACCCAATAACCGGCGCGTTATGGGCCAGCGTCAACGAACGCGACATGTTGGGGTCCGACATGGTCCCCGATTATTTGGCGGAAATAGAGCTGGGCGATTTTTACGGCTGGCCCTGGTATTATTGGGGCGGTTTCCTCGATGACCGCGTCCCCGAACCCGACACCGATGATCGCCGCCAATATGTCGCGCGGCCCGATTATGCACTAGGCGCGCATGTTGCGCCATTGGGGATGAGCTTTGCCACTTACCCCGCATTGGGCGCACCATGGGGCAATGGCGCGTTCATCGCGCTGCATGGATCATGGAACCGTGTGCCGCGCGCAGGTTATAAGGTCGTGTTCGTCGCGTTCGGCGATGACGGGACGCCTAGTGACACCCTCCCGCTCGACGTGCTGACCGGCTTTATCAATGCGAACGGCGAAGCGATGGGGCGCCCAGCCGATGCCCGTCAAACGCGCGACGGCGCGTTATTGGTGGCGGACGATGTGGGCAATATCATATGGCGGGTGAGCAGACACCCTTAGGGCCCTATACCCGCATCGGCATCAGGACATAGAGCGCAGGCGCATCCGCGCTTTCGCGTATCAAGGTTGGCGCAGCGGAATCGGCCAGATGCAGTTCAACACCCCCGCCGTCGATTTGACCAATGATGTCGGCCAGATATTTGGCGTTGAACCCGATTTCGATGGGATCGGCGCTGTAATCGCCCGATATT
>ERZ1292633.1983-Hain-H41-02um-R1-1983-length-21338-cov-5_pt1 | contig 16702 bp, 17 predicted proteins | sample MGYA00564406_ERZ1292633 | MGnify/ENA primary metagenome ERZ1292633 (study PRJEB36523, sample SAMEA6512639) | groundwater metagenome | collected 2019-01-08 | study: AquaDiva: Metagenomics assemblies of 32 groundwater samples | reverse complement strand
CCCGCGTCGCCTCCACGTCGTTTCGCGTCAGATTGTGTCCCGCCGTCTCGCGATGGAGCGTCACCTTCGCCCCGCCCGTCGCAAGAATCGCCGCCAGCCGCTCGATCTCTTCGGGAGTTCCAAAGGGATCGATGTCGCCCGACGCGATCAGGACCGGAACGCCGGCAAGCCGCGGCGGCTTCCCGGGCTCGTAAGGCACCATGGGACGGAGGAGCGCGGCGCCCTGCAGCACGCCGCGATGCGCTAGAAGCAGCGCGCCCGCGATGTTCGCGCCATTCGAGAATCCAACGGCCACGATCGGCCGGTCGCCGAGGTCGTAGACAACGCGCGCGGCGCCGATGAACTCGGCCAACTCCGCGGCGCGAGCCTTCAAATCGGGAACGTCAAACACTCCCTCGCGGAGCCGCCGGAAGAAACGCGCCTTTCCGCCTTCCAGCACGCGCCCGCGCGGACTCAGCAGCGCGGCGCCTTGAGAGAGCATCTCGCCCAACGGCAGCAGGTCGGTCTCATCACCTCCTGTTCCGTGAAGGAGCAGGAGCGTGAGATCGGAGCCCGCCACTCCCGCTCGCGCGGGAACGAAGCGGTGGGAGAAGAGAGCGAGGGCTTCAGGCTGCGCCGGGCGGGACGCGGTCACTTGAGCACGACGAAGGGAACGACTTCCCCGGCGTAGCGCCCTTCCGCGCGCAGACGGGCCCAGTAGCGCCCCGAGGGAACGCGGCGGCCCGATCGGTCTCGTCCATCCCACTCCAGCCGTAGTTCGGCGACACCGGCAACCCCGGAGGGGCCGTGAAGTGTTCGAACGATTCGGCCCTGCACGTCGAGAATGTCGAGTTGCTCGTTCGCGCGCAGGAGGCTCGTGCTTTCCATGCCGCGGCTCGCCGCGGCGCGTGCACGGACGATCGCCGCCCCACTCACTGGATTCGGGAACAGGTCGAGTCGCACGCGACCAAGGGCCGGGGGCGAATGGATCGGCCCCCGCTCCACCGTCGTGATCGTCGGCCCGCCCGGGCGAAGCACCAGCATGCGGGAGCTGTCGCAGACGAAGAGGTCGGGGAGCGGGCCGGCCGTCGGCTCGAATACGAGCGATGTCGCGCCGCCCGCCGGACTCTGAAACTGAGCCTTCTCTAGCGGCGCGCCACCGGGCCAGCCGGCGCCGCGCGCGAGGATCACCGGCGCGTTGTAGGGTGGCGCCGCCACGCCGGTCACCTGATTGAGCGCCGCGCGTCCGGGGCTTTGAAGCAGGACAACGCCCCCACTAGCCTGGGCGACGCCCAAAATCCCGGTCCAGGCGCTCGCCACGCCGCACGGCGCACCCGAGGTCTGTTGCGTCACCACCAACTCCGGCGCACCCGACCCCGGAACGCGAGCGATCTGGAGCCCCGCCGCTCCCGCGGCGATTGCCACGTACGCACTATCGCTGGAATCGGAAATCCACGTCAGGTCTCGCGCGTAGGGTGAGCCCCATGTCGCCGAGAGTGCCGTGGCCGCGCGAGGCGAGAAGAGCACTGTCGCGGGAATCCCTCCACCGAGCACGACGTCCGCGACGGCGAGCCCCGAGGCTCCATCCGCGACAACCAGCGTTGCCGTGGCGTCACCGCCGCGAACTTCCACGTCGAGCGCGTTTCCGGGAGTGCTCCACGTGCCGGCCGTCACCGGCAGGCCGGAGAGCGAATCGACCGCGGCAGTGACGTCGATCGCCACCACTCCCGATCCGGTTCCGGAAACGGTGGAGAGCGGGTCGAACGTCGCGGTCACCGGAATCGAGCCGGTATCGGCGTCGGCGACAAACGCCACGACGCGTCCGGAAGGGGCGCGTGTCCAGGCGACGTCCGTCGCAAAGCCGGGCAGCGGGATCGTCCGGAGAATACGATCGTCCACGCCGTTCTGGTCGGAGTCGAAGAAGTCCTCCCAGGAACCGAAGGTGGGATCCTCGATCACGCGGAGATCGAGGAGCATGAGGCCAGCGCGTCCCGCCGCCAGAAGCCCCAGATCGAGCGTCTCTCCGCTGGCCGCGACGAACCCCGGCACGACGGATAGCGCGGCGGCATAGGAAGGGATCCGAATGGTGCCGAGAAGGCGGTCGTCGCCGCCGTCGCCGTCGGCGTCTGTGAGTCCGATCGAGTCGGTCGATGCCGTTCGACAGACTTCAATCCCGCCGAGCCCCTCTGGAACGAGCCAGGCTCCGCGCGCGGGAAGGAGCGCCGCTCCGTCGCGGCCGGTGGCGCCCTGCTCCATCGGAATGATGCCGATGGGACGGAGCGCGGTCGGCAGCGATTCAGGCAACGCCGTCTCCACGAGGGCGAAGGCCGTCGCGGTAGAGATTCCCGAATTGCTTGTCAGGCTCACCTGGAAGGAGTTGGAGTTCCCTGCCCAAGCGTTCCCTGCGAGTGTGCCGTTCACGCTCAACAGCACCGTGCCGCCGCCGCCCGGGACGAGAATCGTCGCCGGAGCGGAACCACCCGGAAAGAGGGCTCCGACGTTGTTCGGATCGGGATTCGTCTTCCCCGCCGTCACGACGACCGTTTCAGATCCGCCGGCGCCGCCTCGGACATTGAAAATTGCCATTCCCGCGCTGCCCGCCGTGCCGGACCAGGTGGGAGTGGCGGGCCATACCTCGGGCCTCCCGTCGGTGGCCGCGATGATGGAGGCGGTCGACTTGGCGGCAAGACTTCCACCGTTGGCGTAGTGCACGGAGATTGAAACGCTCCCGAGGCCGAGTGACGCTGAGGGGACGCCGATCGAAAGTGGGATGCGCGCGATGGCGCCGGCCTGGAGGAGAATCGTCCCCGAAGCCGGTGTCACGGTCGCGAGGAATCCGCCCGTGCTGGCCGCGCTCCACTCCACAGAGGCGGCAACACCCTCCGCGCGGAGCACCAGTTCCAGCGTGGCCGCGTTCCCCGGCGCGATGGTGGCAGAGGGAATCCACGCCGACACTGGCCGGGGCGGAACCCAATCAGCCGCGCGTGCCGATGCCGGAATGAAGCAGGCGAACGCCCATACCGCGACCACCACCGCGGCCGCGGTCTGGAATGCCACCACGGGGTCAGACCCCGAAATGAAGCGGGGGCCGGCGATACGCGCCGGCCCCCCGATCCTTGGGAGATTCACGAACTCACTTTAGGATCGTAACGTTCACCGTGGACTCCCACGGTCCCGCCTTGATCCTCGCGAAGTAGCGGCCCGAAGAGACGCCGACGCCGCGATCGCTCTTGCCGTCCCAGATCGCCGTGTGCGGACCGGCCGCCTGGAAACCGTTGACCAGCGTACGGACCATGCGGCCGCTGACGTCAAAGATGCGCATCGAGACCTGCGCGCCCGACCCTGCGCTTCGCGGAATCGCGTACATGAACTTCGCGGTCGGGTTTGCCGGATTCGGTCCCGAATTCGCGAAGAAGAACTGGTTCGGATCGAGATCGCGCCCCAACCGCCCGGCCAGCGCCGCCGTCGGGGTCACGTTCACGGTCCAGACATAACCCTGCCCCGTCCGCAGCTGCGGCGGAGCCGTCGGCGCGAACGCCGACGAGGTGATGTCGGTGATGAGGATTTTGTACGTCTTCGGAGCCTTGCTGTTCGAGTTACCCGCCGGCGGAGGCACAACGTACGTGACGCGCGGGTTCAAACCCGAGAAGTCGTCATTCGCCGCTACCAGGTCGTTGTTGTTGTCGAACAGGAACATCACAAGATCCATGTTGTTGTTGCCGTCCTGACCCACCGACGCGGCGCTGGCGTCAATCAAGTCTCCCGGCTTGGCCTGAATGGAGAAGTAATCCTGATCGCCGGCCGGCGAGTGGGTCCCCGGACGCGACGCGACGGGCGCGGTCATCGGCTTGGCTTCGTTGAAGCGGCCGTTCGGCTCGTCGGCGTCCTCGTTGAATCCGACGATCGTCACATTGGAGGTGAGACTACGGTTCCCGTTCTTGTCGATCGCCTGCGCGGCCCAAATCGTCGGAACGGTGCTCGACGGCTGCGGCTCGTAGTGGAAGTCGACCGTGCCTGCCCCGGCCGTGTCCTTTACCGCGTACGAGAAGTCCGAAATCACGCCGCGCGAAACGAGCTCCGTGCGGTCCAGCGAATTCGCCGGCATCGAGAATCCGTCGGCGCGGGTATCGGTCGGCGCGACCCTGTAGGAGAACTCCATCTGGGTGGCGCGCCTGTTCCCGCCGAACGAGGCGGGATTCACGATCGGCACTTCGCTCTCGGGCACCTGGCAGGTCATGTCGATCGCGTAGTTGCGGTCGATGGCCAGGGTGACCGCACCGGCCGTGCTGATGCTGTAGCTATTGCCGAAGAGACCCTTCTCGAGCTGCGTGAAATCCATGCGCAGGAACGGGAAGTTGTTCGGGAATCCCGGCAGTGCGGTCTGCGACGGGAACTGAAGCACCCAGAAGAAGGTCTTTCCCGCGTCGCTCACCGACAAGTTAAGCGGAACCGTGTTGATCCCGTTCGGATTGCCGTTGAACGGCGTCTGGACGAAGAGCGGGGCCGCGATATCGGGTCCGCCTGTCGCCGGGTTCATCGGGCAGAGCCGCGCGCTCAGGAAGGACGCCGGGATGCCGTTGAACGTGAACGAAGGAAACTGGACGTTCGAGATCGTGTAGGGCGGATCGAACGGCGGATCGAAGCGAACCGCCAGGTAGCCCGTATTCCGGAAGGTCACGAATTGCTCGAACGATCCGTGCTGCGCCATGAGGACGCGGCCCGGGTAGGTGTTCGTCTGGAACGCGATGCCGCCGCTCGTCGCGCCCGCCGCAACCGCGACCGCCGAGAAGGCGTTCGGCGGATCGGTGAATCCGTTCGACCCTTCGGCCGCGCCGTTCCAGAACTCCGGCTCGTAGCCGATGTCGAGACCGTTGTAGACGCCGCCGACGTTCGCGTCGGCCGCCGTCGTGTTGACGCCGTCGAGCGGGACGATGCGGACCGCGTAGTTGCCGGGCGGAAGACCGCGAATCGAATAGTCGCCCTGCCCGTTCCGGAGCGTGTACTCGCCCGAGATCGTGCTGATCGAGTTCGCCGCGTCAGGAATGGCCAGGTTGATCGCTTCGACGTGCGCGCCGAAGATGGCCGAGCCGTTGAAACCGTTGAGCACCGTGCCGCTGATGACCCCGGTCGTTGCGCGGAAATCGACGCCGCCGACCGACAAGCCGCGCGCCGCGGACTCGGCGTAGACGTCCGAAAGTCCGGCCCGATCGTCAAGCTCCAGCGACCGCTGCGACGTATTGCTCGAGATGAACGGGATCATGGTGGAGCCCGTCACCGAGGTGTGATCGAGTCCGAAGTAGTGCCCGTATTCGTGCGTGATCACCGACTGGAGGTCGATGCTCGTCTGCCCCGCCGGCGCCGGCGTCAGTGCGGGCGATGACGTGGAGGAGAAGAAGTCGCGATCGTTGAATACCATGTCGGCGTCCAGCGTCTGCCCGTCGACCAGATTGACGATCGAACGAACGAACGCAATGACGCCGCCGCCCGGCGCGAAGCTGGCGCCCGGCCCGTCGAAGTACATGCTGTTCTGTCCGTCGAACTCGAGATCCGGAGCCGTCTCGGGCGCCCCCCACTGATGGACGTCCGCGGTGAAATAGCAGGTGTTGATGTCTACCCACGACTGGGCGGAGGCTTGAACGACCACCAACGCGGCCGCGGAGGAGATGTCGAGGTTGGTCGGATTGACCGCGCTCTTCAGCGGAAGATCGGTGTCGAGCCAGTGCGCCTGGACGACCGGGCTCGCCGCGTCGATCTGGCGGCCGAGCCGGATGTAGGCCGCGGCCGGATCCGCGCACGCCACGGCAAATGCGCCGACGAGGAGCGCGGCAACGGTGAAGCGGAATCGATTCGTCTTCATGGTGCTCGCCCTCCCTTACTTGTCGGTGGATTCGACCTGCACCTTGCCGGCTACGTCGAGCTCGGTGCGCAGGCCATCGAGGAACGCTTGGAGCGGCTGCGCCTTGCCGGCGTCCGCTTCACTTGCCTTGCCGCCCGGCGCGACGAGATTCAGCTCGCCGATCTCGTTCCGGACGTGCTTCTGGCCACGCTCGTCCGCCGTCACGGAGTACTTGCCCTGCTGGAGCCCCATGACCCACGGATAGCCGGCTCCGTCCTTCTGCGTCAGGAAGAGAACGACTTCATCGCCCTTCCGGAACACCGGCATGCCGGGGACGATCGACGCGATCTTGTCGACGATTCCACCCATCTGCCGGATGGTGATCACGTCGTCCTTCTTCGGACCCTTCACGGGCTCGAGGACGCGCAACGTGATGTAGGTGAAGATCTCCTTGTTGGAGTCGTAGCGGGCGGATTCGTCTTCGACGCGGGCAAGCACGATGGCGTCGGACTTCTTGGCAAGATCTCGGAGGGACATCTTCTCAACCGTGGTGGCTGCCGCGTAGCTCGCGGTGATCATCGCGAGCGCAACAAGTGCCAGCACGACACTACGACAGACGCGATTCATCGCCAGTTCTCCTGAGGTGCGTCGTCAGTTCGGCGGGCCCAAGTCCTTCCGGGCCGCCCGATGGCTTGCGTGGCGTGAACGGCAAGCGGGTGTCGTCGTGGGCTAGGCTCTCACCTCCCTTGATGGCCGATTGGCCGAGAGTCGGATGAATCTTTTTGAAGCAGGTTGCTTCGGAGGTACTGCGTGATCCGACCCAGTTTCACCGTTGAATCGGAGCAAGGTCGGAACTGTATCAAATTACGGAAGTTATGTCAACTCGGTTCAGCGGCGGGTCGGCGGCGGTGTCGTTCCCGGACCGCGTGAGGCGGCGAGCGTAGATCCCATACGAGCCCGACCCAAGAGAGCGCCACGAGCCCGTAGTAGGTCAGATCGATCTCCCACCAGTAGAAGCCCTGGCGCGTGGAGCCGGGATAGTAGTGGTGATTGTTGTGCCATCCCTCGCCAAGCGTCAGGAGCGCGAGGACCCAGTTGTTGCGGCTGTCGTCCGTCGTCTCGTAGCGGCGCCCGCCGATGACGTGGGCCACGGAGTTGATGGTGTAGACCGCGTGGTAGAGCACGATCGTGGAGATCAGGAATCCCCAAACGAACATCTGCCACCCGCTCGTGCCGAGCCCGGGGGCCACCGCTTCCAGCAACGCACCTAGCCCGTACATGGAGAAAGCGAGGAGCGCCGGCACGATGTAGTGGTGCCGATCGAGGAAGACGAGCTCGGGGTAGCGCGTCAGGTCGCGCACCGCGCGGAAGTTGGTCACCGCGTTCTCCTGCGTCATGAACCAACCCATGTGGGCCCAGAAGAAGCCGATCTGGCGTGGCGAGTGGATGTCCTCGACGTCATCGGAGTGGCGGTGATGATGGCGATGATGCGCCGCCCACCAGAGCGGCCCGCGCTGCACGCAAGAATTCCCCATCACGGCGCCAATAAACTGGAACGCGCGCGACGTGCGGAAGGTGCGATGCGAGAAGTAGCGATGATAGAAAGCGGTGACGGCGAACATCCGAATGAAATAGAGCGCGGCGGCCACGGCGACGCCCACTGGGCTCCAGCCGACCCAGATGACGGCGAGGCACCCAAGATGGAGCCCCACGTACGGAACGAGACCGATCCAGTCGATGGTACGGCGTGCGGCTAGAGTGGCCATGATGCGACCTCAATGTGTGTTGTCACGGTGCCTTGAATGGTTGAAACCTCCACGGGATTCTGTAGAGCTTCCGTTGTCAGGTAACCCATGCCCAAGCCGCGTCCTGTTCCCGGCTCGATTACTGTGCTGGTGATGAAGCCCGAGGGCCCCGCTGCCGCTCTGAGTTCGGCGCCCCGCGGCAGAACCCCCGCCTGGCCCGGGTAACGGAACCCGATCCGATGACGCCGAACCGCCCCGCGCTGCGTGGTGCGCGCCACGACCTCCTGCCCCACAAAACATCCCTTATCGAGCGAGATCGCTTCCGGGAGCGACAGCTCCGTGGCGATTCGTTCCAGATCGAAATCGACTCCTCCGCGCGGAATTCCCACGGCGATTCGCCACGCCTCCGCGGCCTCCGGCGAGATGGCGGACGTTGGGAGTCCCGCCACCTTTCCCGGCTTCTCCACCCCTGGGTGTAGGAGGAGGAACGTGACCGGGTCGGCATCCACCACGGCGCGTCCTGGAAGAGTCGCCGCCCACTCGCGCGCCACCGCGCTTCGCCCCTCGCCGGCGACGCAATGGAGACGCGGCATTCCCATCGGCCCCGCGAAGGCGACCTCCTCCATGACCCGAAGCCGGTCGAGATGAGGCAGGAGTGCGTCGCGTCCGCCCGGCTCCACCAGGAGCGTTACGCCCTCCCCCCCCTGATCGAGAATCGCCCAGGCCAGCGCGATGGGGCGCCCCTTCTCCGAGAGGAACAAGGTCGGCTTGGCGGCGTCCGGTCGAAGCGTCGTTACGTCTTGTGTACCAACGTCTTGTAGAAACTCGCGGGCGTCCGGTCCGGTGATTCCCACTACCGCCCAGTCGCAAAAATCGAGGAAAAATGCGGGCCGGTCCATGGGGCGGGAGAGTAACACCCGGAAGCGCCCTTGACGCTGTCAGAGTTTTATCGTATATTTACGATTGACGATGAAAGGAGGCGGCATGGCACCCAAACAACCGATTTCAATCCCACTCGATCCCGGCGCCGGGAATTCCGGGGCCGACGATGAGGACCTGGCGAGGCTGGCAAAGGCGCTGGCGCATCCCGCGCGTGTCGCGATTGTCCGCCTCCTCCTGACCGGCGGCGAGTGCATCTGCGGCGGGATCGTCGATCGAATTCCGCTGGCACAGGCGACCGTGTCGCAGCACCTGAAAGTCTTGAAGGAAGCAGGCTGGATCAAGGGAGAGGTGGATGGTCCGCGTGTCTGCTACTGCGCCTGTCCCGAAACGCTCGAGCGCTTCGTAGAACTGGCGCGCGGTTTGGAACCAACCATGGAAAGGAATTCGTCATGACCACGAACGACATCCGAGAGACGGTGCGGGAACGTTATGGAAAGGTGGCCGAGACTACGGGCGGCGAGCCGCAGGGCTGCTGCGGAACGGACTGCGGTTGCGGCGCCACCGTCACCCTGGAGGAACTCGGCTACAGCGCCGAGCAGCGCGCCGGCGTCCCGGCGGGGGCGGACCTAGGGCTCGGCTGCGGCAATCCGCTGGGGCACGCGGCGGTGAAGCCGGGCGAGACGGTGCTCGACCTCGGATCCGGCGCGGGAATCGACGCGTTCCTCGCGTCGCGCGATACCGGTCCGACGGGTCGCGTTCTGGGCGTCGACATGACCGCCTCGATGCTCTCCCGCGCCCGGGCCAATGCGGTGAAAGGCGGATTCGCGAACGTAGAGTTCCGTCTTGGCGAGATCGAGAATCTCCCGGTGGCGGACGCCTCGGTGGACGTCATCATCTCGAACTGCGTGGTCAATCTCTCCCCGGACAAGCCGCGCGTCTTCGGCGAGGCGCTCCGCGTGCTTCGTGCCGGTGGCCGCGTCGTGCTGAGCGATCTGGTTCTGGTGGCTCCCCTCCCGGAGGCGGTCCGCACGTCGGTGGAGGCGTACGTCGGCTGCGTGGCGGGTGCTTCGATGAAAGAGGACTACCTGGCGCAGATGCGCGGAGCCGGATTCGAGCGGGTCGAGGTGCTGGAGGAGAAGGAGTATCCCGCGGCGGCGTTCGGCCCCGATGAGAACGCGGCGGCCGCGACCGTCCGGGCGATTCGCTCGGTAAAGGTGAGGGCGTTCAAACCGGCCGCGTGAGCCCGGGAGGAGCTACTCGGAAATGTGCGCGCGCCCCTCGCCATCGAAGGCGATGACCGAGTGGACCGGCGCGGAGGCTTCGAGCCTGGAGCGCCCGCCGAGGTAAATGAGTTCCACGAGAAACGCGAAGGCGATCGGCGTGCAGCCGACCGCCTTCGCTAGTTGAAAGGCGGCCTGCGCGGTTCCACCCGTCGCAATGACGTCGTCGGCGATCAGGACGCGCGTTCCGGGATGTAGCAGGTCGCCATGCGTCTCCAGCGCCGCCTTCCCGTACTCCAGTTCGTACTCTTCCTTGATGATCTTCCCCGGCAGCTTTCCCGGCTTTCGCGCCAGGATCACGCCGCGCTTCCAGTGCGACGCCAGCGCGGCGGCGACAAGGAACCCACGCGCCTCGATGCCGAGCACCAGGTCTGGGGGCGAGACATCGAACGGTTTCGCCAGCGCGCGGACGGTTCGCGCCCAGGCGCCGGCGTCGGCCCAGAGCGGCGTGAGATCGCGGAAGAGAATGCCCGGCTGCGGCCAATCGTGAACGGGACGGACCCATTCCGAGAGCGGCGCGTCGGGGCGATCAGGTTTCGACCACGTCATGCTCACGAGGTTACTCGCCGGCGCGGCGCGGGCGCAATTCCTCTCTGGTACCAGAGGGCATCGGGTAAACTTGGCGCATGAGGATCCTGATCGGCGGCGCGAGTGGATTGATCGGCGGCGCGCTGGTGCCGAGACTTACCGAGCGGGGACACGACGTCGCGAGGCTCGTTCGCGGCGGCAGCGATAGCGCGGGTACTATTTCCTGGGATCCCGAGCGCGGCATCCTCGACCCGGCCGCGCTTCGCGGCGTCGGTGCGGTGGTTCACCTCGGAGGCGTGAGCATCGCCTCCGGGCGCTGGACCGCCGATCGGAAGCAGACCATATTCGAAAGCCGCGTCCGCTCCACGCTTCTCCTCGCCGAGCGGATCGCCTCCACTCCCGCCGCCGATCGCCCGCGCGCTTTCGTTGTCGCCTCCGCCACCGGCTATTACGGCCACCGCGGCGAGGAAGCGCTTGGCGAAGATAGCGGCGTGGGCGAGGGGTTCCTTTCCGACGTCTGCCGCGCGTGGGAAGAGGCTGCCTCCCCCGCGTCTCGCGCCGGAGTTCGCGTGGCCCAGCCTCGCATCGGGATGGTGATCAGCCGCGAGGGAGGCGCGCTGGAGGCAATGCTCCTCCCTTTCCGCCTCGGGCTCGGGGGCCCGATCGGAAGCGGCCGGCAGTGGTGGCCCTGGATCTCGCTCGACGACATCGTGGAGGTCTTCGTCCGTCTCATCGAGGACGAGACGATCGTCGGCGCGGTGAACGCGGTCGCTCCGGAGTCTGTCACGAGCGCTTCATTTGCGCGTACACTGGGACAAGCGCTCCATCGCCCCGCCGTGCTACCCGTTCCCGCGTTTGCGCTCCGGCTGCTCCTCGGGGAGATGGCCGACGCGTTGCTTCTCGCGAGCACGAAGGCCGTCCCCGATCGGCTATCGCGAGCCGGGTTCGAATTTCGCCATCCGCGGCTGAGCGACGCAATCCGCGCCGCTCTCCCACGGTAGGGTGCCACAAGGACGGAACGCGATCGGTGATCCTGCGTCGGTTGCGCCGCCTTCCAGAGAGGCGTAGGCTCTCCTCGAGAGGTATTCATTCACGCCGATCGCGGAGCGACCGGCGCCCATCCAAAGGAGGAAGTACGATGAAGCGATTGTTCACGGTCGTTGTGGCTCTGGCAATGGTGGCACTCTTCGCGTTCCCGGGAGCGTTCGCCGCCGAGGGGAAGAAGGCGGCGAAGAGCCAGAGCTGGACCGGCGAAGTCGTCGATCTGGGCTGCTACATGGGTCACGCGGCGATGGGCGAGAAGCACATGGAGTGCGGTCTCAAGTGTGTCGCGGGCGGGATGCCGATGGGATTGGTGGTCAAAGGGAACAAGGTGTTTGTTCTGACGATGAACCACGACAACGGCGACGCTTTCAACGCCTGCAAGGCGCTGGTCTCGAAGCAGGTCAAGATCACCGGGACCATGTCGACCCGGGGCGGGCTGCAGTCGATCGATGTCGCGGCCGCCGAGCTCGTAGCCGCTCCCGCGAAGTAATTCATGGCGCGCGTGAGGTCCCGACGGCCTCACGCGCGTTTTCCATCATGATCCGCCGCGCCCTCTTCCTATTCCTCACCGCTTCGCTGATCGTTGCATTCATGGCGGCGGTCGATTCGATGCGCCCGCGGCTCACGCCGGCCGAGCGCGGGCGCCGCTTGGCCGAATCGAACGGCTGCTTCTCCTGCCACGGTCCAGAGGGGACGAAGGGTGTCCCGAATCCCGGCCGTACCGACGCGACCGTGCCGGCGTTCCCGGGCACGCTCATGATGTACGCCAAGGATGCGGGGCAGGTGCGCGAGTGGATCCGCGACGGCTCGACGTCCACGCGCCGGACCAGCCAAACCTGGCGCAAGGAGCGGGAAAAGGGAGCGCTCCGGATGCCGGCTTATGGGAAGAGGCTGACGGGGCGGGAAGTGGACGACCTCGTCGCCTTCGTGCTCGCCGCTGCGGGAGAGCCCTCGCCCCAGGACTCCCTGCCCGCCGCCGGGTTGGAGCGGGCGGCCGCGCTCGGCTGCTTCGGCTGTCACGGCATTGGCGGTCGCTTTGCGAGGCCAAACCCGGGATCGTTCAAGGGCATCGTGCCCCCCTGGGACGGGGACGACTTCCCGGAGTTGGTCGCGAATCGGCGGGAATTCGAGGAGTGGGTGGAAGAGGGGGTGAGCCGGCGATTCTCCGCGAATCCCGCGGCGCGTTTCTTCCTGAAGCGCGCTCCGCTCCACATGCCGGCCTACCGCAAGCAGTTGCAGCGCGGAGACGTGGACGCGCTATGGTCCTACGTCGCATGGCTCCGAACGCCAATCCATCCTACGCCATAGGGACCATGGAGCATCCGCGCGAGCGCCGGGAAGAATTCACTGTATGAAACGATTCCTTCTCGTTGCGCTGGCGGTCGCGCTGATGGCTCCGGCGGCCGACTTCCCCGCTACCGCGGGCGCGCAAACAGGCGGCGCCGCCGCCCCGAAGGGGCCCAAGAGACCGATCAAGATTGTCGGGGAACTTTTGGACATGGGCTGCTTCATCTCTCGCGGCCTGACTGGAGAACTCCACCGGGAGTGCGCCACCAAGTGCATCAACAACGGCGTGCCGATGGGGATCATGACGGCCGACAGCACGGTCTACGTGCTGACGCAGAATCACGATCGTGCCATGGACCCCAAGGGCTTCGTCGGATCGCCCGACCCCTACGTGCTGCTCAAGACCCTGGCGGCGAAGCAGGTCGAGGTGCTGGGGTTGAACTGGGAGCGCCACGGCGTGAAATTTCTCGAGGTGAAGTACGCCAAGCCCGTGCCCGCCGCGGCGGGTACGCCCTCCAAACCGGGACCGTAGCTTAACTGAGGTAGAACAGCATGCATCGCACCAACGAGCCCGTCCGAACTTCCGCCGCTCCCCGCTGGATTCGCTTCGCGTCCTTGACCGTCGTCGTGCTGGCCGCACTGGCCGCCGGCGCCGCCATCGGCAGGAGCACCTCTCCCCCGCCTCCGCCCAAGGGAACCGCGACGGCGAAAGCCGCGCCGGAAAAGTTGAACGCGGCGGGTCTCAAGGCGGCCAATCGCCGGCTGGTGACCGTTCGGGGCGAGGTGGTCGACTACTACTGCTTCATCGAGAAGGGACTTCGCGGACCGGGGCATCTGGAATGCGCCGTGAAGTGCGTGTCGGGAGACGTCTGCATGGGGATGTATACGCAGGAGGGCGAGCTCTTCATGATCTCGGTGAACCACCTCCGCGCCATGGATCCGCTGGCGTTCAAGGGAATTCCCGATCCGTTCAATCGCTGCCGCGGGATGCTCAGCCAGACCGTCGACCTGACGGGCTACACCATGGAGCGGTACGGCCAGAAGATTCTCGAGATCATGGACGTCAAGCCCGTGGGGCCGACGACGCCAGGATAAGGACCTCGTCCAGGTAGAAACTCAGACGGCCCTCGTGCTCTTCCGGCGCGAGGGCCGTTTTTGCGCCCGGCGGCGCGTCGCGGAACATCGCGCGGAGCCGCGCCCTGGTTGGCGCATCAACGCCCTGCATGTCAGCCCAGAAATCGAACTCCCGCCGCTTTCGAAAGTGCTCGACTCGCTCCACGTGAAGGCCGGCTTCGCGGAAAAAGGCGACCCACTCGGCTTCGTTGTAAGCGCGCTGGTGGCTGGGGTCGCGGGTCTTCTCGATGGCGTTCAGGTGCGCGGCGCCTTCGGCATCGTCCGGCGCCACGTTGTCGATGACGATCACGCGGCCACCAGGCTTCACCACCCTAGCGCATTCCCGCGCGAACCGGCCCACGTCGGCGAAGTGATGCGGCGCCACGCGGCAGGTGACGAGATCGAACGTGGCGTCGGCGAACGGAAGCGCGCAGGCGTCGGCCTCCCGAAAAGATACGTTCGAGATCCCTTTCCCGCGAATAAAGCGCTCGGCGGCGTCGAGCATTTCCCTGGTGAGATCGGACGCCACCACCTCGTGAACGTGGGGCGCCAGGGCAAGGGCCGTGTGGCCGCCGCCGGTCGCGATGTCGAGCGCGATCCACTCGGGCAGGGGAGCCGCGAGCGCCACGAGTCGGTCGAGGCTTTCGCTCGACTGGTGGTCACGGCTCGTGACGTAACGCTCGGCGTGGGCGCTGAACTGCCGACGCGACAGCTCGCGCGCGTCCTCCACCGGGCTAGGCGGCCTTGGCGCGGTTCATCCGCTTGGCCACGGCACGGCGCGTCCGCTTCTTTCCGGCGCGTGGGACGCGTTTCTTCGCGACCGCGCGAGGGGCACGCTTCTTCCCGGCGGCGCGGCGCGGCGCCGCCACCCCCGCGATGGTCCGCAGCGCCCGCGCTCCCTTTTTCCGGAGATCCTGCCACGCGAGCACCGTCTGACGCCGCGGCCGCGTGCGGCCGACTTCCCAGAGATAGACCGAGAGGCTCGAGACGCCCAGGAGCCGCGCGTAGGCCTTCCGGCTCATGCCGAGTCCATCGCGATGTTTCCGCATGAGCCCCGGCGAGAAACGAGCGCGGCGGTTGTCGTTCGTTTTCCCCGCGGCAGCGGCGCGTACGCCCGCTCCCGCCCTCGCGGCGGCGCCCCTGAGGAGGCTCCGTTCGAGGAGCGCGATCGATTTCCGAATCGCCTGGAGCTCCGCGCGAAGCGTCACGACGACTTGCTTCGATTCATCCCGTGCGGCGGCGCGCATCTCGGCGCGCAGCACCTTTGTCAAGTTGGCCATTGATGTCGTCCTTTTCCGTTAGCTGGACCCGGTTCCGTGTTCGGGAGGCGGGTCCGGGTGAAACCGTCCCCCCGCGAGAGCCATCCATTGAAGCCGTGCACACGGACCGCCGGGAGTCCCCTGGTGGTGCCGTCGCTGCAGCCGTTCCACGATCGCCGACACGCCGACCGTGTCGGCATGGCGCAGGAGTCCGCCAAGAAATGGCGGGAACCCCGTACCCATGACCATCGCCAGGTCGACATCGTCGGCCGAAAAGGCGACCCGTTCCTCAAGCGCCATCGTCGCCTCGTTGATCATCGCATCCACCAGCCGCTCCACGATCTCCTCGGAGGGCGGCCCCGCGGCCGTCTCGGCGCCCTTCTGCGGAGGCGTCGGGACGAGCGCCGGATTCACGCCCGCGCGTTTCCCCTTCACGTAGAGATAAAATCCGCGACCCGACTTCTTCCCCAGTGTTCCCTCCGCCACGAGCTTGTCGAGGAGATGGGTCCGCGGCATCCGCTCGCCGAACGCCTCTTCCAGGACGTGCGCCACCTTCCGCGCCACGTCGAGTCCGATCTCATCGAGAAGTTCGCAGGGGCCAAGCGGCATCCCGAAGCCGCGAAGCGCACGGTCGATCGACTCGATCGGCGTCCCCCGCTCCACCATCGAGACCGCCTCGCCCAGGTACGGCATCAAAATGCGATTCACCAGGAAACCTGGTTCATCACCCACCACGACGGGCGTTTTCCCCATGCGCCGCGCGAGCACCACGACGGTCTCCACCGCAGCTTCGTCGGATCCTTCGTGACAGATCACCTCGACCAGCGGCATGCGCGTCACCGGGTTGAAGAAGTGCATCCCCACGACTCGCTCGGGGTGGACGCAGTTCTTGCCGATAGCACGCACGGAAAGCGAGGAAGTGTTCGTCGCCAGGACGCAGGTCGTGGGAACGAGCGCTTCCAGCTCCCGGAAGATTCCCTGCTTGATGCCGAGGTCTTCCACCACCGCCTCGATGACGATGTCGGCGCGGCCCAGCCCGTCGAGGGCCAGCGTCGGCTCGATGCGCGCCATCGACTGCTCCAGTTCCGCCTTCGTCAGCCGCCCGCGTGACGCTTCCTTGTCGAAGAGCTTCTTGGCGTGCGACAGGGAATGGAGAAGCGGCTCCGGCTTGATGTCGCGAAGCCGGACGTGGATGTCGCGCGAGGAGAGGAGATACGCGATCTCGCCACCCATCGTACCCGCCCCCAGCACCGCCGCTCGGGCGACAGGCCTGGCGTGAAGCACCGGCGGTTCGCGCTTTGCACCCTCGCGGAGGAGAAAGATGCGGCGCAGGTGAATCGACGCGGCCGTGAAGAGGAGTTTCGCCACCGACTTCCGCTCGATCTTGAGACCCGCGGCGAGCGGCTTGCCCCAGGTGCTCTCCAGCACACGCAGGATTTCGAGCGGCGCCGGATAGTGCCCGCCGGTCTGCGCCAATACCCGCTTCCGCGCCTGGCCCAGGACATACGAACGGAAGGGCGGGAGCGCCTGGAGAAACTTCTGCAGCAGGGGAATCCGCGTGACGCGCGGCTTCCGTCCCGCCAGAAGCGCCTCCACCCAGACGGCCGCGCGCTCGTTGAAGGCCGCGCCGGAAGAACTCGTCGCGCGCATCGAGCAACTTCAAGCGCAACTCAAGGACGCGAAGAAGACCGTCGCCGCGGCGGCGAAAGCCGACGTCGGCAGCGCCTTCGAGCAGATCAAGTCGAAACT
>ERZ1292633.3020-Hain-H41-02um-R1-3020-length-16703-cov-6_pt1 | contig 16703 bp, 5 predicted proteins | sample MGYA00564406_ERZ1292633 | MGnify/ENA primary metagenome ERZ1292633 (study PRJEB36523, sample SAMEA6512639) | groundwater metagenome | collected 2019-01-08 | study: AquaDiva: Metagenomics assemblies of 32 groundwater samples | reverse complement strand
GCCAAGTTGTACTCTCGGCGCTTCTTGCGGTAGGCCGCGGCGGTTTCGATGGGAACGACGTCGGTCGAGATGCCCAATTTTTCGACGAAGCACATGGCGCAAGCCAAAGGGCCCTTGTCGGTGAAGTGGCGCAACGCGGCTGCAAACTTCGTGGGCGGCGCTGCGTACCGTTCCCGGAGGGTATTGGCAAGCGCAAACAGCACGTCTTCGTCTTGCAGGCGAATCATTACGTCCCAGGCGACGTCAGGGTCGCAATGCGGGGCGACAAGCGTCCGCAGCTGTGACAAAATGTCGCGGTTGAGCAACACGGGGGCCACGCACGGTTGCAAGCAGCCCCGCGCGCCGAAGAGGTTCGCGATCGTATCCGGGGCATTGGCTATTCTTGATAGGACGACGTCCGTGCAACTGGACACGGCCGTGACGGCGTCATGGGCTCCGACCAACAACGACTCTATGAGACGCGGGTCCGTGCACGCCATCAAGGGCTGCAGGAGCACATCGAACGGCTGCCGGTACACCTCCGCCTTCGTCGAAAGGCCGGTCCGCTTCGCAGCCAGCATGTACGGCGGGGCGTAATCCAGCGTGACTTGCGCGGTCTTGAGAAGCACATCCGCCACCGCGACGAGTCGCCGACGGGCGGCGGTGTACAGCAACGTGCGCATGTCGTGGGGGCTGCAAACGCGGGGATCGATCCCGGTCGCCACCATGCGCTCCAGCAGCGGCACCGCGTAGGGCGCATTCTTCCCATCCATCACGCGGAGCAGCCGGTGCACGGCGAACACATACTCCGTGCGCCCAGAGCCCGCGGTGTCGCCGCCTGCGGGGCGGCGTTTGGGCGGTGACGCGGTGCCAACTAGGTTCGAGTTCGATCTCAGTAGGCTGTTCGATAGCGCTCGCGGCAACCCCACGACTGGCACCAGGCCATCGCCACTCATCGCCGCGGCGATGCTCGCTCGCTTCTTGGACAACGCAGGGTGTGACGACTTCAACACGGACAGCGGTGCATGCTGGGACGACGACATCGAAACCACTGCCGACTCCTCGGAGAGACCCCCGAACGTGCTTGAAGACGACTGGCTGATCGCAGCGGTCTGCGGCTGTACCGCAATCGAAATGAGCGACGACGAGGAGGAAGGCGCCGCCGACATGGGCTGATACTCCCAGCTGTTGCCGTGGTGCCGAGCAACCTGCGCTTCCGTTGCGTTCGTGAAGAGGCACAAATGCTCGTAGTGCGTGGCCGACGGCCGAAACAACTCGAACAGTTCGCTAGAGCGAGTGCCTCCGGCAAAGACGAACAATCGGCGCGTGTCGTTGACGAGGGGCAGCTGATTGTCAACATCCGCGATCCCAAGATCGCCGTCGATGTCCGCCGAGATAAGATCATCTTCGAAGCATCCCAGATACGTGAGCATCCAGCATGAATCCACGAGTTGCCGCGCGAGGTCCCATTGCTGCCGCTCGATGCAGCGAATCAGACGCGGTAAATGTTGCTGTGCCCAAGCCAGCTGTCGTCGTTGGCTAATCCATCGAGTGCCGCATGGCGGAGAGGCGAGGACAGGTGCAGCCGCGTGGGCGATGGTGACGAGACGCTTCGGTGTAGGTGCGCCCGACCGCGGCGTGGCGGCTTCGCTGCTCGATACGTCGATCGAAAAGGGGGCAGCGTTGTCAGCGTCGGCTTCCAAGGTGCCGTCCGCGGAACCGTCACTTTTTGTTTTTCTTCGCGTGTCGTCCAGCAAGAACTCAGACGGCCGTTCGCAACTGACTGCGGCCGCGAAGGCAGCGTGCGCGTGCTGCAGCATCACGCGGTCGCGGAGCTCGTGATCCGCTAACGTGCAGTGCGCTTGCTCAATGCTGCATAGCTCGCTGCCCACGAGTGACGGGTTCGCGGCTCTGAGTGCGGGTAGGGTGTTGGCCACGCGGGCGATGAGCTTCGCGATGTGCCCGACGCTGGAGGAGTCCACTCGCAACGCTGCTTGTGTTTGAACATCGCCGAAAATGCCTTCGAGCGCCTCAGAGTTGCATACCATTTTGGCATGATGGGCCTCGTCTTTCGCCTTCGCAGCGTACACTCTGGCAACGAGTAGCGCACCCAAGTCCACTCTTGGAAGGGCGGGGCCATCGTCGAGGGTGTGCACCGTCGGACCTCCACGAACGAGTTCCTGTAGCGACACAAAACGCTCCGCGTAGGTTTCCGCAAGACCGGACAGCCGTGCTTCGATGAACGCATTCGCGACCCGCTCATACAGGGCCGCCAGCGTCGCCACTACAGCTATATTCGCGGAGAGACCATCACCCAACTTTTCGACGATCTGCGAGAGGACGATGAGACACAATCTCTCCAGTAACCTCGCCGCCTCAAAGTACCGCGTCGATTCCAAGAGGGTCAATAACGGCGGTGCGAGCAGCCGAAGCGTGCGATGGTTCCACGTGGCTTCGTCGGCCGACAGCGTGACGATCGCCGAGGTCACCTCCCGATCAGCGGAATGTGGTTGCCACTGTGCCGAGGCGGCACCGATTTGCTTCGGGCTTCCGGCTTGTGGAAAGGGGGGCTGGCGACCCGCCCCGGAGGGCCCACTGCGAGGTTTGCCCGCGAATGGCTCGTGAAGCGACCCAGTCGCGGGCAGCTGCCGATCGCTACCAACGCCTCGAAGTCGGAACCCCAGCGACGTGAGTCCTTCGTCCAGATGAGTCACGAGCGCATTGTGCCAACGCTCAACGGCTTCAAGAATGTCCGCGACCGCAGAAGTATCTTCTTCGCCGCCAGGGATGGAAAAGAGCGTCGACATGGAGGGAGACGATCTCGCTGCCGTGGCAGCCTCGGGGCGGTCCACGTCTAATACCACTGCCTTGGTCCGCTCGTCGCGGTAGGCTTCAATGCAGCTGAGCAGCCGATCACGAGTTGACTCCAGGTGCACGAGGGGCGACAAGCCTGAGTAGGCGCCTGTCGAGCTGCGATTCCCGGGCATCCACGAAGGAGGCGGAGCTCCCGCGACGGAGCGCCGCCGGCGCATCGCAATGGCTCGGCCACCAAAGTGAACCAATTCCGTGCCGTCACCAAGATGCGCGACGACGATGAGCGCCGATTGCACTTCATCGGTCATGCGCACCATCTGGCTCGGTGCGTTGCCAACGTCCCCGACCGACGCCTCCGACGCGGTCGCGTTGGGTGGGCGCGAGAGCCCGCCACCACCGCGCAAGAGACGATTGGGGCCAGCGGTGTCGACGGCGGCTCCCCTCGGGGACGTGTCGGTGCCTGTGGGCTCGCCAATCAGCTCCACGACGTTGAAGCTTCGGAGCTCGGACAGTGCCTTGGCGTCAAACAGATACCTTGGCAGGATGTTGGGCAAGCCCAGAAAGTAGAACAGCGACTGTCGGAGCATCACAGGGGAGCACCGAGTGGCCGGCGGGGAGCCTAACGTGGAGAAGGTTTCGCCAAAGTCGTCGTCACTATCGAGAGCCAATGTCCACGAAATGCTGTCGAGAACGGCAGCTCGGAACAACGCCTCCGGGATCGGGCTCCCACCGGCACCCTCGCTGGAGATGACCCCCTTCAGGTCTTTGAGGTCACGCCCATGATGGTCGAGGACCGTGTTAATGCCGTCCCACCCGCCTACGTTGCGGCACAGGCGCTGATCGAGAATTTCGGCGGACTTCATCGGCGAGGAGGCGAGAGCCGCTAAATCAGTCGCGGCGGCATAGATGGCCGACAAATCTCGATATCGCGCGCAAAGTCGTTCCGCATGGCTCTGCAACAATTCAAAGTACTCGTAGGGAGAGTCCACCACAATTTCCAGTGGAACGGACGGATCGAGCAGGCGGCTCATGACTTGGACCGCGATGAGGCACACCGGAGTGCAGTGACGCGTGGATTTCATCACTCGTTCCATTGCGCCTTCCAGCAGCGAAACTCGATCGCGGTCTAGCAGACTCGGAGTTGGGCGCTCACCAGTAGAGTCGGTGACTCGCAAATACACATGGAGTGGCACATTGCGCTTCGATCGCGCTCGATTCCGGTTGATGCCGGGAAACGCATCGACGGCAACGTCCTCAGGAATGCCAAACACGGCGGCCAGCTCCGCGAGCACGAGCCTTCGGCAAAGCACTTCTCGGGCCTCGTCGGCGGTCACGACGACCGTATCCGCACTCACGAAGTCGTCACTCGTGGCTCCTGAAAGGGGTAAAGCGGTTCGCAATCCCGTGAGCCGCTCCAGGGGTGTTTCAACCTGCGCCAAGACATCGATGCCACTGCTACGGGTGCGCGAGGCAGAGGGACCACCATTGTACTTTCCTTCGTCTGGAGGAAAGGGACGTTGTCCGTTGCTTATTCCTTGCCGCTGCGCCGCTGCCCAAGGCCGCTTGACCACGATGTGCATGCCCCAGCGAGGGCTCACGTATTTGAGGAAGTGTTCGAGCACCTCATCGGTACACCCTTCCAGCACGAGAACGTTACACTTGACGTCCGTGGCGGGGCCCGCCCCTCCTCGACTGCCGGTGACAAAGGCGCCTTGGATTTCGAACGTGGTGCGGATCACGGGAAGGTGCAACGCCTCCATCGCGCTCGAGGACACTCTCGAAATGTCTACCATGTCAAGCACGGAGGCGAGGCCTGCGTGCAAAAGGGCCGTGCTATGGGCCGGGCACCACCAGGCGGACGCCGTGAACTCCATCTGGTCCATCATGCACGCGAGCAGCCGCCGCACGGCCGCGTCGTCGCTGGCGTGTGCTGGTAGGTCGTGGATGACGACGCGGTGGTTTGCCTCGGAGTTGCTCACGACGCCATTCAGATAGCCGAGTTGCAGCGCGTCGTCGATCGTCGCGATGGCCGGGAGCTTGTCCTTCGTGTAGGGAAGGCTCACGTAGGACTTTTGCGTGATAGCGCGAAAACTCCCCGACAGCTTCATGCTCCCAAAACTGCGATGGCGACTACCGTGCTTCTTGTGCGATGCCACGGTCGACATGTTCAAGGTTTGGACGGGAAATAAAGGAGCTGAACACACGACAACGCAAACCAGTCTCTCGTCAGGTCTCAGAGGCGTACGCGGCTTCGGAAGGATGGAAGGAGGTTGGCAATTGAGATCAAGACGTGGCAGGTGGGGTGGATGTGGAAGTTGGAACCCCCGGCCTGGCGTCCCGAGGGCGATGTGAGACTTTCGCTCGGATGGGCACCGGCGTTGCGATTCCTGTTGTTTTGTTGAGCAGTGCATTTTGTCGCTCTTTCCTTGCGACGGGGGTGCGTGAAAGGGCTATTTTTTCGGTACATCGTTGCGTACTGCCAGCATTTCTAATCGGTCACGCTCACGCGCACGCACAAGCGCGCACACGCACACAAATCTCTCTCCGTTTGAGCTTCTCCGTTTTCTGTCACTGGGAAAGACGTTGTTTCTCTCTCTCTCTCTTTATTTCGGAAGGTCATGGGCCCTCCACAAGACAGGCGGACTAGTTGGTCGGGCGAAACCGGACGCTCCCTCCCGTGTTGATGCGGTTGCCGCCCACCATGTCACCAGCCGATGCTCCCCCTCCCGCCCAGCTGGGCATGCGTCGCGGTGTACCCTGCGATGCGGAGCTGTTCCGTCGCGCGGAAGGGTGTCGAGCCAGCACCGCGCCGCCAAATGCCCCGCCGCCGTCTTCGTCCTCGTTATCCAAGGCGTCGTCCGTGGACCGTATCCAGCCCGTGTTGCGGCCCAGCTTATGATGGCCACCCCGCGCCTTCCTGCGAATGACGACAATGGCTTGGGCCGCGGCGGAGCCCGAAAATCCAAGGCGAGGGGGCAGCTGGATGGGCGACGCCAATCCGCCTGACAGAGATGTGTTCGAGGACGATGGCATCACGTAGTTGGGCAGCGGAGGCACTAATAGGCCCACGCTGCGTCGCGCCGAACGAGGCGTCCGCTGGCCACCATCCCCCAGGGCACTCTCCTGCGGCTGGGTCGGACCAGTTACGACTTGGCCGGACGATTGCGGCCGCGTTCGCATGATGTTGCGCTTCTGTTCCAACTTTTCCGCCACCAATCGCTGCTGTTCCGCGTGAATCTCCGACTCGATTTGCTGCGCATGTTTGTGCCGGACGTCGGCTTCCACAAGAATCGACCGCAGCTGCACGTCGCGGTCAATGGCGGACTGCTTCGCCGTCGTTTGCAACTCGAGGATCTTCGCCGTCGCGACGTTTACCGGCCGCTGCGTGGCGTCAAAGCGTGAGGAGCTAGCATTCTGAAGAGCCTGCTGCTCGTCCAGTAAGCGCTGTTGCTCGGTAACTTGCTGTCGCAAGGTTTCGACTTCAACGGCGTAGTCGCTGAGTTGCTTTTCGGCTTTGCTAGTGTATGTCGTGAGGACCGCAATCTGACGCCGCAGCTTGTCTGCCTCTGCGTCGCTGTTCGCCTTTCCCTCCTCAAGCTCCGCCACGCGCTTGGCCAGCACGTCGTTGTGTTCGCGGAGGCCTGCCACCGCCGCTCGCAGCGACGCGACGATCATGCCATTGCGCCGTTTCACTTTCAGCGCTTCGTTGTGCATGATAACGGCAGTGGGGTTCACCACGCCGAGACCATCGACGCCGACGTCGCCAGCTCCGACACCGCCCGCGTTCAACGGGTGCATCGCGGCCCCCTGTGCTTGGGAGCGCTGCGGGCGACTTCCAGCCGACTGCGGGGCTTCCATTGACGCGGCCAGGTCGTCGGTCACGGCATCGCCGAGAATGCCGGTCGTGATGTCGAAACCGGCGCTTCGTTGATCAATTTGATCGACCAGGCTCGGCGCGACCTTGTCGCCCTCTCCCGCGACGTGCTCGAAGGCGTCATCTTCACTGGATATCCCGCTTTCAATATCTAACGTCCCCGGCGGGAGTGAAAATTCGCCGCTGGGCGCGGCAGCAACGGGCTTGCCACCGTAGCGCCGGTTTCTCCCAAGCGCTGGCACGGCCGCGAAGTCACCGGCGTTTTTCTTCAACGCCATGTCGGAGTACGAGTGGCCCAGCGGCCCGGTCGTGATCGCAGGGGCATCGTCGGCGTTGAAGCGGCCTGACGCGAAACGGTGGAACGAGCGCATGGACTGTTGTTTCTGCATGTGCTCGCGTCGGAGCTTCTCCCGCTTGGCCTCCTCGGTCCGGATGGCGTGGTCATCGTCGTCGGACCAGTCGGAGCCGGAGGATTCTTCTTCGATGAGGGGAGCCGACGCGACGCCGCCGGCGCTGTGGAATAGAGCAGGCGCAAAGGCCATGGAGGCGGTCGGTCGCTGCGTGGCAAGATTTTCGCCAAAGCCGGACGCGGAAGGGCCCTTCACAGACAGCATCGAGCTGGCGCCGAGCTCTCCCTTAGGTTCCTGCACCGCCAGAACGTCGGCAGTTGTAATATCTAAAATAGTGGCGGCGTCAATCGGTTTTTCGGTGACCATCTCTCGGCGCTTCTTTAGTGCGTCGAGCACATCATCCTCCACGTCGACGACGATATCCGCCATCGCGAAGCTCAGAATGGCCCGGCTGCAGCAGTCCGCGCACGCTTTCTCGCGGACCGCTTGACGGTGCTCTCGCAGCCACTTTCGGCACGTGCGTATGAGCTCGCTGAAGATCACCCACGCGAACCATATAATAATGCCAATGTTGATGAGCAGAATTAGCACGGCGATGATGTAGGCGCCCGCCTTTAGGGCCAAGGACGCGTCGTCCTCGAACGAGACAAAGTCGAAGAGCAAAATCATGTTCAAGCTGCCGCAGAGGACGAAGAGCGACACTTGCTCCATGATGTCGCACTTGCGGTAGTCGTAGGGTTTGACGTAGGTGTGGGCGACGAGATTGATGGCGAGCACCCAGAACGAGAGCAGCAGCTGCAGCTTGGGCGTGCTGATAAAGGCAATGATGTAGATGAGAGAGAGCTTGCGAAACATGAGGACGACCTCCCACCACCAAACCCGCTCATTGTAGCCGGCAATCAAAAAGGTGAAGAGGCGTGAGGCGACGTTGCGCCCAACCTTCTTGCGCATGACCACGTAGGTGAGCACGGACGCGGCCGGAATGCCGAAGCCCCACAGGATGCCAAGCACCGCGGCGGCAATGATGATGTTGCGGTGCTCAGGCGAATTACACGCCACAGTGCGGTCGTGGTAAAAGAAGCTGCGTACATCACGGATGCGCGTGCCGTTGGGGGCCAAGACGCTAAAGTCAATGTCCTCGCAGCGCAGGGCGTTGGCCGTCCACTCCACGAGAAGCGGATACAGAATAAAGAGAATGACAACCATGATGATAAAGAGGTACCGCGCGTTCGACTGGCGTTCCACGGCGCGCGCCACATCCGCGGTGCTGGGCCTGACGAGCGCCGCAGGCGCCGACGATGCGATATCGAGCTGGGAGGTGGCGTCGTTCTTGCCTTGCGACCCTTTCAGACCAGGCAGAGGCGGGCCGTCGTGAAGGGAGTCCTCGTGGTCGCTCTTTCGACGCCGGCAAATGAACACGGCGATGCCGACGACCACGAAGATCACGGCGGGGACAATTTGCACGGCGATGAATTTCTGGTGCCAATTCCAACCCGTCACACAGTCGAAGGCGCTGAATTGCGGGCTCGGACGGCTAAATTGCCGTTGCACCTGAAACATGGTTCGCAAGAAGCTCGGCACTTGCACATGCTGATCGCCAATCGACGATGCAAACGTGAGATGATTGAGGAGGATTTTGACATAAATTGGAAGCTGATCGGACCGTTTCGCGTCAATCGTCGTGTGGACGAGGAAGGAAACGACGACGAACACAGCGACTCCTGCGAGCACGACGATCACGACACTGCTGCTCGGGTCGTCGCAGCTGACGCAGCTGTTGATGGCCTTGCCGTAGCCGGGGAGACACCGCGCGCAGCGGGGACCTGTGTGGCCCGGTAGGCACTCCCCTGTCACTGTACCAATACGGCACGTGTCGCCGGAATACGGCGCACTGCAGGAATAAAAGGCCAACGCGTCCGGATGCGCGCGCCACACGCTCATCTTCGTGGTCGCCACGAGGGAACCGTTACACGTGAGCTCATCTGGGCAGGCAGCGCACTCTCGAGTGTAGCGCAGAGCGAGCAGCGCTGGGGAGTAGCAGTCACCCCGTCGAACCACCCGAGACTGAAACGGTGCGATGACGCCGATGGAACGCTGCGTCTTCTCCACGGTCACGTTGAGGTAGTAGTCGACGCCGTACGACGCCGACAAAAAACCGATCGGACGGTTGTCGAAGTCGATCGTGTTGTCTCCCTCGAGTACCGTGAGGTCATATTTTTCCCCAGTCGTCCGGGCGGGCACGAACGGGTAGCCCATGTACCAGGTGGCGGACACGAGGAGGTCAGTTGGCGCTCGGACGAGCACGCCCTTCGATATCGAGTCGAAGAGCGCCAGTTGCGGCTGCTGTTCAATCGCGTCTTGGAATGTGAGGTTGCTCAGTGCGCGCAACTCAGTGAAGGAATCGGGTTGGGTGACGACGACCGTGGTGTTCAGGTCGACCGTCAGTGTCCGGCCTGAGCCTGAGGAGGCCTTACTCTGACTGATGAGCTGCGCGCATAGCTTCAGAGGTCGCGTCGTGATGGAGGATGGAATCCCCAAAGCAGCCTCGTACTTGCCCGAACACGGCAAGACGGCGATGGCCTCGGTGGTCAGTCCTGACGTCGTGGTCCCACCCACGGTCCGAGTCGCAAAGCAATTTTCGTCGTCGACGAACACATAAAGCGAGAAAGCCGCCGGGACGTTCGCAATCGACACCGACAGTGGGGAGCCGACGATGCCGCCAACGATCGCCCCTGTCGCCGACGCTGCAATGCCGGCTATCGTTACCGTCACGCCCAGGGAGCCCGACACAACTGTGCTCGAGGAGGTGCCGCTGGCCTGTTGCTGCGCCCGAAGCCCATGCAAAGAAGCTGTGGCGTCGTTGTTCGTGGACGCACTCTCCACACACAACGTGTATATGTCAGGAGGAACCCCGATCGGCAGCGAATATCGGGCCGTACCTCCCCCGGTTGTGTTGGATCCGGCGGACGCCGCGGCTGACAACGGCCAGAGGGTGCTGGCATTCGCGGACGAGTCGCACGTCGAAGATGACAGCCAGAGCCTCCGTGCCAAGCCCGCGGATACGGAGGGATCTAAGTTTACGATCACCTCGTTCTGTGACGACGACGGTCCTGTGGCATTTGAGCTCGGCGTCCAGAAGAACACGAGTCCGGTATCCGTGTCGCTGTCGTACAAGGTTACGCCGTCGGTCGTCATTTGCCCGATGTTGGTCAAGCCAACGTAGCGGCCTTGAATCTGCGCGCTGATCGACAAATTATACGCGGCGCCGACGCTGGAGATGCACACGCTGTTGAAATTGGTGCCGGCGAGGACGAGATCATCGAAGGTGACCTTGCTGCGGCTGATCGACACCGCATCCGTGCTGTCCAAGATCGCTGCCGGTGGCGCGTCACAACCCGTCGTCGTCTTGACGAGTCGCAGTCGCCATGCGCCACTGATGTCAAGGTTCGCCCCGGCGAGTGAAAATCGCCTCGTGGTTCCTGAAAGGAGCGCAATGACGGTGCTAATGGTTGACAATGCAATCGTCGGAAGGGGCACGGCGTCGAGGGTGTGGAAGGCCACCACCGCGGTTCGCATGACCGCGGTGAAGCGCAAGTTGGGCATTGTGGGAGCGGGAGGAGGCGCGGGGGCGGCCGTCGTCGTCGTACCGTTGGTATCATTCCGGGTGGTCGATGGTGCCGGTGCAACGGTGACGGGAATGTCGGTCCCTTGGCCCACCCAGGCACACAGATCGAGTAGATCGGACACCGACGAGCCAGGTGCGAGGATACCCGCGAGGCCCATTGCAACCGTGGTCGTTGACGACCCCCCTTTCATCGTCAAGCCGACGAGTCCATCGGCGATGCTGCGAGAGCCTGCGGCGGTCTCCAGCGCCGTGCATCCCGTCGCGGATAGCGCCAATAGCAGCTGTAATCCATTTGGCACCGGGGGCGAAATCGTCACGGTCAGGGCGCCGTCCGCTTTCGACAACGGCAACTCGGTTGTCTCGGTACTTCGGACGCCGTTGACGGAAAGTTCGAAGAGCGTAACAGTGGCAATGCGGACACGATGAAGGAGCACGCGTTTCGAAGCCGCGAAGCTTGCTTGGAGCGCGTTCGTCACATTGCGTACCTGTGTCAGTGTGTTTTGTGACTGTTGCGAGTTTGACGTCGAACCGTCGACGTAGGGAACGGCGGCAATGCACAGATGACGGGTACCTCCACCTGCCGTCGCGGCGGCCACCGAGGCCGAAGCCAGCGACGACTGCGCGGAGAGACGATTCACCGTTCCGACGGACACGGCGGGTAACGACTCGCAACTGCCCTCGGTAGCTATGATGCTGAATCCGGCGGTCCCGGCGACAAGCGGCGATGGGGCCGCGGTGAACTCGAGGGTCAACTGTTGGGCAGCCGCGGCCGCGAATGAGTCCACCACCCTCGACTGAACGGGTAGCGGCCGCGGAAGGACGACGAGGGTGGCCAGCGGTGACCCATCCTTGAAAACGCTGGCGACCGCTTCCGTGTCGGTCGTGGACAGAAAAAACCAGCAGAGTTGCATCCGGTACGTGTTGTCGAGGGTCGCTGCGGTACTGACCACCTCCAAACTGACAGGGATTGTGATTAATTGAACGCTGAGTGTCGATGCGTTAACGTTGATTCGGAATGGCGCATTGACGACTGTTTGCGGTGAGCATGGGGCCACCCTGAGCCGGTCCAAGGCGCTCTGATGCCGCGGCTGCTGCGCGCCGGAAAAGGCCGTGGAGAAGTCGAACCATAAGAACGGATCGTCTGGCGGCAACGTGCTCGGCGGCGGTACGAAGGCGGCCACAGTGGAGCCAAGAATGGCCGAGCCGATGCCCGCGTAAGGGGGCAATATGAGAAAATTGTTCCGCAATGCGATGCCTCCCGTTCCCGTGCGGAAGCACATCCGTCCGCCGTTCGTGTCGTTGAACCTGTACAAGTTCGCCAGTGACAGCGTGAAGGACAACGCCCCAGCCGGGATGATGCCCAGGAAGGCCGTGTCGTCGACATTGCAACGAAAGCGGGTCGGCTCCCACACGCCGACCGTCACGTCAAAGGCCACAGGGACCGCATTTCCGCTCAGTTCCGACAGAAATATTTGCGTCGCTGGTCCTCCGCTGTTGTCGGTTTGCCTGCCTAGCACGTACAGTGTTTTCGAGTCCTCCATGACGATGGCGGTCTTCGATGCATTGACACGGGCCGCGAAGCCTGCCGCGATGATGCGGATGGGGACGGCCAAGGCGAAGCTGGCGACTGCCGCGGTCGATGAGTCGTACACGCATATCGCATGGGCCTTGCCAGGTGTGCCGAAGCGACTCACGTCTGGAAGCCACAAGTTCGGAAGCTGGAACACCATCAACGAGCTGACATCTCCGCCCGCCGTGTTCACCGACAGCGATGACGCCGCGGCAACCGTCACGCGCCCGTTGCTGACCAAGTTGGTGCCGCCTTGATCGCATTCCGTCATGGTCGCCGCCAACCCAATCGCGATCGACGGCATGGCGCTCACGGGGCCCCCGTAGAAGATAAGGCTGTTTGGCGTCCCGTCGGTAAGCTCAATGGGCAGGAAGATGTCCAACGCGTCGGTTTTAAGCTGGCCTGGGATCTCAGGGGGCGTGGACTGCATGCGCCAGCCGGAGAGTTTCCACGCCATAAACGTAACCGGCAGCGGAAACGGAACCGTGAGATTCGAAATCCATACGCAAAGTCGCACGGACGAACCGTTCGTCACCGCATTGTCGAACTGCACGGTGAAGTTGTGAACGAACGTATCGGCGCTCCGAGAGTTCGTGACCCCGACCACGCTCTGAAACGAGCCGTAGCTCGAACACAGGGAGACCCGGTTGGTTTCACGAAACGCAGCCTCATTACTGCCGGTGACGTTGTCATTACCGAGCCGACCCAGAGACGCGACGCGGCGTCCGCCCGAGGGCACAATGATCGTATCAGCGTCGGCATACAAAAGAGATCGAATGCTGGATGACGCGCTGGATGCCTCCAAGGTCTGAACTTTTGCGTTCACCAACGGAGTACCCGCAAAGCAGAGCGACAGAGAAAGGCCAGAACTTAAAGTAGGCAGTGCTGTGAACGTCACCGACTTGGAGGTGGCGGCGAACGTTCGGACGGCGGACCTTTTCGAGCACGCGACGTTCGACTGACCCCCAGCACCCCCGCTGGTCAACGCCACGGTGCGCACCGCGTAAACCGGAAACCCACCGTAATCGTTGCTGATGTATGAAAGAATGGTCTCGTTCAGGCCGCCAGCGGCTGCGAAGGGTTCCGTGGAGGTCCAATCGGACGTGTCCGACATGGGCAGCGCCGTCGGCGTGGATCTGCCCGACACCGCAGGAACGAGGGACGTCACGCTCGAAGCATTCACCACCGCGGCATAGATATTGGTCGAGTGTACGGGAGGGGCATTTGGCTCCCGGGCGCAAACCACGTACTGACCGGGTGTCACCGAGGCAGGGAAATTGTACGTCCGAAAATGTCGCTGCGTGGGTGAGGACCCCACGAGCGCCGTGTCGAAGAGATCGTACGTCCCTGAACCTGGCATCGTCGGCGGGCAGATGGTGTCCCGCGTGGCAGTGGACGGGGTGGACGAAATAGCATGGCGCGACGGTATCCACAGAAACAGCATGACGGAGGAAAAGCTCGAATCGATGGTGAACTCCGCCGTGGTGGGCGTCAAGCTGTGAAACAACCAGACGCGCAGCGGGGACGTGGCTAAGGGAAGGGCCCCGTCCATGGACTGCAGCATCGCCGCGGACACGAGCGACTGATGGTGCTGCGTCCATGCGGAGAAGAGACACACCGCGATGATGAGGCACGGCAATTTTCGAAAAAAGCCGAAGACGTTGGCGGCGAGGTCGGGAAGGGGCATAACGGCGAAGAAGACGTCGAGCGCGGGTCGCAATTTTTCAGCTGCGGCCAATTGAACAGGGAAGGAAACAGGAACGAACAAAGTACAGCGAGAAACAAACCAAGACCTGTCCACAGGGAGAAGGCGTTAGCAACTACGGAACTGCACGACGATGGAAAGCAGCAGCAACTTACGTCGGCAAACATGTTAAACACGTGAGTTTGTCGGTAGTCGTGGTGGTGAGGCTTCCTTCAAAGCCTGGGCCCGAGGAAGCCGCTACCACTAATCGTACCGATGGCCATACACCCTTCTTTGTTAGGCGTCTCCGCTAGCAATTTCAGCCGCAACAGAGTGCCAACGCTAATGGTTTGGGCCCCATCCCCACTCACAAACCGGCTCTGCACGCCGCCGCCGTCGCTCTCGTGGGTATAATCTTCAGGCATCTGAAGCTGAGATACGTACACCTTGCCGTGCCCGATGTCCGCGATGACGGCGTCGGATCGCACCTCGGTCACGACACCCTCGACGACGATGCCAGGGATAATGGTGAACACGAGCGCGACGTATTCCACGTCGAAGACGACCTCACCGGTGTCCAAAATGCGACCGTTTCGTTTCAACTGGTCAGCCCCTAAGATATCCACGACCGCCAAGACCGTGCCGTAGTCTGGCACTTTCGTGCCCAGCACCGCGCGGTTGAGCAGTTGTTCGATGCGACGAATATGCTGCGGACCTAACTCCGACGGTGCCACCACGATGCGCTTCTTCAGGCCGATGCGCGCCAACATCCGCTCCTTTTTTCTGTTGGTTTTTTTCCCCTTCTCGTCTTGCTTGCCGTAATCGGTAGGTTAAGAAAGTCGGAGTGGGAAGCATGCAAAAAAAAAACGCAAGTCACCAGAATGGTGGTCTGTTATTTCGCTCCTCGGTTGCAGCGGTGAGAGCTCAAAACAAAGCGCGACGGCGCGACCTTGACGGAGCAAGGCAAGCACTATACCGTCGGTTTATACAAATCAAAAACGCGGAGGGACCTGGAGGGAGAGACAAACGAACTCTTCGGATCGTCACTGGACCGCGTTTTGTGTGGGGTGCTCTGTGTTGCGTGGCGTTGTGTGACCGAATGGGGGGAGTTCGGTCAGTGAATCGCGGAACGGCGTTCTCAAGGGATCTGTGGCTCGTCGTGCACCTGGAAAAAACGCATGGCGTCCACGGAAGACGCTGCAAGAAGATCGGGGGGAGAGGGAGGGCGAGGTGGCGACACGGGCAACGTGCAAACAAAGCGCTCCCCTGCTGACCAGATTGCGAGAGGAAGAGAGGAGGGGAATCAAGCAGAAGGAGGGCGGAAAAAAACTTGGGAACAAGTAAGGGGCACGACATGTCACCTTGCACCGCTGGGGCGGTCTACCATTGGCTGCGACTATGCCATCGTGGGCGTGGCGCGGAGGCCGGGCGAGCTATTCTGCGGAGTAACTTGCGGTGCGGACGCGGACGAATCTTTGAACACGCGCAAGGTGAGCTTTTTGCCTCTCATCCAGCTATGATCGTTGTTCCAGATGAGGGTGATTTTTCCCTTCGCGGGGAACTGAAACTTATCAGCGCCCTGTCCAACTTTGGATGCGCCAAATATCTCGATTTCGTTTCCGTCGTCAGAATGAAAGTGCGCGGAAAAAACGACGTTGTACTCTTCGACTTGAAACTCATAAACAAACGTGTCATTGACATCGCCTTCGAGAATCTTGAAGGTCTTCGCGCCCGCCGCGACCGCAATCGTCTCCGCCAATGGATCTGTCGAATCCGACGTCATCGACGCGTTGTTCAGTTCCTCTCCTACGAGCACCTTCATGTCATCGCATTTCGCCGTTCCGCCGAGTTGCTCGGGCAGGTTCTCGGCATCAATCCACTCCAGCAGCTTCGCCTTCGTCTTGTCAGGGCCCAAGAATTCTAGCTTCTTCTGCACACGCGGCTCGACCCAGCCTTTGACGATGCTCCAAGCAAACGTCACCATGCTCGGGCAGTTGACCACGAAGAGGTGGTGAAGGCCTTCGGGATAGTGAGCCGCATCTTGCGCCGAACACACTTTAAGCAGCTCGAGTGCCGGCTTGTACAGTGAACCATAGCCCAGGCCTTCGCAGTCCATGATGACCACGATCCCTGTCACTCGTCGGCCGCCGTTGCGCTCGCGGAACTTTTCGTCGTTGTACCTCGAAAGAGCCATGCCCACCTCATTCACGTGCAAGTGGTAGTCGATGCATGGCTGCGTGTAGGGAGACCCGACGCGCGCGACCTGACGGAAGCGCTCCACGAGGCCCTTGGCGCGAATTTGGCCCGTGCGTTCCCAATACACAGGGTGGCCCCACTTGTCCCATTTGTGGAAGCACAAGGGGTACACGGGCTGAATATTGTTGCGGATGCGGTCGATGTCATTTTTCGGGCGTGGTTCGCCACTGCCGACGTTGTGCTTCGCCGAGAGTTCCTCCACATCGTAGCCGTAAAGGCGAATGGCGGCGGGAAAAATTGGATTCACGTCGAAGCCGAGCTTTTTCTTCATGGCAACGGTCGAGATGAACATCTCCTTGGCTTGAGCGGCATCCCACTTGCGGGCGACGAGAAATTTGTACGCCAAGATGCGGCGATCCTCCTCGGTGAGCGCGGCCCACGGTGCGATGAGCGTCCCGTCGTCGCGCATGGCCAAGATGACCGTTCGCTCAAACTCGCGGACTTGCTCCGTTTGTGACGGGGACAGCGGGTCCATTTCGGGAAGCGGAAGAGAGACCGGAGCTGCCGCCATGTTGGGCGTTGGAGTCGAAAGGAACAACGCAAAAGTGTGG
>ERZ1292633.3019-Hain-H41-02um-R1-3019-length-16708-cov-5_pt1 | contig 16708 bp, 16 predicted proteins | sample MGYA00564406_ERZ1292633 | MGnify/ENA primary metagenome ERZ1292633 (study PRJEB36523, sample SAMEA6512639) | groundwater metagenome | collected 2019-01-08 | study: AquaDiva: Metagenomics assemblies of 32 groundwater samples | reverse complement strand
ATAAGGTTGCTGGCCCACGGCGCGGCCATCGGCACATCTGCGGGGAACAGCGTATCGCCCATCAACGGCCAACTGGCAAAGGCAAAGCCCGCGTTGAGCCCGGCGGTGAACGCCCCCCACACCAATTGCGCCGCAAGGATGACAAGAACCAGCGCGACGGGCGCTATGATGCGGGTGCGCGCACACTGCCCCTGCCCCTGCCCTTCCCGCGCGACCAACAGCATGTCGCGCGCGGTCCACACGATCGCGCCGAGGATGAGCAACGCCAAGTTCAAATGCACCGCCAGACGGTAATGCGACACGTCGGTTCGCCCGACCAACCCCGACACGACCATCCACCAACCGACCACGCCCTGCATCGCGCCAAGGACGAGCAAGCCGACGAGGCGCGGGCCGAACTCCGCCGGAATGACGCGCCGCCAAGCAAACCACGCCAAGGGCACAGCATAAACTAGGCCTACCATCCGCGCGAGCAAGCGGTGGAGCCATTCCCAAAAGAATATCTGCTTGAACGCCGCAACGTCCATCATGCGGTTGACGCTCTGATATTCGGTCGTCTGCTGATAGAGCGCAAATTCGCGCGCCCAATCGCCGTCATTCAGCGGCGGTATGGCCCCGCTCACGGGGTTCCACTGGGTGATTGACAGGCCAGATTCGGTCAGCCGGGTGATGCCACCAACCACCACCATCATGGCGACGCACAAGGCCACGAACAGCAACCAGCGCATGAGGGAAAGCGGGCGGGGAGTATAAGGTAGGCTTTGCATAGCCGCGCTATCGGATGGATATGCGAGCGAAGCAAGTCCCTGCCGCGCGCAATATATAGAAATGATATGTTGTAACGTGAGAATGGCTGTGGCATAGGCTGTCCGTACAGCGCGTCGATTCGACTCGCGCCGTTTTTGGAGCCTTCCCTGCCCGTGCCGCCTGCATTGTCACTTGCCATTCACAGCCGCGCCCATTTGGCCGACCGTCTGGGTATTGGCGTTGCGGCGCTATGTGCTGCGCATTGCATCACGACGGCGATTGTCGTGACCGCGCTGGCGAGCTTTGGCGGCGTGTTCCTTAACCCCCTCATCCACGAGGTCGGCTTGGCCATCGCGGTGGTGCTGGGGGCCATCGGCCTTGGCACCGGAATAATGCGCCACGGTTATATGATGCCATTCGCTACCGGCAGTTTTGGCCTTGGGATGATGGCGGGGTCGCTGTCTCTGCCGCACGGCAGTGCCGAATTGCTGGCGACTTTGGTCGGGTTGATGATATTGGCGCTGGGTCACGACCTCAACTTTCGCGCGCGGCGTTAACTCGCATAACCCCTTGTCCTGTCGCGCGGGTAGGACTAGCTTTCATCTATGGCACAGGCAAAACACACCCATCATCACGGGCATCATCAAAAAGGCTCGGCGCTAACCAACGCCGCGCGCGGTGCGCTCGAAGCAGCGGGCGAGATATGGACCGACATGCGCGCCGATATATTCGCGGCGATTGCAGCGCACGACAAGCCGGCATCCGCCTATGACATCGCCGACGAAGTGTCGCGCAAGCGTGGCAAGCGCGTTGCGCCGAACAGCGTTTAACGCATCCTCGATCTATTCGTCGCCAAAAATCTGGTCAGCCGTGTCGAGAGCGCCAACGCCTTTGTCGCCAACAGCCACCCGGGGTGCGTGCATGACTGCATATTCCTGATCTGCGACAATTGCGGGCAAATGACCCATATCGACGACGACAGTATTTCCGCAACCGTCCGCGCGGCGGCGAGCGCGTCTGGCTTTGCGCCGCTGCGCCCCGTCATCGAAGTGCGCGGGACCTGCCAGGATTGTGATTGAGCAGGCAATAGTGATCACCATCAACGCAGAATCCTGTTTTCAAGTGTAAAGCGACAGCATATTATATGTTATGAAAAGAAAACGAGCCGCTTAACATGAATGGGTTCTGACCCTGTATGAGAGGCACTATGACCATGACCTTTTTCACACGCACGCGCGTTGGCCTAGCCGCTGCAACCGCAATCGGCACGATGATGCTGCCAGCCGCCGCCTTTGCGCAAAAGCCCGGTGATACCACCGACTATCGCCCGCTATCCAGTTACCGTGTTGAGGCAAGGGCAGAGTTTTGGGTCAACCTCAACCTCTGTTCGAACCCCATAACCGTCGATATACGCGGCGACGGCGACACCGATGTCGATTTCACCATTTATGACGAGCGCGGCAATCAGGTGTATCAGGACCTTGACCTCGACGACATCACATCGACGACGCTGAACCCCAATGTGCGGAATAATCAGTGCGTCACATATCGCCTCAAGCTCAACAATCTGGGTAATGTGTGGAACCAGGTTCAGGTGACGGTCGGCAATAATTACACCAATGGCGATGCGCCGAGCGTGGCGAGTTACCGCGTCGAGGGCAATGCCGATTATTGGGTTGATTTGAACCTATGCCGCCGCAGCGCGCGGATAGTCGCCGATGGCGATGGCGATACCGATGTCGATTTCACGCTCTATGACCGCAATAACAATGTTGTGGCCCAAGATCTGGCGCTCAACGACAATGCCGATTTCACCGTCACGGTGAATGGGTCGGCCAATGCTTGCCGCCAATATCGGCTGAAAATGCATAATCTGGGTAATGTGTGGAACCAGACCAGCGTGACCATATGGGAATATTGGTGATTGCTATCCTGTAAATATGGGGGCGTTCCTTATTGGCTCTTCCCCTAGCGTAAACGCTAGCGGGCGTTTTTGGTTCGACAGTGCCAATTGCAATCAGTAAACGCAGGTCAATGACTGATAACCCCCACACACCGCTGCTTGACATGGTCGCTGTCCCTGCCGACTTGCGCAAACTTGCGCCGTACCAGTTGCGCCAGTTGGCCGATGAACTCCGCGCCGAAATGATCGCCGCCGTTGGCACCACGGGTGGCCATTTGGGATCAGGGCTGGGCGTGGTCGAGCTGACCACCGCGATCCATTATGTGTTCAACACCCCCGATGACAAGTTGGTGTGGGATGTTGGCCACCAAAGCTATCCACACAAGATTTTGACCGGACGGCGGGATCGTATCCGCACGCTGCGCCAAGGTGGCGGCCTGTCGGGCTTCACCAAGCGGGCAGAAAGCGAATATGACCCGTTCGGCGCGGCGCATAGCTCGACCAGCATCAGCGCCGCGTTGGGCTTTGCCGTCGCCAACAAGCTCAGCGGAGCGCCGGGCAAGGGCATAGCGGTGATCGGCGATGGGTCGATGTCGGCTGGCATGGCCTATGAGGCGATGAATAATGCGACGGCGGCGGGCAACCGCTTGATCGTCATCCTCAACGATAATGATATGTCGATTGCGCCGCCGGTGGGTGGCCTTAGCGCCTATCTGGCGCGGCTCGTATCATCGCGCCCCTTCCTTAGCCTGCGCGACTTGGCCAAGCGCATTTCGCGCCGCCTGCCCGAACCGCTGCACATCGCGGCGCGCAAGGCGGACGAGTTTACGCGCGGCATGGCGATGGGCGGAACATTGTTCGAGGAGTTGGGATTCTATTATGTCGGGCCAATCGACGGCCATAACCTGGACCACCTGATCCCCGTGCTCGAAAATGTCCGCGACGCCGCCGAGGGGCCGTGCCTGATCCACGTCGTCACGCAAAAGGGCAAGGGCTATGCCCCGGCCGAAGCATCAGCCGACAAATATCATGGCGTGCAAAAATTCGACGTCATCACAGGCGAGCAAGTAAAATCCCCCGCTGGCCCGCCGAGCTACCAGAATGTGTTTGGTGAAACGCTGGCCAAATTGGCCGAGAGCGACGAGCGCGTTTGCGCCATCACCGCTGCGATGCCCAGCGGCACAGGCGTGGACAAGTTCGCCGCCGCACACCCTGACCGCTCATTCGACGTTGGCATTGCCGAACAACATGCGGTGACGTTCGCGGCGGGTTTGGCGGCGCAGGGGATGCGGCCATTTTGCGCGATATACTCCACCTTTCTCCAGCGCGCCTATGACCAAGTCGTGCATGATGTGGCGATCCAGAACTTACCGGTGCGTTTTGCCATCGACCGTGCGGGGCTGGTCGGGGCGGACGGCGCGACCCACGCGGGGTCGTTCGACGTCACTTACCTCTGCACCCTGCCCAATTTCGTCGTCATGGCCCCAGCGGACGAGGCGGAGCTGGTCCATATGACCTATACCGCGAGCCTGCACGACAGCGGGCCGATTGCGTTTCGTTACCCGCGTGGCAATGGCACAGGGGTCGCCCTGCCCGACGTGCCGCAGCGCCTTGAGATCGGCAAGGGGCGGCTAGTGCGTGAGGGGAGCAAGGTTGCCATCCTTTCGCTTGGCACGCGGCTCGCCGAGGCGCTTAAGGCTGCCGATGTGCTCGATGCCAAGGGGCTCAGCACAAGCGTTGCCGACCTGCGCTTTGCCAAGCCGCTCGACGAGGCGCTGATCCGCCGCCTGCTCACCACGCATGAGGTGTGCGTGACGATTGAGGAGAATGCGGTCGGCGGGCTTGGCGCGCATGTGCTGACGATGGCGAGCGACGAGGGGCTGATCGACGGCGGGTTGCGGCTACGCACGATGCGCCTGCCCGATGTGTTTCAAGAGCATGATAGCCCTGAGCGGCAATATGCCGAGGCAGGGCTGGATGCTGCCGCGATAGTTGAGACGGTACTGAAAGCGCTCAGGCACAACAGCGTCGGGGTTGATGAAGCGGGGGCGGCGTAGTGGTAGAGACTTGCATCTTTATCTCCCTTCAAGTAGGCTTTGCAGCGCAATGAGAATGTTCAAACCATATATCAATCTACGAGTCCCCGTCGTCGGACGGTGATGGTCGCTTCACTGCGCCCGTCCAATAGGGTGCAGTTGATAGGATTGGTCGATTTCTCAAACCACTTCCCCCTCTCAAGGCACTCTCCAATTGTAAGGAGTGAGTCATGCAGGTAATTCAAGGAAACAAGGGCGGCCTTATCAAGGCTTGGATTGACGGCGTTGCCGTTGAGGCGCAGGCACGTGCGCAACTTGACAATATTGCAGCTATGCCGTTCGTGCATAAGCATGTCGCCATCATGCCTGACGTCCATTGGGGGATGGGTGCGACGGTCGGATCGGTCATCCCGGCAAAAGGTGCAATCATTCCTGCGGCGGTTGGTGTGGACATCGGCTGTGGCATGATGGCGCACCGGACGTCGCTTTCTGCATCGGACCTCCCTGACAACCTTTCAGGTATCCGCTCGGCTATCGAGGCAGCAATCCCACATGGGCGCACCAACAATGGTGGCATCGGCGACCGTGGAGCATGGGGCGATGTGCCCGATGGAAATGTCCGGCAGATTATGCCGCATATTAAGGCGCTGAAAGCAATCACTGACAAGCACCCCAAGATCGGACAGGCCGCAGAACGTGCGCCGACGCACGCGGGCACGCTTGGGACCGGTAACCATTTTGTCGAGGTCTGCCTCGACGAGAACAACCAGGTGTGGGTGATGCTGCATTCTGGGTCGCGGGGCATTGGCAACAAGATCGGCACATATTTCATAGAGGCGGCAAAGGCCGAAATGCGGCGGTGGTTCATCAATTTGCCCGATCAGGATCTTGCCTACTTCTCGAAAGACTCTGTGCTGTTCCACGATTACTGGGAAGCGGTGGGCTGGGCACAGGCGTGGGCGCGGACCAACCGTTCGATCATGATGGATGCGGCGATGGCAGCGTTGAGCAAACAAGTGCCTAAACCCTTCACGACCGACGAGGAAGCGGTGAACTGCCACCACAACTATGTCTCATGGGAAAAGCATTTCGGTGAGAATGTGATGGTAACCCGTAAGGGTGCGGTGTCGGCAAAGCTCGGCGAGCTAGGGATCATTCCCGGCTCAATGGGGGCAAAGTCATTCATTGTGCGCGGCAAGGGCAACCCGGACAGCTTCTGCTCCTGCTCTCACGGTGCAGGGCGAGCAATGTCGCGGACCGAAGCCAAGCGGCGCTTCACGATAGAAGATCATATTGCCGCGATGGGCAAGGTCGAGGCGCGGATGGACGACGACGTCATCGACGAAACCCCGATGGCCTACAAGGACATCGACGCGGTTATGGCAGCGCAGAGCGATCTCGTTGAAATCGTGCACACATTGAAGCAGGTTGTGTGCGTGAAGGGTTAATGGGTATTACCAGCAACCAGCAGAGGAATGAGCATATGACCCCCACCGCGACCATCCTCCTGCTCGGTTCGGGCGAGTTGGGCCGTGAGTTCACCATCTCCGCCAAGCGGCTCGGTGCGCGGGTCATTGCCTGCGACAGCTACGCCCTCGCCCCCGCAATGCAGGTCGCGGACGGGTGCGAAGTCTTTTCGATGCTCGATGGCGACGCCCTTCGCGCCGCTATCCTGCGTCACCAGCCCGACCTGATCGTCCCCGAGATTGAAGCGATCCGCACCGAGGTGCTGGAGGACATGGAGCGCGAAGGCTATACCATAGTGCCATCGGCCCGCGCCACCGCGCTGACCATGAACCGCGACCGTATCCGCGATGTCGCAGCGAACGAGCTGGGCGTGCGCACATCGCGCTATAGCTATGCTGAGACGCTCGATGAGGCGCAGGTGGCGGGCGCAGACATCGGCTATCCTTGCGTCGTCAAACCGGTGATGTCGTCATCGGGCAAGGGGCAAAGCGTGGTCAAGGCAGCCGCCGATATGGCCGCCGCATGGGATTTTGCTACCTCCGCAATGCGCGGCGACCGCGCGCGGGTGATTGTCGAAGAGTTTATCGCGTTCGATTATGAAATCACGCTGTTGACGGTGCGGACCAGAGATGGCGTCATCTTTTGCCCGCCCATCGGCCATCGGCAGGAACGCGGCGATTATCAGGAAAGCTGGCAGCCCACCCCGATGAGGGCGGAGCATATAGCGGCGGCACAGGATATGGCGCGTCGCGTGGTGGACAATCTAGGTGGATACGGCCTGTTCGGGGTCGAGTTTTTTGTCGCTGGCGATGCGGTGATCTTTTCCGAGCTGTCGCCGCGCCCGCACGACACCGGCATGGTGACGTTGATTTCGCAGCATTTGAGCGAGTTCGACCTGCATGCCCGCGCGATCATGGGTCTGCCCATCCCGCCAATCACCATGAGCGCGCCCGCCGCAGCCTCCGCCGTGGTGCTGGCTGACCGCGCGGCGAGCGATTTTGCGATCAGCGGATTGGCCGAGGCGTTAGCATTGGGTGACGCAGAAACCCGCGTCGATGTGCGTGTGTTCGGCAAGCCGGTGACGCGGCCTTATCGGCGGATGGCGGTTGCTCTGGCGACAGGAGCAACCGCTGATGAAGCGCGCGCGAGCGCCAAGCGCGCGGCGGATTGCATCATAATTAGTTATAATTAAGCGGTCGGCTTACCCGCCCGTTGGCGTTCCCGCCACAGCTTGCGAAAATTGGCCAGCACCTGCAGGTGCGGCGAGGATGTCGCGCGTTACTGTGCCCTTGTTGACCGTGAAAGTTCCGGGGTCACCGACGACTGAACGGATGCCCGCCTCTGCCCGCGCGACGCCAGCGCGGTTGAGCATGCTGATCTCGGTCGCGCTGCGCGGCGCAGGGCCGCCAAACAGCGCTTGCAGCGTCTGCTCTGCAGCGGTTTCAGTCGTCGCGGCGGGCGCGCCGGGTTGCGGCGGAGCCAGCGCGAAATCGGGCGGGATGATCAGCGGCGCAGCGCGCGTCACCGCATATTCGTCGGGGCGATTGCGGTTGAACAGGCCCGTCGAGCCACAGGCTGACAGCAATGTCGCCGAAGCAGCGGCCATGAGGATGAGAGATTTACGCATGTTATACACTTCCCTTTAGAACTTGGCCTTTGGAGCCTTGCCCCGAATCCATGGTGACGCCGCAAAGCGCCGATTTACCCCTATACCGCCTTGTCGCGCACAAGTAGCGCGCGTGCAACCAAAAGCAGCACGCCGATTGTAATTGCCGCATCGGCGACGTTGAATATCAGAAATGGGCGGAAATCACCAAAATGTAAATCAGCAAAATCAACGACATAACCAACGCGAACGCGATCAACGATGTTGCCGAGCGCCCCGCCCAGAACCAGCCCCAGCGCGATAACATCGCCGCGCGCGCGCTCGCGCCACAACCACAGCGCCACAGCGGACGCGACCAACAGGGTGAGGCCGACCAGCATCCACCGCTGCATCTCGCTCGCGGCGGTCATCATCCCGAACGAAATGCCGTAATTTTGCGTCCAAGTCAGATTGAAAAATGGCAGCAGATAAATCTGATCAACGGCTTCGAGGTCGAGCGGGCCGCTGACCAGCCATTTTGTGACCTGATCAGCTGCGAACACGCACGCCGCGAGGAGGATGCCGAAACGACGGAGCGCAAATTGCGCGGCGGGGGGGAGAGGTGTCATGCGTTCCCCAATACCGTTTCGCACCGCCCGCACAAGGCCCCGTCTTCGCTCACTTCGGGAAGGTGCCGCCAGCAACGGCCGCATTTGTGGTGGGTGGTGCGGGTGACAGAGACATCTCCCGAACCTTGTTCGATTTGAATTGAGGCAACCATGCAGACTTCAATCAATTCGTTGATAGATATAAAGAGTGGCTCATTCGAGGAAGAGCGAACAAATAGATTCACGCCATCCCAGCCGAACTCGTCATCAACGCCCAATCTAAGCGTTACCGCAGCTTCAAGAGAAGAACCAATCTCTTTGGCCCGCCGTAATGGCTCGATTGAAACATTCACCGCATTGCGTATCGTGCGCATTCCTGCCCACTTTTCCACCAACCCGTCATCCCGGCGAAGGGTGGGCAATTCAGGCCATTCGAGCAAATGCACCGACCCCGCGTCCGGATACCGCGTCGCCCACACCTCTTCGCTCGTAAACACCAGCACCGGCGCGGCATAGCGCACCAGCGCGTGGAACAGCGTGTCGAGCACCGTGCGATACGCCATCCGCTTGGGGTCGGTCGCTGCATCGCAATAGAGGCAGTCCTTGCGGATATCGAAAAAGAAGGCGCTGAGGTCGTTGTTGGCAAACTCGCTGAGCAGGCGGACATAGGTGTTGAAGTCGAAATCCGCGACCGCCGTTTTCAGCTTGGCGTCCATGTCGGCGAGCAGGTGGAGTATATAGCGCTCCAGCTCTGGCATCGCGTCCACCGCGACCCGCTCCCCCTCGTCAAACCCGTCGAGCGCACCGAGCAGGTAGCGGAATGTGTTGCGCAATTTGCGATATTGGTCGGACACGCCGGAGAGGATTTCCTTGCCGATGCGGTGATCCTCGGTGAAGTCCACGGTCAGCGCCCACAGCCGCAATATGTCCGCGCCGCTGTCGCGCATCAGGTCGAGCGGGTTGATGGTATTGCCGAGCGATTTGGACATTTTCATGCCCTTGGCGTCCATCGTGAAGCCGTGGGTCAGCACCGCTTTATACGGTGCCCGCCCGCGTGTGCCGCAGCTTTCCAACAGCGACGATTGGAACCAGCCACGATGCTGATCGCTGCCCTCCAGATACAGGTCGGCCCACGGGCCGATATGGTCGGCTGGCCGCTGCACATCCGCCCATTTGCCGCTTTCCAGCACGAAGGCATGGGTGCAGCCGCTGTCAAACCACACGTCGAGAATGTCGGTGACGCGTTCATAATCTGCGGCGGCGTAGTCGCTCCCTAGAAACGCCTGTACATTCTCATCGCACCACGCATCGACGCCATCTTCACGCACAGCCGCAATGATGCGCGCGTTAACGGCGGGGTCGCACAGATAGGCACCAGATTTGCGATCAACGAACAGCGTGATCGGCACACCCCATGCGCGTTGGCGCGACAGCACCCAGTCGGGACGGCCTTCGACCATCGAATTGATGCGGTTGCGCCCTTTTTCCGGAACCCAGCGGGTATCGGCGATGGCGGCAAGGGCCTTGTCACGCAACCCGCCGGCATCGCCCATCGGCACGAACCATTGCGGGGTGCAGCGGTAGATGACCTTGGCTTTCGAGCGCCATGAGTGGGGGTAGGAGTGTTTGTAGTCGGCAGAGGCCGCGAGCAACCCACCCGCCTCACGCAGGTCCGAACAGATCGGCCCATCGGGCGCGTTGAATTTGGCGTTGATGACGCTGCCCTGCCCGCCCAGCCACGCCCAGTCGGCGCGGTATTTGCCATCGCCTTCCACCGCGAATTGCGGGTCGATGCCGTGCGCCTTGCACAGATCAAAATCATCCTCACCGTGGTCCGGGGCCATGTGGACGAGGCCGGTGCCGGTCTCGGTGGTGACGAAGGCCGAGCCATCGAGGAAGGGGCGGGGGCGGGCGAAGAACCCGCCCAGCGCGTGCATCGGGTGGCGGGCGATGGTGCCGGCTAGGTCGGAGCCACGATAAACTGTACTCGTGCGGTCGGAGCCAAATTCGCGGGGCAAGAAATCGCCATTTACCGTTCGAGCATCGACGACTTGGATACCTGTTACAGTATCTGCCGAATTCATCTTTGCCAATTCAACAGCGGCCGAACGGCCAGCAGAATTTGGCAGGTGCGACAATTCGGCTTGGAGCCGTGCTCGGAATTGCGGCAGCAGTTCCCGAGCAACAAGGAAGGTCTTTCTCGCCCAACTGGGAGCAGAGAAGTCGGCATCGGCAGCGGCGCCTTCGTCGTAAACGTCAGCAACAACGAGCCAATACTCAACCTCAGCCCCATAGGCCAAAGCCTGATTGACCGGGATCGTCCACGGCGTCGTCGTCCAGATCACCGCATGGGCACCAACCAGCTCTGCAATCGGCGAATCAACAATCTCGAACGCCACATCGATCTGCGTCGAGGTAATATCCTCATACTCGACCTCGGCCTCGGCCAGCGCGGTCTTCTCGACCGGGGACCACATCACCGGCTTGGCCCCGCGATACAATTGCCCCGACTCTGCAAACTTCATCAGCTCGGTCACGATGGTCGCTTCGGCGTCGAAATCCATCGTCAGATAGGGGTTATCCCAATCGCCATTGATGCCCAGCCGCTTGAGCTGTTCGCGCTGCACATCGACCCATTTTTGCGCATAGGCGCGGCATTCGGCGCGAAACTCGGTGACCGGAACCTCGTCCTTGTTCAGCTTTTTCTTGCGATATTCCTCCTCGACCTTCCACTCGATGGGCAGGCCGTGGCAATCCCACCCCGGAACATAGGGCGCGTCTTTGCCGAGCAACGACTGCGTGCGGACCACCATGTCTTTGAGGATATGGTTGAGCGCATGGCCGATGTGCATGTCGCCATTGGCATAGGGCGGGCCGTCGTGAAGGATGAACTTTTCGCGCCCCACACGGGCTTCGCGCAACCGCTGATACAGCCCCATTTCCTGCCACTTCGCCAAGATACCCGGCTCCTTGGCGGGCAGGCCAGCCTTCATCGGGAAATCGGTTTTCGGCAGAAAGACAGTGTCTTTATAATCTTTAGCTTCGGTCATGCGTGCGCGCTTAGAGCCTTGCGCGCCGCGCCGCAATCCCGCGCGATTTGCGTAGTCAGTGCGTCCAAACTGTCAAAGCGCTCCTCGCCGCGCAAAAAGGCATGCAGCGCAACCTCGATTGTCTGGCCATAAAGGTCGCCATCAAAATCAAAAAAATGCGGTTCGAGCAACTCCTTTGCGGGTGTGAATTGCGGGCGGATGCCCAAATTAGCCGCGCCGCTGAGCACACGCCCATCGCCGAGCCGCCCCGTCACTGCGTAAACCCCATAAGCGGGGCGCAGATAACTGCCCATTTCGATGTTCGCGGTGGGAAAGCCGATCAGCCGTCCGTTCTTGTCGCCATGCTGCACCACGCCTTCGATCGCGAACGGCCGGGTGAGCAGACGGGTGGCGGTGGCCGGGTCGCCCGCCTGTAGCGCCTCGCGGATGCGCGACGACGAGACGGGCTGCCCGCCATCCATCACAGCCGTCACCCGTTCATAAGCGAACCCATGGGCAAGCGCGCCTGCACGGAGCGTATCGCCATTGCCGCTGCGCCGCGCCCCGAACACAAAATCATCGCCCGTCACCACGCCGCCGACACCGAAGCGCGTGACCAACATGTCGTTGATGAATTGATCGGCGCTGAGCGACGCCATCTCTACGCCAAACTCCAGCACCAGCATCGCGTCCGCGCCCGCATCGGCGAACAGGCGTTGCCGCTGGTCGAGCGAGGTCAGGCGAAATGGCGGCGCGTCGGGGCGGAAATGGCGCACCGGATGCGGGTCGAACGTGGCAACGATAGCAGGCACACCCTTCGTCTGCGCCATAGCCACAGCCTGCGCGACAACCGCCCTGTGCCCCAGATGGAAGCCATCGAAATTGCCGAGCGCGATGACAGCGCCGCGTAAATCGGGCGGCATGGGATGCGAGGAGACTATGCGCTGCATGGGGTGCTGTTACGTTGGCCTTAGCGTTCGGGCAATGCCTGCCCCAGCACGCGCAGGACATTGCCGCCCATGGCGAGGCGGATTTCTTCACGGCTGAACCCCTCATCCATCAGCGCCTGGGTGATGAAGTCGAGCCGCGACACGTCATAGGCCACCGTCGTTGCGCCGTCGAAATCGCTGCCAAGCGCCACATGGTTGATGCCGACAAGATCGCGGACATGGCGCATCGCGCGGGCGGTGGCGCGCGGCGCTGTGCTGCACACCGCGCCTTCCCACACGCCAATGCCGATGACACCGCCGGTGCGGGCGACGCCGCGAATCTCATCGTCGGACAGGTTGCGGTTCTCACGGCACGTTGCCTGCACCCCGCCGTGGCTAGAGACCACGGGGCGTGTCGCCAGGCTGAGAACTTCGGCGACGGTGGCATGGCTGCTATGCGCAATATCGACGATCATTCCGCGCCGTTCCATCTCGGCCACCACGCGGCGGCCTAGCGGGGTCAAGCCGCCCTTGCGGACCCCGTGCATCGAGCCGGCAACTTCGTTGTCAAAGAAATGCGCCAGCCCCGCCATCCGCACGCCCGAACGATAAAGGCGGTCAAGATTGGTGAAGTCGCCCTCCAGATTCTGCAACCCTTCGACCGAAAAAAGCACGCCCGTTGTGCGCTCCTGATGCGCGCGCGCAGTAATCAGCGCGGCCACGTCGCCGCGAGTCATGATAGGCATCAAATGGCCGTTGCTGGCCCGCACCGCGCGGCGCAGCTTTTCGCTATGATAGAGCGTGCGACCAAGCGGCGAAAACCAGGTTGCGGCGGGTTGTTGCTGCGCTATCGAAAGCAGCCACAGATTATCGCTGTCAGGATTGCTATTGTAGTTTTGGCCCCACGGGGTTTGCGACACCGAGGAAAAAACTTGGAGCGCGACATTGCCCGCCTGCATCCGTGGCAAGTCAATATGCCCGCGTGTCGAAGGTTCGACCAGATCACGGTCCCACAGCAATGTATCACCGTGCAAATCAGCGACCAGCATATCGGCGTGCAGTCCGCGCGCCGCAACGCCAGCACGGGCAGTGGTGCCGACCGTCTTGTTCATCGCATTGTCGACCAAGGACGGTGCGAAAATGAAAAAGGCCGCAAGCAAAAGAGCGACGACCACAATCAACCATTTTGCAATGCGCTTCATACCGATTTTCCTCTTCGCCGGAGCGTCACAAAATCATAGGCGGGCCGCTCATCGGCCACCGGATGCGTTTCGCGTGCCGTTTCTTCCCAGTATTTGGGGTCGGGCGCGTCGATATATGTGTCGCCGACGGGGGATAAATGCACCGCAGTCAATTCGATGCGGTCGGCGATGGGTAGCGCTTGTGCCCAGAGGTCAGCGCCGCCAATGATGCAGACATGCGGTGCGTTGGCGAGCGCCAATGCATCGGCAAGGTTCGCCGCACGCTCCGCCCCTTCCGCCTCCCATTCCGCATTGCGGGTCAGAACGATGTGCCGGCGACCGCGCAAAAGCCCGGGAAGCGAATCAAACGTCTTGCGCCCCATCACCATTGGGCACCCCATCGTCAGCTGTTTGAAACGGCGTAAATCGTCGGGCAAATGCCATGGCAATCGTCCCTCATGGCCTATTACCCCATTGTCGCCGCGTGCCATCACCAGCACGATTTCCGGGTGATTCATGCGCGCGACACCCACGTCGCATGGCCCATTTTGCGCCCAGCCCGGCCATCGCCCTTGCCATAGAGATGGAGGTGACAGTCGGGATCGGACAGATAGCCCAGCCAGTCATGGACCGCAGAGCCGATGATGTTGTCCATGGTGACACCGCCACCGGTCAGCGCCGTTGAGCCAAGCGGCAGACCACAAATCGCGCGAATATGATTTTCAAACTGGCTGGTGACCGACCCTTCTATCGTCCAGTGCCCGCTATTGTGGACGCGCGGCGCAAATTCGTTGAGCAGCGGCCCATCGACAGTCGCAAAAAACTCGCACGCCATAACCCCGACATAGTCCAAAGCATTCGCCAATTGTTTTGCATAGGCAATGGCAGTGGGGATTTGGGGCAATATTTCATCGTGCACAGGGACTTCACTCTTGGACAAAATGCCATCGCTATGGACGTTCTCCGGGCAATCCCACAACAGCACATTGCCATCCTGAGCGCGGACAAGGATGACCGAAAACTCACCTATAAAATTAACCTTTTCCTCCAGCACTGCCCGGCCACCCCCGATGCTCTGCCATGCGGCATCAACGTTGGCCATGTCGTCGATGAGCGCCTGTCCCTTGCCATCATAGCCATCGCGCACAGTTTTGAGGATCGCCGGATATCCTAGGGTGGCAACCGCCGCCGCCAGATCAGCCGCAGAGCGTATCTCGGCATAGCGCGCAACCGGGATACCGCATGCGCTGGCAAAGGTCTTCTCTGCCATCCGGTCCTGCGCAACGCTCAATGCACGCGCGCTGGGCCAAACGGGGCGATGTTCGGACAAGTGGCGGATGGTTTCTGACGGAACATTTTCAAACTCGAACGTCACAACATCGACGGCATTGGCAAAGCCGTTAAGCGCCATGGCATCATCATAAGCCGCCGTTGTATGCGCATGCGCCACAGCGATAGCAACACCGTCAGCTTCGGGTGCAAAAACATGGGTGCGATAGCCGATTTGCGCCGCAGCGATGGCAAGCATCCGGCCCAATTGCCCGCCCCCTACGATCCCGATCGTAGAGCCTGGAGGCAGAGGCATCGTCACAGCTTGGGCGCTCCGTCGGGTCGGTCCGCAACCGAGGCAGTATTTGCCGCGCGCCACGCCGCCAACCGCACCGCCAGCGCAATATCGTCAAGGGCAAGGATTGCCGCCGCCAACAGCGCGGCATTGATCGCCCCTGCTTTGCCAATCGCAAGCGTGCCGACCGGGACGCCAGCCGGCATTTGTGCAATAGACAACAGCGAATCCATGCCCGACAGGGCCGCCGATTGTATCGGGACACCAAGAACGGGCAGCGCGGTCATCGCCGCGACCATGCCAGGCAAATGCGCTGCGCCGCCTGCGCCCGCGATGATGACCCGAAACCCCTCCCCCGCCGCGCCTTGTGCAAAATCATAGAGCCGCTGCGGCGTGCGATGCGCCGAAACAATACGACTATCGTGACCGACCCCTAGCGCGGCCAGAGCATCGGCGGCGTGGCGCATCGTATCCCAGTCGGACTGGCTGCCCATGATGATGGCGACGGTGGTTGCCTGTTTCGTCATTCTAGGGTCAGGACCACTTAATCGCACGGCTGAGGCAGCATAATGGCGAACATATCGGGCCGAAATGCATGCGGGGGATAGTGTAGCTATCTACAAGGGCATTTAGGTCTGAGATGGAAGTCATTGTGCTGTCCCTATGGGATTTGACCGATTGCGTCCATTGCTGCGTCGGAAATCTTTGAAATATATTCATATTCCTGCATCTTCCTCCTTGCACTGATCAAAATCGCTTCAAACCTCGGTTCGCGCTATTAGGTGGTCCTGACCCTGAGGCGATAGCGGCACTGCGCGCGCGCTGCAATCATGCTCTTTACCAGATATTTCTGCAGGCATAGCGGGCGTCCATATTTAATTAAGATAAATTAGCTATGCCTATTTGCTCACGGGACCAGTGAACAGGAGAGATGATGCACCACTCGCCCATTGGCACCCAGACAGCAACCACAGCTACGGTCCAAGACATGTCGATCGATGATGGGTTGCGCGCCGAATTATCGCGTTTACAGCGCGAAAATCGGACTTTGTCGATTGCCCTTGCTGAAATGGAGCGTGTGGCGGAGCGTGACATGCTCACACCGCTCTATAATCGGCGATATTTCCTGTCCGCCCTGCACCAGCGTATTGCCCGTGTTGAGCGGAACAAGGACCGCGTTGCGCTGATTTATGTCGATGTTGACGGATTGAAGACGATCAACGACCGGTTTGGGCATTATGCGGGCGATATTGCGTTGATCGAAATTGCGGCGCGCCTTTCCGAGTCTATGCGGCGCGGGGATGTTCTTGCGCGCATTGGTGGCGACGAGTTCGGCATATTGCTGGACCATGTCGGCCCCACCGAAGCCAAAGCCATGGTTAGGCGGCTGAAATCAACCGTTGAGGATGATCCGCTCGATTTTAACGGATCTGTCGTGCGACTAGGCGCTGCCTTTGGGATGACCATGATCGAACTCGGTAAAAGCGCCGAGGAGTTACTGGGCATTGCCGACGCCCGAATGTATGACGCCAAACGCGCTGCGTGAGGTAAATTGAGCGCCTTAGAGGCCGTGGCCTAAGCCGATGCAGGCGTGGCCCGATCCCCCCAAAGTTGACAAAGTTGACACCAAGGAAGCCTTTATTTCCGCCATTCCTTGAA